>VOFG01001357.1_pt1 | contig 34000 bp, 41 predicted proteins | sample 5384171 | NCBI WGS metagenome assembly VOFG01 (sample SAMN12384726, study PRJNA508395) | human gut metagenome | isolation source: healthy gut F | host: Homo sapiens
TGGCAGACATAGCCGATTGATTCATCATCACCTCACCCCTATCCTCCTTTCTGATGACGGAAGAATATGGCTTGCCCTCTGTACCGTATCGTTGGCAGCAACCGATGAACCGGGACATATCATAATGCAGAAGAATGGTGAGCGCGGCTATTATGAATATTCCACCTCGCGCCACAAGTGGGAAAAGAAAGAAGGCATAACCTTGAGCGAGACAGAGAAAGATGTTTTGAGATTGTCTGCCCAAGGTTACACGATGAATGATATTGCCGACCGACTATGCAAATCGGTGGATACGATAAAGGCTTGCAAGCGCAACCTTTTCGCCAAGATGGGCGTGAAGAACATTGCCGAGGCACTGTTTCATGCCACAAACCATCAAATGATATAATTAATAGCCAACTCAATATTATCTTCTTGTTTTGCCAAATACATCGGAATGTGTACCTGTTGTCAGCATTAAGAGAGTCAATTCATCATCATTCTGTTCCCAAACTAACAACCAGTCTGGGTTTATATGCGCCTCCCATTCACCTTCATGGTTGCCATGAAGAATGTGTGGTTTATATTCTAATGGCAGGCTACCATTTTTCTACCAATATAGCTATGGCCTTTCTTAGTTCTTCTATTGGATAGCCACGCTTTTTACAAAGCTTTAAAGCCTTGTCAAATCTTTTGGTTGTACCAAACTTATACATCATTCCCCTAAAACAGTATCAAACATTTCGTCAACAGAATTCCATTGAGTTACTCTACCTCTTGCCTTGTCCTCTTCAGCAAGTTCCAAATCTGTCTTCTTAGGTCTCAGAATAGAAATAGAACTAACACCATTCAACATTTTGATGGCGTTTTTCAGCTTTGTCAACATAGCAGGATCAGATACAGTTACCAAAAGCTGCGGCTCATTTATTACTGAAGTATTCATACTTACTCCTTATTTAATATATACATTGATTTTTCATCAGCAAAAATACGTTTTATTATTGAAACTACCAAGCAAAAACCTATAAAACTCCTGATACAAGAATCACATCTCTTCCAACAAAGGCGAGAGATAGAACTTGGGGAAGTATTTCACCTCCCTTGCGTTCCGCAAGGTTTACGAGAATGTTGGCACAATAGCCGGCGGCAATATATGCCCCGATGCCCAGTTGCGGGAAAGATCCCTCAGAATAATGCCTGATGGCTTCATCCACCCAAGGCACAGGCATCTGCCAGAACATACCGTACTGCGAGATATACTTGCCTAATGAGCAACGGAAATCATCCGAACCTTTTTTCACTACTTCGCTGAATGGATAGCCTTTCGGTTTCTCTACAGCGAGAAAGGCAGCCTTGCCAAGATTGACGGCATGGATAACGGTGATGCCCTGCTCCTTACATTTCTCATCGAAAGCGAAAGAGGCTTCGTTGTCATGCAAGGTTGCATTCACCGCATACCGGATGCCCGACAAGTCGCATGCATCCACATCTTCCATCGTCAGCGTATCCTTTTCTATGCGATAGATATGAAATCTATCTTCCTGCCGAGAGCTTTCATGGAAGTCATGGTGCAAGGCACAGGAAGCTATCAAACTTCCCATGTCTGCGCCACTAATCAACAATTTTATTGGGTTGTTCATTTATAGAGGGATTTTTTGTTATTACACCATTACTGGATACCATTACTGAATGCTGCTGATAGCCAGATTACATTCTGTTCTTCTGGCTTTCTCCAGCACCCGTACCCTTATATTTGCTTCTTGCAGTGTTGAACTTATATCGTACAGTAAGCGAAACTTTGCTTGTTGACAGTCCATCATACACCATTTCCTTCATTTTACCAAAATGAGCAATCATGTGGCTATCGTTTGTCCCGAACAAATCATAGATGAAGAGCTGAAACGACAAATGGTCTTTCAAGAAAGCCTTATATGCGGAAACATTCGTGCAAAACATTGGCTTGTACAGATACTGATTCTCTTCATGGCCTTTCGTGATATACGACATCATCCACGTAAACATTCCCAATTTGGTGTTGAGCGTATTGTCAAAACGGAATGAAGCCATTGGTTTATTGAGCGATTTCCCATCGTGCGTCTCCATATCAAACCATTGCTTGTCAACGGATGCTGTAAGCGAAGGATACCAGATGCCAAACGAAGGGCGCAAGTTGATGGATGCAGCTACGTCATTATACGAATTCCCATTTACTGGCTTCATCAAGCCTATTGCAGGATTATCCTTATAAGTCTCCACGGTTGATATAATCGGATTGGAAGTATGGCTGTAGGTCATATCGAATGTCAACCATTTGTAAGCCAACTCGTAGTTGAGATTTCTGCTTATCTGAGATACCAGAATGGATTTCCCGTTTCATACGTGTATCGGTTGTCATACTGAATGCCACTGCGCAAATTATGATAGGAAGGACGATTAATGTCGGCTGCATAGCTCAGCTGCATCTGCACTTTGCCTACAGGCATCGATAAGCTAAGCGATGGGAACCAATTGCCGTACGACTTGCTTTGCCCAGGCACATACTTGCCATATTCATAGTAATTGAAGTCGATGTACTCGTATCTCATACCTGCCTCCAAACTCAGATTACCGAAATCTCTTGAATAGGTCAAGAATGAAGATGTCATACTTTCTGTAATACGGCTGTCGTCATCCGATACCAAGTTGGTTGGCACCACTTGATACTTTGAGGTACGATGCGTGTTGGAATATTCACCACCTAAAGATAAATCGCCGCCCAACAGAGGATAAGAAAGAACCAGCTTGGAAGCGAGCAGATGATAGTCCTTGTTAGTCAAGCTATGAGCCGTTTGGCTTTGTGCATCCATCCCAACCTCCTGATATTGCTCTTTGGTAACATCGTCCTCGTTATTCTTCGACCAAAGCCAGTCGGTATTGAAGTCGATGCCGAGCTTGCCAATCTTTCCCACATAGTAAACATTACTTGAAAGAGTGCTCTTCTGCTCGAAGAAATCAATATGGCTATCAGAATTTTCAGATAAATCTTCGTCTTGTAATATCGAAGTACTCATATCGCCGTTCCATGTTTGCTTAGGATTTCTAAGAAAGCCAAAGTTGGCTCCTATAGAGTTGTTGGCATCCAACTGGTAGCTGGCATCCAAGCGAAAGTTCATGGCTTCGACAACACCTACTTGTCTGATTTCACTCTTCTGGTTCCATGTCTTGTCAAGAAAAGTCTTCTGCTGTAAGTCTTTGTTGTCGGGTTGGTACTGTCTTGCTCAAAGGCGTATGTGCCCAGCTCAATCCATTTTTGCGATAGCTCATATTCATTTGGCTAAACCCGCCAAAGTTTTCCTTTTCATCATATTCACTTGTGGTTGAGGTATCGAATCCGAATCCCTCACCCTGTATCTTCTTCGTTATGATACGGATGACCGCCTTGGTGCTGGCTGCATAACGGGCATAAGGGTTGGTGATGACTTCCACCGACTTGATGTTATCGGAATGCAAACGGCCCAGCTCGCTCTTGTCTCTCATCTGTCGTCCATTGATGTAGATGATTGGTTCGCCGCGACCGAAGATCTTGATGCTGCCATTTTGGGCAGACACGTTAGGGATGCGGTCGAGCAGGTTCTCCATGGTTCCGGACTTCTCAAGTACGGATCCGACAACGGTTGTCGTCAATCCGCCATTCTTCAGGATAGTCTTAGGCAGGGATGATTTTACGACTACTTCACCAAGCGTCTCACTATCCTCTTCCATCTTGATGATGCCTATGTTCTCGCCCTCGCAATCCTTGCAGACGGTCTTATAGCCTACGGATGTCACCTTGATGATTCCGCCGTTGCAGGAAGCGTCGATGACAAAGCTGCCATCCTCTCCACTCACTGCGCCCTTGACGAAAGCCGAGTCTGTTCTATTCAATAATACAACATTGGCAAACGCCAAAGGTTCGCCCTTAGTATCCATCACCTTACCGGTGATGTTCTGCGCCATCATCGGGTCATAGCCGATAGGCACAACGCTGTAACAATCAGTTTCTTGTTCAGAAAACATACTTTGGCGTGTCTTTGTGGACATAAGTTTTAGGGAAAACTCTATATGAAGGAAAGGCTTTTCTCGAAATATATTTGTACTTTTGTCTTTCCTTTTAAATGTTTTATTACGATAGTATAGAAATATGAAAACAATGACCCCTTCCCATAAAAAATATTGTCACTGAAAAGTGGTTGGACGGAATAGCATACGAAATAGCATTTTGGAAGAATGTGTATCGTTGGCCTCATACATTTAAAGGAATGATGGGATGGTCACACTATGGTTCAAAAATAAATTTAGAAGGTTTTGATGCTAATGATTTTCTGTTAAAGTTCAATAATCCTAAAGTTTATGATGTAGGTTCAGGCATGAGCTACGCTATTGGCGACCGTATAGAAAAACAGGGCGAGGAAATAGCGTTAGATGTTCATTATATGGATCCGTTGGCTTTTCATTTTAACCATATTCTGAGCAAATACAAGAAAGACTTGCCAAAGATAGAGTTCGGTATGTCAGAGTATCTTTCTTCGTTTATTCCTAATAAAGATGCTGCGCTGATAACCATTCAAAATGCGCTTGATCATTCTTCGACTCCAATAAAAGGTATCGTTGAAGCTTTGGTTTCATTACGCAAAGGAGGTGTGCTTTATTTGAACCATCATCGCAATGAAGCCGAAATGGAAAAGTATAAAGGCTTTCATCAATATAATGTTGATGAAAAAGAGGGCAAACTGATAATATGGAATAAGACAGAGAACATAAATGTCAACCAATTGCTCATGGGCTTTGCCTCTGTTGAAACAAAAAGAATGGATACAGGGCGTATTGTGGCTGTCATAACTCGTAATGGTTCTGAAGATGCGCTGCCATCATCTCTACAATGTTATGTAGATGATAAATATGATAAAGCAGAACTATGCAAAGTGTTATTGCAGTTTCAATATATAAACACATCGTTCGGTAAGAAACTTAAAGATAGCTTTTATGCGGCAAGTGTAAACATTATTCAATTTTTTGCTCAAATGCTTCCATGGCATATAAAGATGAAACTGAAGCGTTTGATAAAACAAGCATAATAAGTATTGAATTTTTCAGGAAAGAGAAATAGCTCGTAGTTCTTGAAGGTTGACAAATCAAAGTGGAGTACCGGATATTCTATCCATTCGTTCTCCAAAGTTCCGATTGCGAGTCCGTTGAAAACTACCATGAAGACGTTCACCGAATAGAGTATCGCTGAACGTGCTATTTTACCTCTTCAAACACCCAATCTTCTACTGTTCTCGTTTGGGTACTGAAACCAATCCCTATTTTATATAATTTCCTTTCATCTGCGGAGTAAGGAATCATATAACCTTTATCGTCTATTTGAGCCAAAGCCTCTTGGGCAGGCTTGTTGATTTTTATCTCAAAGACAAAGATTGCTGTAGGAGCGAACATCACCGCATCGGCTCTTCCCCTGCAACTTTTTACTTGTGTATAGGTTGCCACATTCATCATGGAAAGAACGATATAGAGGATAGTCTCATAATAATATTCACTCTTTTGCATATTTTCCAATACGCTTTTTCCTCCCTCAGGGTATGGAATAGAAGCAAAGTAAGCTTTCATCTGCTCCATAGCTTTGTCTACGTTTCCCATCAGCAATTCACGATAAAAGATTGCAGCAAAGCCTAAGGATTGGCTATCACTCTTGCCGGAATAGATAGGTAAAAGATTCTCCATCAATCCAGCCCTTATCTCTTTGTTTGGAATGCCAAGATAATAGCCATTGCTCAGTGGGTCATACCTTTTGATGGTAAGATAACCGCTTTGGTAAAGCAAAGGCAAAGCATCGCTCATTTTCTCCGTAGGACGGTCGAAGGATGATGAAAAGGCAAATATATCGTCGAGAATCGTGACATCTGTATGAAAATGTTGCAACTGATGAATCAAGTAGGTAGATGTACCGGAAGCATACCAGTAGTTGTCGATGAATCCTGCCGCAAAACTTCTCATGAGACTATAAGGATTGAAGATGTCTTCACCCTCCCGGCTGAAATGGTAGCCGTCATAATTCTCTCTTAACAATTCTCTCATTCTCTCGAATGACACATGGTTCTTGCTTGCCAGCACCGCAATATCTTCTTTCAGAACGGCATCCAGTTCATCCTTGGTGATGCCGCAGATAGTGGAGAACTCTGGATCCATACTGATGTTAGTAAGATTATTGATGGTGCTGAAGATGCTGAGTTGAGAGAATTTAGTGATTCCCGTGATAAAGGCAAAATGAATATGTGAGCTGTTCGCTTTTATAGGCGCATAAAACTCCTGCATGATAGTTCTTACTGCTTCCAGTTTTATCTCATCATGCAACACATCAAGTAGAGGAGCGTCATATTCGTCAATGATGACAACTACTTTTTTGCCTGTCTTAACTTCCACCTCCTCTATGAGCTGGGTTAATCTGTTACCGGCACTTTTCTTTGTATTTTCTATTCCGAATTGCTTTTCAAACTTGCGTAATTGCATATCGAATTTTTCAGGAAAGAGAGACAGCTCGCAATTCTTGAAGGTTGACAAATCAAAGTGGAGTACAGGATATTCTATCCATTCGTTCTCCAAAGTTCCGATTGCGAGTCCGTTGAAAAGCTCTTTCTTCCCTTCAAAGTAAGAACGCAGCGTACTGCTTAGTAAAGACTTGCCAAAACGGCGCGGACGGCTAAGAAACACATATTTGTATTTCTTTACCATATTGTAAATGAGGGCAGTTTTATCTACATAGACCATACCTTCCTCTATGATGTCGCTGAAGGTTTGCACTCCTACTGGATAGATTCTTCCCCTTACCATAATCTTCGATGTTTATATTTCCACCGCAAATTTTACAATTATTATTTGATATATGCAAATAATCGGACGCAATTATTATCTTCAAAATCAGTTTTAAAGGTTGCAGGGGCAAGATTAAAAGGAGTTGACCTATTGTAAGGCTTCTATTATCCTTTCATGAATCAAGAGAAGATTCAAAATATTTACTACTTTTGCACCAAACAATTCAACCAAATGGCACTTCCTGTTGATTTTATTACCCGTACACGCACTTTATTGGGCGATGAATACGAAAAATTGGAACAAGCGTTGCAAGACGATGTCCCGGTGAGTATCCGGCTCAATCCTGCCAAAGGATTGCAATTGGCGCAAGGAACTCCTATTCCTTGGAGCCAATATGGTTATTATCTTCCTGAGCGGTTGTCTTTCACGTTTGACCCACTGTTTCATGCGGGAACTTACTACGTACAAGAAGCCTCTTCCATGTTCTTAGAGCAAGCCATACGGACTTACATCCAGGAGCCCGTTGTCTGCCTGGATCTTTGTGCAGCTCCGGGCGGGAAATCAACCGATTTACACAGTATGCTTCCGGAAGGAAGTGTGGTGGTCAGCAATGAAGTTATCCGTCCACGTAGCTATGTATTGGCGGAGAATATGCAGAAATGGGGTTATCCCAACCAAATCGTCACGAACAATGACCCGGAAGAAATCGGCAAATTGACGCATCTGTTCGACCTCATCGTGACAGACGTCCCCTGTTCGGGTGAAGGCATGTTCCGTAAAGATGTTGACAGCACTGGCGAATGGAGTGTGGCAAATGTCCAACTATGCGCAGCCCGCCAAAAGAGAATCATCCACGATATCTGGAACGCTTTGAAACCGGGTGGAATCCTCATCTACAGCACTTGCACATATAACACGGAAGAGAATGAAGAGAACATTCAATATTTCATCGAGGAATTGGGAGCAACGCCTTTAGCCATTCCCACTCTTCCGGAATGGAATATACACCCTGCTCTGAAATATGACAATCCGGTCTACCATTTTTTTCCTCACCTCACAAAAGGGGAAGGTTTCTTTTTAGCAGCATTGCAAAAAACGGAGGGGGAAATCGAGACCATCCGTCCAAAAGGGAAAGATAAGAAACAAAAAAACAAACAGACACCGACGGCTCCTTCCGAAACGGCAGAATATTTGTCGGGCGGTGACTGGAAAGCCGTTTGGAGAGAAACAACCCTCTTCCAATTATCCCCGGAGTGCTTCTCCGTTTACTCCCTTTTATCTGATAAATTGCACCTGTTGTCATCCGGGGTTGAAATCGGGATGTGCAAAGGGAAAGACTTCATCCCGTCACAATCATTAGCATTGAGCACGAAGCTGAACCCCGATGCTTTTCCAAAAGTGGAAATAGGATGGGAACAAGCGGTCGCTTATCTGCGGAAAGAGGCGATGTTCCTTCCGGAACAGACTCCAAAAGGTTATGTCCTATTGACCTATAAAAAGTATCCTTTGGGCTTTGTAAAGAACTTAGGGAACAGAGCCAACAACCTTTATCCGCAGGAATGGCGCATCCGAAGTGGCTACAATCCGGAAGAATTGAAGATATTATAAGTTTAGCACAAGGTCTATTTGCATAACATCAAAAATATTTGAATCATGATAGAGACAATGAAGAAGAGACGGAGCATCCGCCAATATACAACTGAAGATATTCCAAACGAACTCCTCAATGAATTATTAACGACGGCTTCAAGAGCCTCCAATACGGGGAATATGCAACTTTATAGCGTGGTGGTTACACGCCATACGGAAAACAAACAGAAGTTGGCTCCTGCCCATTTCAACCAACCTATGATTACTTCCGCCTCTGTTGTCTTGACATTCTGTGCGGATATCAATCGTTTCAACATCTGGGCTGAGAATAGGAAAGCGCAAGCAGGATTTGACAACATCCAAACCTTCATGGCTGCCACCATCGATTCCATGTTGTTCGCCGAGGCTTTTGCAGAAGCTGCGGAAGAGAAGGGATTGGGCTTATGTTATTTGGGCACGACCACTTACAATGCCGGACAAATCATAGAAGCTTTGCAACTACCCAAAGGTGTTGTCCCCATTGTCACAATAACAGTAGGATATCCGCAGGAACCGCAACCGGAGCAAAGCGAACGCCTGCCATTGGCTGCCATCATTCATGAAGAGCAATATCAAAACTATACTTCCGAATCGATTGACCGCCTTTATAAAGAGAAAGAAGAACTGGAAGTCAATAAGGAGTTTGTCCGCATCAACCAAAAAGAGACATTGGCACAAGTATTTACAGACATCCGTTATACAAAGGCCAACAATGAATACTTCTCTACTACTTTTCTTGAGGTGTTGAAGGAGCAGGGATTCCTGCACTAATATTAAAGAGCCGGCGGCGGTTTGTCATAATTGCAAACTGCTGCGTTACTTTCGGAATTCGACCTCAGTCATTTACATCAGTAAACTCCTGTCGGTCTCATCCTCAGTGCCTTGCATTTTGCTAATTCTGACACACCTTAAAGGGGCTGCATCAAAACTTTTGTTTTGACACATCCCCACCGATTTCCTATTATCGTTGGCTTCCTCCCATTATATCCAGCAACTCATTGGTAATTGCTTGTTGACGGGTCTTGTTGTATTGCAATGTCAAGTCAGCAATAAGTCCATTCGCATTGTCGTTAGCTGTCTGCATCGCCATCATGCGTGCAGCATGCTCTGACGTGGCAGCATCCAACAACACCGTATAAATCTGCAAATTCAACATTTTCGGGAAGAGCAAATCCAACAGTTCTTTGGCAGAAGGCTCCAATATATAGTCATAAAAGAGCCCGTTCCCCTCTTTTCCCTCTTTAGATTCATCCCATGCAAATGGAAGGTAATCGCAAGATGTTATGATCTGCTGGACCATATTATGGAAATGATGATAGAGCAATTCCACTTTATCCACCTTCGCTGAAAGGAAAAGATTTTGCAACAGATGAGATAATTCAACTGCCGAATCAAACGAAGGCTGATCACCCGCCAAGAGGAAATCAGGTTGATAGGCATAGCCGGCTTTCTCCAGTTCTTTCGCCACGCTTTTCCCGACAGGATAAAAAACCATGCGGATGTGCCGTGCCTCATATTGAAGGATGCGTTCTTGCAAAGCTTTCCATATATTGGCATTAAAGCCTCCACACAAACCATTATTTGATGAAAAGACAACCACGGCAACGCTTTTAATGTCCCGTGCAACCAACAATGGGGAATTCACTTCTCCGCATTCAGACAACAAACTCTTAAATATCCCGGACAACTCCTTTGAATAAGCCAAAGTATGTTCGGCTGCTATTTGAGTATGATGCAGCTTTGCGGATGAAACCATTTTCATGGCAGCCGTTATCTTCTGCGTACTTTTGATAGAAGCTATTCGGCTTTTGATTTCTTTCAATGATGCCATAGCTATCTACTCTTAAGATTTAAAGGACACTGCAACTTCTTGGGCAGTCTCTTCTATCAAATGACTTACTTCATCATTGATGGTTCCCTTCTTCAAGACAGCTAAGACATCTTGGCTGTGATTCCTTTGGAGGGAATCCAAGAACAATTTCTCAAACTCATGAACTTGTGTCAAAGGAACATCTTTCAACAAGCCATGTGTTCCACAATAAAGAATGGCTATTTGCTTCTCAACAGGTATCGGTGAATATTGAGGCTGTATCAATAACTGCGTATTCTTCTGCCCTTTGTCAATGGTAAAAGCCGTCACCGGATCCATCTCACCGCCAAACTTGGCAAAAGATTCCAACTCGCGGTATTGAGCTTGGTCTATTTTCAAAGTTCCAGCCACTTTCTTCATCGCCTTAATCTGCGCACTTCCTCCCACACGAGATACGGAAATGCCGACATTGATAGCCGGGCGGTTTCCCTGATTGAACAGGTTCGTTTCCAAAAATATCTGTCCGTCCGTGATGGAGATAACATTCGTTGGAATATAAGCAGAGACATCACCCGCCTGCGTTTCAATAATTGGCAAAGCGGTCAATGAACCGCCTCCTTTAACCCGCGACTTCATGCTTTCTGGCAAATCATTCATCCGGCTTGCCACTTCCGGTTGGTTGATGATTCGAGCAGCACGTTCCAACAAACGGGAGTGGAGATAGAAAATATCACCCGGATATGCCTCACGGCCGGAAGGACGTCGCAGAATCAAAGAGACTTCACGATAAGCAACCGCCTGTTTTGACAAGTCATCGTAAACGACCAAAGCATGACAACCGCTGTCTCGGAAATATTCCCCAATGGCTGCTCCTGCAAATGGAGCAAAATATTGCATGGCTGCCGGATCTGCCGCAGTGGCACTCACCACGATAGTATAATCCATCGCACCCTTCTCCTCCAATGTCTTGACCAACGCTGCAACAGTAGATCCTTTCTGACCAATAGCAACATAAATACAATACACAGGATTCCCTGCTTCATAAGCAGAGCGTTGGTTGATAATCGTATCTATAGCAATGGAAGTCTTTCCCGTCTGACGGTCTCCGATAATCAACTCACGCTGTCCACGGCCAATCGGAATCATGGCATCAATTGCTTTGATACCGGTCTGCAACGGCTCGGTCACCGGTTGGCGGAAAATCACCCCCGGAGCTTTCCGTTCCAAAGGCATTTCACAAGTTTCCCCGGTAATTTCACCCTTTCCATCCAACGGATTGCCCAACGGGTCAATCACGCGCCCGACCATGTTCTCATTCACATTGATAGAAGCGATACGCCCCGTGCGTCTGACCGTATCACCTTCCTCGACCTTATCGGTAGGGATACCAACAAAACCGCCCCGACGTTGTCCTCTTCCAAATTCATGACAATAGCTTCCATGCCATTGTCAAAGCGGAACAATTCATTAGCTTCCGCATTGTCAAGGCCATAAATCCGGACTACACCGTCACTGACTTGCAACACAGTTCCCACCTCTTCCAACTTAATCTCAGAGTTGACACCTTCCAATTCTTGTTTCAAGATGGCGGAAACCTCACTTATTTTTATTTGGTCTGTCATATCGTTCCTTTGTTATTTTCTTTCCAGCAAACGTTCGCGGATATCTCTCAGCCGGGTGGCATAACTGGCATCCAAGCTGTCATTATCCAACTGCAAACGAAAGCCTCCTATTAATTCCGGTTTGACTTCACCAACAAACTCTATCGTATGACCCGTCAACTGGTGAAGCCTTTCAATCAGATGTTTCTCTGTAGCTTCCGCTACGGGAGCCGTACTGGAAAAGAGAACACGCGAAATCCGTTTATCCTTACGATACATGTCCATATAATGATAAATGATTATCGGCAAACAATTCTCTCTGCCATGATTCAGGAGCATTTGGACAAAACGCTTGTACAATCCGCACACACTACCTCCTGCGGCTGTAACCAATAATGTTTCCTTTTACAGTTAGTCACCATCGGATTGCATAAAGTCGTCAGCAGCTCTTTCGTTTCATGCAGACTCTCCTTAAGTACTTTCAAGTCATCATAGACACGCCCGTCCTCTCCTTTCTCTTTAGCCAAAGAAAAGAGGGCACGCGCATATCGAGATGAAATAGTTCCTAAATCCATATACTAAGATTTACTGAATGACATTTCGTCAATCAATTTATTGATGATTGCTTCTTGACTCTTATCTTGATTGATCTTATCCTTCATGACTTTTTCCGCAATGGCAATCGCAAGGTCGGTTATTTCAGAACGGACATCGCCGGATGGCGCGTTCCTTCTCCTCTTTGATTTGCCGGGTTGCCGCCTCTATTTCCAAACGGGCAGCATCAGCGGCTTTTTGTCTTGCTTCATCAATAATATGTTCTTTTTCAGCCATAGCCTCCCTTAGGATGGTGCTCTGCTGTTCTCTCGCCTCTGCCAATATTTTCTCAGCCTCTTTTTGAATGTCGGAAAGTTGTTCATTCGCTTTCCGAGCATTCTCCATAGACTTTTCTATAAAGGCTTTCCGCTCCTCTATCGCTTTTATGATAACAGGAAAGCCATATTTAGATAAAATGACAAGTACAATGCCGAACGACAGAATCATCCAAAAAGAAGACCTGAATCCGGTGTTAATATGACATACGCTATCTTGATTATTGGAACAAAGCCAAGAAACAAACAACGATAGCAAACAATGCCACACCTTCAATCAACGCACCCATAATCAACATGGAAGTACGAATATCACCTGCCGCAGACGGTTGACGGCCAATAGCTTCAACAGCTCCTTTACCTATCATACCAATACCGATTCCTGCACCAATAGCGGCAAAACTTGCACCTATTGTTGCACCCAACTTTGCCACTCCTGCAGTGGCTGCCTGTAATAAAATAGCTGATAACATACGACTTTAATTTTAATGAATTCTTTTTTAACCTAAACTATCACTTTATCCTTGCAGCGCCTATATAATTGGCAGAGAGCAAGGTGAAAATATATGCTTGCAAACAAGCGACAAACAACTCCAAGCAGTTCATAAAGACAGAAAACGCTACAGAAACGACTGTCATGCTGCTATTAATCCAAGCCCCTAATGAAACGGTAATGAATATCACACTCGTCAACGCCAAAATGATTGTATGTCCTGCCATTATATTCGCAAACAAACGAATCATCAAAGCAAACGGTTTGGTCAACACACCGAAAAATTCGACAAAGGGCATTATTGGCATCGGCACCTTCAGAAACAAAGGCGTTTCCGGCCAAAAAACTTCTTTCCAATATTTCTTCGTCCCGAACAGGTTCACAGCGACAAAAGTACAAAAAGCCAACGTCATGGTGATGGTGATGTTTCCTGTCAAATTTGCTCCTCCGGGAAAATGGGAATGACTCCCAATAAATTGTTGAACAATATAAAGAAAAAACACCGTGAACAGATAAGAAGAAAACTGACGGTAATCAGGGCCAATGCCTTTCTTGATCACATCTTCATAAATATAATCAATGACAAAGTCAAACGCTCCCATCAAACCTCCCGGTGCTTCGCCAGGATGTCTTTTTATACCATCGGGCTGCACCTAAAATCGAAAGGGACAATAGCATGCAGCTAAATAGCAAACCGCAGGCATTCTTCGTCAATGACAAATCAAGCGGACGAATCCATTCTCCATTTGCCGACCTCTCGACTATTTTTCCTGCGTCCTTTCGTTCCCGGGCAAGCACGAATCCCTCGTATTCCTTTCCCTCATCCAATCGTGAAGAAGAGAAAATGTGCCAACCGCTCGTTTCCCCTTTCACTATCACTGGCAACGGAATCGTAATTTCGTGTTCTCCTATCTCCGTGATATGCCAAGAATAGGCATCTTTGATATGAGAGAAAACAACATCTTGGACATCTATCTCCCCTCCTGCCTTCATCTGAAAAGGGAAAGAAAACAGACAGGCAAGAAGTATGCTTATCCGCCACCTATTTATTATTCGATTCATTTTTCCTCATTTTTTCTCGTCTTATTCTTTTCTTCTCATAAAGATAGATGATGTATGTTTCCATTGTCAAGTAGATAAAATAGAAGAGCATCAAAGTAAAACCAAATGTCATCAATTTATCCCCGACTTCAGTCGCATACAACCATAAGAATATGCAAGCCAACACGAACTTACACAATCTGACTATCATGTAAGTAGTAATGGATATGTCTCCCTTTTTGCTTGACCATTTCCAAACAATAGGTCATAACCAATGCCGTTATCCAATAGAACAACGGAATAGAAGGGAACCACGTAAAATAATGTTCCGGCCATACCGTGTAGAGCAGGCCACCTAAAGAGACCCCTACAACTGCATTGACAAACGTAATCAATACAAAAAGTCTGATTTTTAATTGCGCGCATGATATTATTTTTTATTCAATGCAGACGGTAAGCACGTCATTTTCCACCTTGACAAAACCACCGCCTATCGTTATTTCGTTCTCTTTTTGGTTGACACGATACCGGATAACTCCTTTCCCTAAAGCAGAAATAAGCGGGGCATGGGAAGGAAGGACATCAAACAATCCGTCCACTCCCGGAAACGCCACCATTTCCGCCTCTCCATCGTACTGGATTCCTTTCGGAGTTATTATTTTCAATTCCATATTACATTGCTTGCTGGGCCAACTGCTTGGCTTTTTCTTTCGCATCTTCGATGGTTCCGACATTCAAGAATGCCTGCTCTGGCAAATCATCCGTCTCTCCATCCATAATCATATTGAAACCTCTAATCGTATCCTCAATAGAAACCATCACACCCGGAACTCCTGTAAACTGTTCTGCCACAGCAAACGGCTGGGACAAGAAACGTTGTACTCGGCGGGCGCGATTCACTGTCTGCCGATCTTCGTCAGACAGTTCCTCCATTCCCAAGATGGAAATGATATGTTGTAACTCCTTATTACGCTGCAAAATCTGTTTCACTCGTTGGGCACAACGATAATGCTCTTCCCCGACTACCAACGGATCCAAGATTCGGGAGGTCGATTCCAACGGGTCAACTGCCGGATAAATACCCAATTCGGTAATCTTACGACTCAAAACGGTCGTTGCATCCAAATGGGTAAACGTAGTAGCCGGAGCCGGGTCTGTCAAGTCATCTGCCGGCACATAAACTGCCTGGACGGAAGTAATGGAGCCTTTCTTGGTTGATGTGATGCGTTCCTGCATGCTCCCATCTCCGTTGCCAAAGTTGGTTGATAACCCACTGCTGACGGCATTCGCCCCAACAAAGCAGACACTTCAGAACCTGCTTGCGTAAAACGGAATATATTATCTATAAAAAACAGAATATCTTTATGTTCTCCCTCGGCAGCCAAATCCCTGAAGGATTCAGCAATGTTCAAACCGGAAAGGGCAACCGACTGACGTGCTCCCGGCGGCTCGTTCATTTGTCCGAACACCATAGAAACTTGCGACTTTTCCACTTCGTCCGGGTCAACCTTCGACAAGTCCCAATTCCCCTCTTCCATGCTCTTTTCAAACTCTTTGCCATAACGGATAACGCCTGATTCTATCATCTCACGCAACAAGTCATTTCCTTCACGTGTACGTTCTCCCACTCCGGCAAAAACAGAAAAGCCATTGTGTTTCTTCGCAATGTTATTAATCAACTCCTTGATAAGGACAGTCTTGCCAACCCCGGCACCTCCAAACAATCCGATTTTGCCGCCTTTCAGATAAGGCTCCAACAAATCAATTACTTTGATTCCGGTATAAAACACCTCTTTGGAAGTTGTCAAATCCTCAAACTTAGGAGGTTGGCGATGAATCGGGAAAGCTCCTTTTCGGTCTAAATCAGCCATTCCATCAATTGGATCACCTGTAACATTCATCAAGCGGCCTTTCACTTGTTCCCCGACGGGCATTGTAATGGGCGACCCTAATGCGACCGCCTCCATTCCTCTTCTCAAGCCATCCGTTGAATCCATTGCAACCGTTCGGACTGTATTTTCCCCGATATGCTGCTGTACTTCAACAATCAACTTCTTTCCGTTCTTACGGGTTATTTCCATTGCATCGTGAATTCTGGGGAGGACGATTGGCTGTTCCGATTGAGAATCAAAATGGACATCCACGACTGGACCAATAACCTGTAAAACATAACCTTTACTATCTCCCATATCTTTATACCTTAAAGTTCACATGCAATATTACAAAAGATAAGGGTTGTTTTTCGGATTAAATTACTTTTTTGTTCTTTTTACACTATCTTAAACTTCACCTGTTTTTTATTTGAAGAATTTAAAACCAATCATATAGAAAAACAGACCAATTTACTTTCTTTATGATTTTTATCCATCTATCAGTTTATCAACCAAATAGCGCATATTATCCTATCAAAAAACATCAATTGGGGAAAATATTATTCTTTGTTAACCGCCTTGTTGTTTCTTCTATAATAATGAAAGAGGCGGTGTGTCTAAACGAAAGTTTTGATGCAGCCCTTTAAGGTGTGTCAGAATTAGCAATTTGACAACGAATATCCGTTATGCGTGAAACTGCTGTTAATCAGACGATTGCAAAACGTGGCGACCCATCAAAAAAACATACCGTTGTTTTTTCAAAAACGTCCAATGTTTTCTTGAAAACGTCCAATGTTTTTTCAAAAACGTCCAATGTTTTTTTTAAAACAACGGTATGTTTTTAGAAGCAGAATCAGAGGTTCAAAAACCGGGGTTAAATCATCGGAAAGGAATGCCACAAGTAAAAGGATATTTCAGGTTTTTCGCTGATTCAAAGAATACTTCTGCTTAATGTACGTCAGAATGTAACTTAAAACTTCTTTGTCCGGATATGGCAATAAGGCTCACCGCCTGTCTTATCATAATAATGCTGGTGATACTCTTCTGCCGTCCAAAAGGTAGAAACCGGAGTCAGCCGGGTATTTACCACATAACCTTTCTCCCTCAATAGTTCAATAACCGCTTCCGCCTCCTCTTTTTGACGACTGTCGTAATAAAAGATTTCACTTCTATATTGCGGACCCAAATCCGGTCCTTGACCGTCTGTCTGTGCGGGGTCATGGATTTCAAAGAACACCTTACACAAATCTATATATGAGACGACATCGCTGTCGAACTCGACCCATAAAGCTTCGGCATGTCCTGTCGTATGCGCCTTCACCTCCTGATATGTCGGGTTATCTTTAAATCCTCCTATGTAACCGACTTTCGTCTGTATCACACCTGCTGTTTTTTCCAGTTGGTACTGGACACCCCAAAAACAACCCGCTGCAAATATTGCTTCCTCCTTTTTCATGTTTTTATCATTAGATTATACAAAAAGGGCTGCATCAAAATCTATTTTGATACAACCCCTTTATTGTCGGGGGGGGTAAAGGATTCGAACCTGGACCCCCTGCTCCCAAAGCAGGTGCGCTAACCGGACTGCGCTACACCCCGAATAACTATTTTAGTTTCTCTCTTTCTTTCCGAAATCGTTGCAAAGGTACGCAATATTTTTAAACCTCCAAACATTTTCCCTGTTTTTTCTTACATTGCCTTTTTAATGCTTTAAATTGACCAAATAAGTAAGCTTGACAGCTATGACTTGATTGGCAGAACGGGAAAATGGATCTTTCTTCTCACTATTGAATATATCACCTAAAGCATAATAATAACGCCCTTCCAACAAGAAAGACCCGACTCCAGTTTTTAATTCAACGCCAGGGCCGCCACACAACCCCAGTCAAATTTCTTCTGTATCTCAAGGTCGTGTTGCGCATTATTTCTGTTGGGAGCCGCACCGTTCAAATTACTCTTCGTGCTTTCACCCAAAGCGTAACCAATCTTAGGTCCTAAATTCACAAAGACTTTGAAACGATTTCCACCAAAATAGATATGAGTCAAAAAAAGGAAGCTCCACATAATTAATAGTACGGCTATATTCATACTCCGGTTGCTCCTCAAACAACTCCTTCCAACCTTGTTGTGTAAAATTAAGTTCAGCCTGCAACCCCAAATTCTTCTCCGTATTCCATCTCAACGTGACTCCGCCAGCAAATCCATTCTTCAAGGATTTGTTTACCTTCGGGGCAAACGAGATACTGGACAAAGTCATGCCAAAAGAAGGACCTACTGACAATTCCTGTTTAAACGAATTTGATTGGGAGAAGAGCTGGCAACCCCAACCGAGACTTATCAAGATTAAAAGAATACGCCTGAACATACAAGTTAATGATATTTTAATCACGTGTTACGGTAAAGTCTTTCCGGTAATGAACAATGAAAACATTCGTATTGATAAATCCTCCCCAAGTATTCACCCGGTTAAAATCAAAACCTGTCTGAATGCAAGAATAACGGAACTTGTCCAAATTATCTTCAAAGTTAGCTCCAAACTTTTTCATCGCTCCAAAGAAATACATACCCGTATCGAATCCCAATATTCCATATTTCGGATAAGTATTTATCAAATCCCTACTGTACCATGTCTTGAACTTATCGTAAAAGTCATGCATGGGCTGAGACAAATTATCTGCATAGAAATTCGTATAAATATAGGTGTCCAAAACATAGAAATCGTCCAAAGCATCACGCACATAGGTTTGCCATTCAGGATAACCAAAGAGAGAGATTTGCCGCTCCGGTTTGCTATCGGCAATCAACCGAAGAGGTGTCTTGATTTTCTGCAAAGCTTCAAACGAAGAAGAGGTCGGAACAATCACGTTGCGCTGTCCTTCAACCATATAAAGGGAATCAATCGTCTCTGCAAAACGTTCCGGTTCATAAGTCATCTCTTTATAGGCAATCTTATGGTCAGACAGCTCCTCTTTGAAAGTCTTTATAAAATCCTTCTTCTCATCTTTGTCAGGTATATTGACAAAGATGATATTATCCGCAGCAAACAGCTGGCGGCCTCTTTCGGCTGCCTTGGAATACAAATAAGAATGGGGCGTGTTCACTTGGAAAACACATTCGTTGGAAAGCACATCATCGTTCTTGGATGTAAACGGTATTACATATTTTATATGATGTTCCTTGGCGAAATCAGCAACCATTTTTATCTGGTCGTTCTGCACGGCTCCAATAATCAAATCCACATTCGGCAATGTTTCGCCCGTCAAAATCTCCCGGATTTTGGAAGTACCGTTTCCCGTATTGTAAACGGACAAATCCAAAGAGAAACCTTGGTTACGCAAACTATCCACTGCCAATAACAGACCTTCATAATATTCGATAAACCGGTAAGAGGCCGCATTTTTATTATCCGGGTTGAAGGGCAAAAGCAAAGCCACCTTCAGTTGGCTCAACCGTTTGATGTCCTTGGGAGCGTTCAACATTGCATTCACTGTTGCCTCGTCTTGGATGACAGACTCACTGCTCACCTCGTTTTGTTCGTTTGCCGCCAAATCTTTCGACTGGGGAACCTTGATTATCATACCAGCCTTCACCCCTTTTTTTCAAAGCAGGATTGCGTTTTATCAATTCATAACTGGAAATATCAAACTTACGACAGAGGCTATACATTGTTTCTCTCTTCTTCACTTCATACTCCATGTCACCCACAACCTTTTCCGTTTTGGGAGCATCCGTAAGGGCTTTGCCCTCCTTCTTCAAAGATTCAACATTCTTCGACAAAGGGATTCGAATGGTCCTGCCCGCAGTAAAGGTTTTAACAGATAATCCCGGATTGGCAGCAACGATAAACTGTGCAGGGATCTTATATTTCATGGAAACCGCATACAATGTCTCCTTGTGTTCAATCGTGTGGAAAGTATATGTTTCCGTTTGTTCCCCTTCATTGAACGAAGAAGCCTGCTTCGGAATAAGCAACACTCCACCTGCTTTGATACCTTTTTTGCTATCCGGGTTCAACTTATAAATTGCGTCCGTGGAAACGCCGTACATGGTTGCGATAGAATACACTGTCTGTCCCAACTCTATCGTATGACGAAAAGTCTTATCATTTTGAGCCATGACGTTCATGCAATAAATGCCCAAAACGAATGCCATTATATATGTCTTCAATTTATTCATTCTTAATCCGACGTCTTTTCAATCAACTAATATATTTATACCTAATGAAATTGCAAATGTACGGAATTATTCTGTATGGCAGCAGATTTGCGAGAGTTACTTCTTCCCTCCTCCACTGAAACTGCTCTCACATTCTTCTATTTATTCATGGCAAATACAGGAAGAAATTTTTTAATATCTATTTATTTTGCTAATATGCATACTAAATTAAGCTAATTCACTATCTTTACGACATATTTACGGCGGTGTGTCCTAACTGCAAACTGCTGCGTTGCTCTCGGAGTTAGACCTCAGTCTTTTATGACACATTCCCCGGATCAACCCTTTTAAATATTTACTCACATGAAAAGAAGAATTTCTCTCTTGCTGTTTTTTGCGCAACCGTAGCTTTGCCATCAATTGCACAAAAGCCGCTTAACAACGGCTACCCGTACACTCAAGTTCCGTTCACGAGTGTGAAAATTGCACCCAACACCTTTTGGGGAGACCGCCTCAAAGCTGCACGTGAAGTCACTGTTCCTTTAGCATTCAGCAAGTGCCAAAGCGAAGGACGATACGAGAATTTCGTAAAAGCAGCCCATCCAAGCGACCAATACGACGTCAGCACTTTCATGGGATACTCATTTGATGACACAGATGTCTATAAAACAATAGAAGGTGCAAGCTACATTTTGCAGACTTATCCAGATAAGAAATTACAAGCATACATCGACAGCGTATTGACCATTGTCGAAGCAGCGCAAGAACCGGACGGTTATTTATATACCGCACGCACCATCAATCCTAAAAAGCCCCATGAATGGGCTGGCGAAAAGCGTTGGGAAAAAGTAGAAGAGCTGAGCCATGAGCTATATAACTTGGGACACATGGTCGATGCTGCTTGCGCGCATTACCAAGCAACAGGAAGCACCAAGTTTTTAGATATAGCAAAACGTTATGCCGATTGTGTCATCCGAGAAGTCGGGGCAAACCCTGGGCAATCAACAGTCGTTCCGGGCCACCAGATTGCAGAGATGGCTTTAGCAAGGCTTTATGTCCTCACTGGAGACAAACGCTATTTGGATCAAGCCAAATATTTCTTGGATTATCGCGGGAAAACAAAAATCCATGACGAGTACAGCCAAAGCGACAAACCGATTTTGGAGCAGGACGAAGCAGTCGGGCATGCTGTTCGTGCCGGATACATGTATGCCGGCATTGCTGATGTGGCTGCATTGACCAATGATTCTGCTTATATAAAGACAATCGACCGCATTTGGGATAATATTGTCAGCAAAAAATATTATTTGACAGGCGGCGTAGGAGCTTTGCATTGGGGAGAAGCTTTCGGCGCCAATTATGAATTGCCCAACATGACTGCCTATAACGAAACTTGTGCCGCCATAGCCCAAGTGTATTTAACTGAAAGGATGTTCTTGTTGCATGGCGACAGCAAATATATCGACTGTTTGGAACGTACATTATATAATGGTGTCATTTCTGGCATGAGCATGGACGGCGGACGGTTCTTCTATCCCAATCCATTGTCAAGCGATGGCGTTTACAAATTCAACGTAGACGGGACTACGACTCGTCAACCTTGGTTTGGCTGTGCTTGTTGCCCAAGCAACTTGAGCCGGTTCATTCCATCCATACCGGGTTATCTGTTTGGTGTAAAGGAGAATAACATTTATGTAAATCTTTTTTGCCAGCAACACCTCAACCATCCAGGTTGGAGATAAAGAAGTTGAATTGGAAGAGACTACACAATATCCATGGAATGGCGACATTGAAATCAAAGTAACCAAAAGCAAAGCGAAAGATGCCAACTTATTCATTCGTATTCCCGGATGGGTTCGTAACCAAGTTGTACCAAGCGACCTTTATGCTTATAGCGACACACAAACGCCTTCTTATAGCGTCAGCTTAAATGGAAAGAAGGTTGAAGGCGACATCGATGCCAACAAAGGTTATCTTCCTGTCAAAAACATCCAAAAAGGAGACATCATCCGCATCCATTTTGATATGCCGGTCCGCACAGTTGCTGCCAATAAACGAGTAATCGACGACAAAGGCAAAGTAGCCGTGGAACGAGGTCCGTTGGTTTATTGCGCAGAGGCAGCGGACAACCAAGGGGAAGCCGTGTTGCGTGTCATCATGAACCCCAAAGAGCAGTTCTCTTTGATAGAAAATTATAGCATTGAAAACAAAGAGGCTCAGGAGCAGCCCCTTTCACGGTAAATGCCATCCGCACCAATGCCCAGATCCTGAAAGAGAATGGAGGGAAAGTGGAGGTAAAGGGGTTAAACTTGACACTTATTCCTTATTATGCTTGGAATCACAGGGGAAGCAACCAAATGAACGTATGGTTCGTGAAAGACCTCACAGCATTGGATAAATAATAGACAAACGGATAAATATAGAAACACTTAAATATTCATTAAATGGAAACACAATTAAAATCCCAGCGTCTACAATCGCTGGACGCATAGAGGTTTTGACATGTTCTTCCTGATGGGAGGAGATGCCATATTGGTTGCTTTGGCAGTCCTCTTCCCTATCCCGTTCTTCCAAACCATAGCAGAGCAGACTGAGCATGTGGCGTGGCACGGACTCGCTTTTGAGGATATGATTTTCCCGGTATTTCTTTTCATTGCCGGAATCTCTTTCCCATTCTCTTTGGCAAAGCAGAGTGAAAAAAGGGATGGACACAGCAGCCATCTATAAGAAAATCATCCGCAGAGGCTTGACCTTAGTCCTTTTAGGATGTATCTACAATGGCCTGTTGAACTTGGATTTTGAAAACCAGCGTTACGCCAGTGTATTGGGACGCATTGGTTTGGCTTGGATGTTTGCCGCATTGATTTTCATCAACACGAAAGCAAAAACGCGCGTCGGAATTGTCGCACTCTTGCTCGTCGGATATTGGTTGCTGTTGGCTTTCTGCCCGGCTCCGGATGGGAACGGAGACCCTTTCACAATGGAGGGATGTTTGGTTGGATATATCGACCGTCTCTTTTTGCCAGGCAAACTATATAAAGGAATCCATGACCCGGAAGGAATATTGGGCATCATTCCAGCCATCGGTACTGCCTCTTTAGGCATGCTCACTGGCGAGTGGATAAAATTAAAGAGAGAAGGATTAAGTGAAATGCACAAAGTGTACTGTTTGCTGGCTTGTGGTGCAGGGCTGATTGTCATCGGCATCCTTTGGAATTTTGTATTCCCTATCAACAAAAACCTTTGGAGCAGTTCATTCACTTGCGTAGTCGGAGGAATCGCCATGATTCTGTTCGCTTTGTTCTATTATGTCATCGACATCAAAGAATGCCGCAAATGGACTTTGTTCTTCCGGGTTATCGGCATGAACTCAATCACTATTTATATTGCCCAACATTTCTTTAATTTCAGCTTCACCAACCAACTAATCTTTGGTGGTTTGGCTTCTTTGTTCCCGGAAACAGCACAGCCGCTCATCCTTGCTTTTGGATATACAGCATTGACCTAGGATTCTTGTACTTCCTTTATAAACAGAAAATATTCTTGAAGGTATAAGATGAAATGAATGAACTTCTATTCCGGCTTTTTAATAATATCTGATGACAGGAGCAGCTAACGCAAGAATAATTTAAACTGCCAATAAATAACATTTGCATCAAAATAAATATTAAATTTGTTTACACATCAAGAAAGGAGTTGTTAAAACCTTGATTATAATGTTAATTTAATTTCAAACATGATTTTGTTAAATTTGGATGCAAGTATAGCCATATCAATTAGAAAGCTTGTCTTTTATATTTATCTTTTTATGGCAAGTTGTACTAATGAGGCATCGGACTCATTCATTTCAGAAACTTTTGAAGTTGGTAAAGGACAGCATTAGGATTAATTTCAAAATGGATACTACTATTATAAGAAGTGCGGGTTATAAACCTCATGATTGTTCTATTTCATTCAAAGACGAAGCATCTATTAATTGCGAAAACTTGGCAGAGGAAATAATCCATGCTGTACAACACCAAGTATTTTATGGAAAAGATATGGATGAGAAATATAAAATTTTGAATTTGAAGCCAAGGTATTTCATGGCTTTGTCTATAGCAAAGCTTTGTTTTATGACAATTTAGATGCTAACTTTGCCTTTTGGGCAACTATGACTTATTCTGATTACTTTATTCGTAGAACAATACCAAAATTGGATTTGCGAATGTGCAAAAAGAGGATGTATGCCCAGCTCTGAATTCGAAACATACAATGACTTATGTAAACAATGGAAAGGATATCATGGAGAATACAAAAGGAATCCATGACACCTAAGCTTTTAAGAATTCTATTTCAGAAAAGCCGATCCTCCTATCAAACCGAACAATAATGAATATTAATTACAAATTAAACCAAGTATAAAATGAAAACATATATAGCAATATTACTACTTTCTTGCCTTTATTCTTGGAATGCGGCAAGTCAAGAAATAGTTGAGTTCAAAAAGAGCGAACTTGACAAATCAGTCTTCCTATCAATAAAGGATAAAAAGTAAAGAAAAGTCAATTCCTGATAAAGCGAATCATATTTCATTTGAAAAGAAGGTTCTCTAAAATGGTTTAGAGATTGCCAACAACTCTTTAAAAAGAGATTCTCAATCTCACTGATGAGGAATATGCTTATCTTAAAGACATTAAATGGTATATGTGGATTTTCCATGATGGAACTTGCCAGCACCATTTTTTTGTATTCCAAATGGGAAGAAACGTTCAAGCATGTAAAAAGATTTAAAACACATTTGGCTAATTTAGTGAAACAAATGGATAATTTAAGGTTTCAACCGGATCAGATTGTGTTGTCAAATCAAAGAAATCCAAATAACAACATGGGATTAACGGTTGTTCCACTTTACTATTTACGGAAAAAGATAGACGACAAAAGTGATAAAAGCAACCATTAAAGACCTCGGTATGCGGTCGAGGTCTTTTTAAGCCTTTTGAAAGAGAATGGGAAACTGCTCGACAATGGTAATGTGAAATTTCATGGAATAACCTACCGGATCTGTTCCCTATTGTCAGTAAAAACAAGCTTGCAACGATTGGATAAAACTTTTTTCTGATATAGCATCCTGCTACAAATAAAAATTGTAATTTTGCCACTCATTCAAATTATCCTATAAGAATTAACAAGAAACGTACAAAAATAGAAGCAAATGGAATTAATTGGCTGGACAATAAGCTTTTCAGTTCTAAACCTGATGGACGAGAACCTTATACTGTCGTCATTCCGCCACCTAATGTGACTGGTGTGCTCCACATGGGACACATGCTTAACAATACCATTCAGGATATTTTAGTTCGCAGGGCACGCATGATGGGCAAGAACGCTTGCTGGGTGCCGGGTACGGACCATGCCTCTATCGCAACAGAAGCCAAAGTTGTAAACCGCTTGGCACAGCAAGGCATCAAAAAGACAGATTTAACACGTGATGAATTCTTAAAGCATGCTTGGGCATGGACGGAAGAGCACGGAGGCATCATTTTGAAACAGCTCCGCAAGTTAGGTGCTTCTTGCGACTGGGATCGTACTGCATTCACGATGGATGATGTCCGCAGCAAAAGTGTTATCAAGGTATTTGTTGACTTATTCAACAAAGGCTTGATTTACCGCGGTGTCCGCATGGTCAATTGGGATCCGAAAGCTTTGACAGCATTGTCCGACGAAGAGGTCGTCTACAAAGAAGAACATAGCAAACTCTATTACTTGAAATATTATGTTGCCGAAGACGATGGAACGAGTGAAACCGGAGCTGAAGGTGAGATCGTACACCGTGACGCACAAGGTCGCCGTTATGCCGTCGTAGCTACCACTCGTCCGGAAACTATCATGGGTGATACTGCAATGTGTATCAATCCGAATGACCCGAAGAACCGTTGGTTAAGCGGGAAAAAAGTAATCGTTCCATTGGTAAACCGTGTTATCCCGGTAATAGAAGATGATTATGTAGACATCGAATTCGGTACTGGTTGTTTGAAAGTAACCCCGGCACACGATGTGAACGACTACATGCTGGGTGAGAAATACAACTTGCAAAGCATCGACATCTTCAACGACAACGGAACCTTGAGCGAAGCAGCCGGATTATATGTCGGCATGGATCGCTTCGACGTGCGTGAACAAATCGAGAAGGATTTGGAAGCCGCTGGATTAATGGAAAAGACAGAAGCATATACCAACAAAGTAGGTTTCTCTGAACGAACCAACGTTGCCATCGAGCCTAAACTTTCCATGCAGTGGTTCTTGAAGATGCAACACTTTGCAGAAATGGCTTTGCCTCCGGTAATGGAAGACGAATTGAAATTCTATCCAGCCAAATACAAGAACACATACCGCAACTGGTTGGAAAACATTAAAGACTGGTGTATCAGCCGCCAGTTGTGGTGGGGACACCGCATCCCGGCTTACTTCCTTCCGGAAGGAGGCTACGTTGTGGCAGAAACAGCAGAAGAGGCATTGAAGTTAGCCAAGGAAAAGAGCGGCAACGCCAACTTGAAGGTAGAAGACCTTCGTCAGGAAGAGGATTGTTTGGACACTTGGTTCTCATCTTGGTTGTGGCCTATCTCTCTGTTTGACGGCATCTTGAATCCAGGCAACGAAGAGATTAACTATTATTACCCGACCAGCGTATTGGTAACCGGTCCGGATATTATCTTTTTCTGGGTAGCCCGTATGATTATGGCTGGTTATGAATATCAAAAGGAAATGCCATTCCGCAGCGTATATTTCACAGGTATCGTACGTGACAAATTAGGAAGGAAGATGTCCAAATCCTTAGGAAACTCTCCTGACCCATTGGATCTGATTGACAAATACGGAGCCGACGGTGTTCGTATGGGTATGATGCTTTCTGCTCCTGCCGGAAACGACATTTTGTTTGACGATACGTTGTGCGAACAGGGACGAAACTTCAACAACAAGATATGGAATGCTTTCCGTTTGGTGAAAGGCTGGAACGTGGCAGACATAGAACAACCGGAATATGCTAAATTAGCAACAGACTGGTTTGATGCGATATTGGCAAAAACAGCAGCAGAAGTAAATGACCTATTTGAGAAATACCGTCTGAGCGAAGCTTTGATGGCTGTCTACAAACTCTTCTGGGATGAGTTCTCAAGCTGGTATTTGGAAATGGTCAAACCGGCATACGGACAACCTATCGACAAAGTCACTTATGAAAAGACATTGAGCTTCTTCGATACTTTGTTGAAACTGCTCCACCCATTCATGCCGTTCATCACTGAAGAACTTTGGCAGCATATCTACGACCGAAAGGAAGGAGAAAGCATCATGATCCAGACATTGAACGTTACTTCAACCTACGACGAGGGAATCATCCAATTGTTTGAAGTTGTAAAAGAGGTAATCGGTGGAATACGTACCATCCGCCTCCAAAAGAACATCGCACAGAAAGAGGCTTTATCTTTGGAGGTTGTCGGAGAAAGTCCAATCGCCACCTTCAATGCTGTAATAACCAAATTATGTAACCTTTCTGCCATTGCAACAGGGGCAGCCAAAGCAGAAGGTGCAGCATCTTTTATGGTTGGCACAACCGAATATGCCGTTCCTTTGGGCAATCTGATTGATGCGGAAGAAGAGCTTAAGAAATTGGAAGCTGACTTAAAATACCAAGAAGGTTTCTTGCAAAGCGTCATGAAGAAGCTAAGCAATGAGAAGTTCGTCAGCAAAGCTCCAGCCAATGTAATCGAGATGGAACGGAAGAAGCAAGCAGATGCAGAGACAAAAATCGCCGCATTGAAAGAAAGCATTGCCGCACTAAGAAAATAAGGAATATATTTTCTCCCCTCATAATGAAGAGGCTGTGTCATAACGAAAGTTTTGATGCAGCCTCTTTTTAGGTGTGTCAGAATTAGCAAAATGCAAGGCACTGAGGATGAGACTGACAGGAGTTTACTGATGTAAATGACTGAGGTCGAATTCCGAAAGCAACGCAGCAGTTTGCAATTATGACACACTGCCTTTTTTCATGATAGCTCTAAATAATAATTAAAATTTATTCAGCCGATAACTTGCAGCATCCAAAATAAAGGAGTATTTTTGCACCCGAATACTTCATAAAGTTAGAAGACAATGATTATTGAACAGATAAAAGAACTGCTTCAACAAGTAGAAAATATAAAAGCAGCGAATACAGAGGAATTAGAGGCATTACGCATCAAATACCTCAGCAAAAAGGGAATTATCTCTTCGCTGATGAATGACTTTCGAAATGTTCCTGCTGAACAAAAAAGAGAAGTGGGAATGTTTATCAACCAATTGAAAGAAAAAACACAGAACAAGATTAACGAATTGAAAGAGAGCTTCGAGAATGCCCAAGCATCTGACAACGAAATTGATTTGACACGTTCTGCTTATCCAATCGAATTAGGAACAAGACACCCGCTTTCATTGGTAAAAAAAAGAAATCTGTGATATTTTCGGACGCTTAGGCTTCAGCATCGCAGAAGGTCCGGAAGTCGAAGATGACTGGCATGTATTCTCTTCATTGAACTTCGCCGAAGATCATCCGGCACGCGATATGCAAGATACATTTTTCATTCAGCATAGCCCGGATGTTTTATTACGTACACATACATCTTCCGTCCAGAGCCGTGTAATGGAGAAACAACAACCTCCTATCCGTATCATCTGCCCGGGTCGTGTTTATCGTAATGAAGCTATTTCCTACAGAGCACACTGCTTCTTCCACCAGGTTGAAGCTTTGTATGTAGACAAAAACGTTTCTTTCGCCGATTTAAAGCAAGCATTGCTCTATTTCGCTAAAGAGATGTTTGGTCCAGAAACAAAAATACGTTTACGTCCGTCTTACTTCCCATTCACAGAGCCTTCTGCTGAAATGGATATTTCATGTGACCTTTGCGGTGGCAAAGGATGTGCATTCTGCAAACACACTGGCTGGGTAGAAATACTTGGTTGTGGAATGGTAGACCCTAATGTGCTTGAGAACTGCGGTATAGACAGCAAAGTTTATACAGGTTTTGCATTAGGCATGGGCATCGAACGTATTACAAACTTGAAATATAGAGTTAAAGATTTACGAATGTTCTCGGAAAACGATGTTCGTTTCCTGAGAGAATTTGAATCAGCCAATTAAAATTGTAACCTAATCACATGTACCTACAAACCCCGGACTTATAACCTTAGTCCGGGGCAAACACACTCGTGAAAAACAGGTTTTACCATTTTATTGGCAAAACGGAAAGCATGCGGAGACAGGATAGATACAAAAATGTTTTCGGTTGGTTTCAAGCCAATGTTCCAATTGCTGAAACTGAACTTCATTACAGTAATCCGTATGAGTTACTGATTGCTGTGATTCTGTCCGCACAATGTACAGACAAGCGGGTGAACCAAATCACTCCCGCCCTGTACGAGGCTTTTCCAAAACCCGAAGTCTTAGCAGCCTCTACTCCAGAGGTGGTTTATGAATATATCAAAAGCGTTTCTTATCCTCATAATAAAGCCAAACATTTGGTTGGCATGGCGAAAGTGCTGACAGAGGTATTTCATGGCATTGTCCCATCAGATGTGGATGACCTTCAGAAATTACCAGGGTAGGACGAAAAACAGCGAATGTGATTGCTTCCGTTGTCTACAACAAACCGGTCATGGCTGTAGACACACACGTATTCCGTGTCTCAAACCGTATAGGATTGACCCAAGACAGCAAGACTCCTCTTGAAACGGAAAAAACATTAACTAAACATATTCCAAAGGAGCTGATAGCAATAGCTCACCACTGGCTTATATTGCATGGACGCTATACTTGTTTGGCTCGTAAGCCGAAATGCGAAATTTGCGGATTGCAACGTTGGTGTAATTATTTTCAAACACACTTATGAAACGGTATCATAGAGAAATATCTTTCCTCATAATCTGTTTGATGATTGTGAGCGGATTTGTCTCCCTATTTTTCCGTCACATGGAGCAGGAAAAACAGCGATTGGATTGCTATGCGCTTATTCCAGAAAGGGCAAACGCCATCCTGCGAATAAAAGAAAGAAAAACTGGAACAGACATAGCTTGCTCCAAAGAAATGGAACGCTTCTTGCCTAAGCTATTTGGAGAACTCATGGGCAGTATGGATTTGAACGAATGGATATTTAGTTTTCATGAGGCAGGAGTAGTTTGTTATGTCAAAACTTCGCATAAGGATGCCAATAGGCTAAAGAACACGCTCTCTTCATTGCTCGGCAGTTTCCCACCGGAAAAAGTATGCAAATACGGGGAATCGATGGAATATTATGCAGACTTGAACGGTAAATTCATTGGGACTTTTCAAAAGGGCGGATATTGGGTGGCAAGTTACAACTCTCCTTTATTGACCAAAGCATTGCAAAAAACGCTTTACTCGGGAGAAACACCTTCCATATATTCATCGTTGGAAAAGAAGAAGGGGAAATCTGGAGCTGATGTTTGGATTTTTACACCGCTCATCGATGTAGACATCCAACAACCCGACTCTTCTCATTGGAGCATTTCCCAACCTTGGTTCCAAGCAGATATTTACCGCAAAGGAACTGACATGATTGCCTTCTCTGCCCTCTCACCGAAAGCGTATAACGATTCGACTGCATCCGTCATTTCCGACAGTGTCCGCAATAAAATTGCCCATTTATTACAAATATGCAATGATTCCCTTCAAATACAAAATACTCAAGATGACAAGTATCTTTATTTGCAGTTTAAGTTAAACGGAGAAACTCCTTTGCCCTAAAACTCTACTTGTAAATTATCGTATGCCAAATGTACATGAGAAGGCAACAATTTATCCACATCTGCATGCAATCCACTTTTATGCGACTCGTGTATCAAATAAGCCTCTTTAGGTTTGATTCTTTTAATGTAGGCAAGTGCTTCTTCCAATCCGGCATGCGTCGGATGCTTGCTATCCAAACGCAAAGCATTTATCACTAACAAATCCAATCCATCCAATTTGGCAAATTCACTTTCTGGAATAGTCTTGACATCCGTAAGATAAGCCATCCGACCTATTCGGTAACCTAAAATCGGAAGCTTGCCATGCATTACTCGGATTGGGATACTCGTTTCATCGTTTACTTCAAAGGATCCCAATGATAGCGGGTGAAAACCGATATTGGGGACTCCTGGATATTTATGTTCTACAAAGACATAAGGCAATCGTGTCATTATTGCCTCCGCTACATTCTCTTCCGCATATACATTTACTTGCCCTCGTGCACAAAAAAGGACGCAAATCATCCAAGCCACCAACATGGTCATAGTGCTCATGGGTTAGCAATATCGCATCTAAACGATAAATGTGATTGCAAATGACCTGCCAACGAAAATCAGGCCCGCAATCTATCAACAAACGAGTACCTTTATCGGTTGTTATAAACGAAGAGCAGCGTAAACGCCAATCCCGCTTATCCGTACTGGTACATACAGGGCATTGACACCCGATTTCAGGAACCCCCGTAGAGGTTCCAGTACCTAAAAACGATTTTCATCATGCGATATATTTAACTTCGGGAAGAAGGTCGATATCGAAACGTTCCTTGACAGCCATCCGGATACTTTCCGCCACCAATGCGATTTCATCACCGGTCGCACCACCATAATTGACTAAAACCAAAGCCTGTTTTTCATAGACACCGACATCTCCATGTCTTTTTTCCTTTAAAGCCACATTGTTCTATCAGCCATCCAGCCGGCACCTTTATTTTCCCATCTTCGAGTGGATAAGAAGGAACCGCCGGATAAGCGGAACGAATACGCTCAAAATGTTCCTTTGTAATGACCGGGTTCATAAAAAGCTACCAGCATTACCCAGTTTGTCCGGATCGGGCAATTTATCTTGGCGAATAGATATGACACAATCTCTTATAGCCTGCAACGAAACTTCTTTTTTTGCTCCAATTGCTTTTTGAAGAGCGCCATACTCCATCTTATACACAGGGTGTTTGGACAAACGCAATGTTGAACAGCAGCAGCACCGGTTTTTAGATCAACGATAGATTCTCTATACCGCCCCAACCTTTGGAAACCGCATAAGCTACAACATCATCCCAAACCTCGGCTGCTCCTATCCTGTAAATAAACGTAACCGTCATTTTCTTTGAGTCACTTCCATGCCTTTTATAGCAGAATGAAGGATGATTCCATTGAAATCATTAATGAAAAGCAAATTACTTCCTTTGCCGATGATGAGATGGATTCTGTAATACCCATAAACCAACGCTTTTGCAAAATGGAATGTATTGTATTTCTCTAATGAATAGTTATTTTCAATTCTCATAATATTGTTTTGACTATGAATAATAAAACTTCTTTCCTGAAAAAAGCATTCTTTCCCGGCCAAGAAAAAAAACTTTCAAAGATAGAGATTTAGGATGATTTGAGCAAGATTTTATGGGAAACCGACACCATACGATACTATTGAGTTTCCACTTAAGACAAAGGGGCGCAGCATTGGAAAAACACTACGACCCTTACCAAGCAATATACTATTTTTATCCGAATTGTATCCTCATCCTTATATTCTTTACGAAACCCTTTCATATCTGCTATTATCTTCCGGTATCGTTTTCATGATATGCATTATGATTCTCATGCGGGTCTTCCCAAATCATAAAATTCTAAGCCGGGCTGTTTTTCTTTTAGCCGAGCCTGTCATCGTCAAACCCATCGCCATAGAAATAAATCAATTTTATACCGTCTATTACGAATACCCAAATGGGCAGGACGGTCTGTGATGGTGCGTCCAATACCTATAATACATGTTTTTCCGCCATTCCTTAGGTGTATTTCCAGCCAAGTTCTTTCGGAAACTACAGCCCTGCGACTGTTCTGGGGCTTTTACACCCGCATAGTCCGCCAATAAAGAGGCAAAAGTCTATGTTGAGAATCATGTCTTTATTCCTCGTTCCTGCCGGTATTTCTTTAGGATAGCGGATAACAAAAAGGCATACGCAATGAAGGCTCGTACATAATCCGCTTGTCAAAAAGCCGTGCTCTCCCAAGAAATAACCTTGGTCAGAAACATACACGACTATCGTGTTCTCAGCGATTTTCATTTCCGTCCAAAGAAAAATCACTTTTCTTAACGTAGTTGTAAAAAACAAACAAATCTTCAAATGACGTGCCATATCTTTTGGCAGCATATTTCCTATCATAGAGAAATTACTAAAAACACCATTCCCCTCAATAGACCGTTTGAGTAACAAAATGTATGGCTATCAATATTCTTTATCATTCTTGTATAAAGGCTTCTATAGCCCTCATTCCTCCAAAATGAAGGTAGCGGCTGAACGAACATCCCCTGCCAAAAGGTGGATCCAGTTTGCCACCTTTACCCGTACTTTCATTATCCGGGGAGAACCTTATGCAATGCAGCTACTATCCTTCCTGGGTGACTGCCTCCAAGAGCAATGAAGGGCTGGTCTATCTCCTGCTTGACAACGGCATAAACCTGGCATAATTGAATCATCCAAATTGTCAGATTAGCAGCTTCCACATCTTTCATCAATAACAAATTTAATCATGGCCTTTGAGGAGCCACTCATGGAAAATAGTCTTATCAATTTGTATTTGTAAAAACAAATATAAGCATGATGATTGAGGTAAACGAAAAGAAGAAGCGGTCAATACTGGCTTGCACAACACATTAGCAACAGGCACGTTCGTCAAAGGAATCTAAC
>VOFG01001488.1_pt1 | contig 34000 bp, 65 predicted proteins | sample 5384171 | NCBI WGS metagenome assembly VOFG01 (sample SAMN12384726, study PRJNA508395) | human gut metagenome | isolation source: healthy gut F | host: Homo sapiens
TAATTCGAAAGTTGCTCATTACCCGAATCCGGACTTAAGGTGGGAAAAGACGGCATCCACGAATGTGACTTTGGATTTCTCGTTTTTTAAAGAATAAGATTAACGGCTCGTTTTCTTGGTATTATAAAAAAAGACTCGGGATGCATTTCTGACAAAGACTATTTCTGAAATTAACGGTATCAAACAATATGTGGTGAATAGCGGAACGCTTGTAAACAAAGGTATCGAGGTGAGTTTTTTCACCCCGATCAACCGTGTCGGTCTTGATGGAGGAAAGAGAGGATTTGTTTGGCGAATTGATCCCCAGTTGGGACAAGTGTTGAACGAATTGGTGAACAGTGCGATAAATAACCGGAATAATGTCTTGCGGGATGAGATTGAGTATGACGATATGTTGACTGGGGACGTGGAGATTGCTGGGGAACCTTTGAATACGTTCTATTCATACCGTTTTAAAGGATTAAGCTCTGTGGACGGTTCCCCCATTTTTTACGGAGCAGAGGATGAATTGCAAGAGGAGTTGTCTAAAAATACAACGGAATGGAACGAGAAGATGTCTTTCTAGAAGTGATGGAAAGATCGGGACGGCGTGAACCTTATCTTCAAGGAGGAATCTCGAACTATTTGGGGTATCGTAATTTTAGTTTATCGTTTAATTTGACTTATAGTTTGGGGAATAAAATCCGGTTACTGAAATTATGTACTGAATACGGGACAACCAATCCCCATCCGTCGAGTAATTTGCGGCGGGAGTTTGTAAATCGCTGGAGAAAACCGGGTGATGAAGATTATACCAATATTCCCGGGTTGAATACTGTTGCGGGAACTCATTCTAATCCCTGGTGGAGTAGTGGCCCGAACTCGACACATAGAATTGCGTCTAATATTTATGAGATGTATGACAATTCGGATATCCGGGTGGTGAGTGGAAATTATCTGCGGTTGTCTTCCTCTCTTTCCGTTATAATGTGGATGATCGATTCTGCAAGAAATTAGGCCTTAAATCGGCTTATATCAATTTGACGGGAACGAACCTGTTCACGATAGCCCATAAAAAGTTACGGGGACAAGATCCTACTCAGTCAGGATCATCACCGAATGTCAATCTTTCGGTGCGTCCTACTTACTCATGTAATCTTAGTATCACTTTCTAAAATTTGAGCGATGAAAAAAAGAGTTTTAATCTATATTTTAAGTGTATTCACCCTTGGTTGTGTTTCTTGCGGTGATTTTTTGGATGAGTATTCGCAGAATCAACGTTACGCCGAGACTGCACAGGATTTGGACGAGTTACTTAGAGGGGAGTGTTTTATGGCATTTCAGAGTAGTTATTATGTAGGTAACCAGGAGACGATGAGTTACAGTAGCGGGCTTTCGATGAATTATCCTTGGTTACACGTGATGGATGATGATGCGGAAGAATTTGTATCCGGGGATTACCTTACACGGATAGTTACCCGCGTAACGTGCTGGGTTCTTTTATCATTGGGGAGCCGACCCGTTTCTGACATTAGAGAACACTCAGTACAAGGATAATGATTGGGAAAAAATTTTACAAAAATATAGGTGTGTTGAACTCAATCATTTATATGGCTGATGAATTCCGTTCGAAAGAGGAGGATATCGAATTGTTGAATCGGGTGGAAGGTGAAGTGCGTTTTCTTCGGGCTGGTTATTACTTCCTGTTGGTGAATATCTACGGAATGCCTTATTGCAAGGCTACGGCGTCAAAGGATGCCGGAGTCCCATTGAAAATTGCAGAGCATGTGGAAGATAAATATTTTAGCCGTAGTTCGGTAGAGTCTGTGTATTCGCTGATTATTGCTGATCTTCAACGGGCTGCCGGTTGTTTGAAAGGAATCACACCTTCTTCAACATTGCGAGTAGGAGAAACTGCCGCTAATGCATTACTGTCAAGAGTTTATTTGTACATGGAAAACTACGAGGCTTGTATTGCGGCAGCCAATGAGGCAATGGGGGGAGCTTATTCGGTGATGGATTTGAATAATTGGACAAGCGGGCAAAATGTGGTCTCTTGGACATCACCCGAAACAATTTTCACTAAGGAGGAAATTCAATGATCCTGACTTTCTTGAGTTATACATCAGGTTGGAGTGGTTCTACCCCGGTTAATCAAGCATTTTCATTTCAAGCGTCAGAAGATTTGTTGGAATGTTATGCTGCAGGGGATTTGCGTAGAACAGCATTCTTTAAGAGTTCTTTACATGCAGCGATACCCGATAAATATAAGACTTGGGTAGACTACAGTGATACGGATGAGGTCGGTATGGATTTTTTGATTCGTTTGCCAGAAGTGATTTTGAATAAGGCAGAGGCTTTGGCGATGTTGACCCGGGATGGGGATGCGAAAACCGAGTTGGAAAAGTTGTTCCAAACGATTCGCAGCAGCTCCATCGGTAACGGAAACGGGGAGGCATTGATAGACTTTATCCGCGATGAACGTCGTCGGGAGCTTTGTTTCGAGGGACATCGTTGGTTTGATTTGCGACGTTATGCCGTGAATAGTATTCACCCTCTTCCGGATAATTTCACTATCCGTCACCGGAATAATGCTTATGAAGCAAATTCGCGGACTTGGTATGAAAACGGTTATTACGAGTTGAATGCTTACACGCAAGATCGTGCGGCTTGGATAATTCCGATTCCGAATTACGCTATTGAATTTAACCGGGGAGAGCTTCAGAACGAGATTCGCCCGAATAGAGAACTTCAAAGAGATTGATTATGAAAAAGAATAAATTCCTTTATATATTGCTTTTGTCCGTGTTGTTCACGGCTTTGTGATAAGGAAGATCATTTGACACTGTCCAATGTTGGTCGAGATTGGTTCACGATAGAGGATTCAAATGATCCGGTAGATCATGCGATTTATCAATTTTTACACGGAGACAGGTATTCCCGTGTTTTATAATGATACGATTGGAGAAGAAACCCGTGTTGATCATTGGGGAATTCTTATACATTATGAAATCCTGCAATTTGGAAGTTCTTCTCTCGGTGGAACAGAAACACCCAATCCTTTTCAGTTCTTACGAGTTGTGTCCGAAAGAGGACGTTGTCGATGGGGTTAGAATTCTTACGCGAGGAGATAGTGCCTGTTTTACCTGAGAGTATCAAGATTACTAGTTTCTTGTTGCTGAAATCTTTGACTCCTTGGAACCCGGCGGTGGTAAGTAATGAGGCTTTTAAAGGATTGAATACGGTGCTTATTTCCCGTGTTTCAGAGTTAAAGGATATGAGCGACGCGGAACGTCTGAATATGAAGGGTGCCATTTTTAATGCCGTTCTTGCCACGCCTGTTTCCCGGTTATACGGAAGAGTTGGCTGCATTTTATCAGGCAACCCGCAGTTGTTACACGGAGAATTTATACGGTTGTGCCGGTTGGTATTTTTACAATAGGTATGGATTCTCTGACCCGAGAGCCGTTGGCTTTTGAAGGATCCGAATCCCTAGTGATTATGGTAGTATGACCACGGAGGTTCAAGATGTAGGTATGTATATCAAGGCGATGTTTATTTTTACACGCCGGAAGAATTTGAAGCGTTGTACAGGGCGTTTAGTGTCGTGATGACGAAATATGAAATTATGAAAACGGTATTGCGGGATATCGGGGGTCTCTATAGGTTATCAACTTATTTATAGGATATTACTACTAACTGAGGTTGACTAAAAAAGTCCCGATTGTCGTTCAATGAACTCCTCCGGTTTCGGTTACCTCCTCTATAAACAGAGGAGGAGCTGGTATTTTTCCCGAAAATGGTGAGTAATCTAGCTCTCCCTCTGTTTATAGAGGGAGTACCCCGAAGGGGGGAGGGAGTTTAAAAAAGGCTTTTTATACAACCTCATGGAAAAAAGTGTATCGCCTTATTGGTAGGAAATGAATGTTTTGTATTGTATAAAAATGAACTGAAATGAAAAAATTTTTATTGATTTATGTCGGGAATTTTTTGCTCTGTGCTGGCTTTCGGACAGACAAACTTCCAGAAATTGACATTAGATGAGGCTTGTACGAAAGCAAAAGCGGAGAAAAAGCTGGTTTTCGTGGATCTTTATACCTCTTGGTGTGCCCTTGTAAGATGATGGCGGACAAGGTGTTCCCAGATGTAAAGTTGGAGGAGCGTTTATGAACGAGCGTTTCGTGTGTGTGAAATATGACACGGGAGCTGATAAGATGGCTCGGAATTGGCGAAGATGTTTAATGTTCAGGCCTATCCCACGTTTTTGATCTTGAACGTGGATAAGGGATTGGAAAACCAGATTGTTGGGGCAATTGACCATCGGATTTCATGAACCAAGTCGAGGCGGCGCTGAAAGCTTCGCTTGCCAGTTTGGGACAGCAATACGAGAACGGGAATAGAGACGTTTCGTTCCTTACCGATTATTTAAAAGCGTTGTTAACGGCCTCCATGAACGAGAAAAGCTAAGGAAGTGTGTGTCTCTCTTTTTCAAAGTATTGCCTGATACAGAAAAATCAAATGGGAGTATTGGTTTATTTTTTAAAGATCAGGCTTTATCTCCGGTGGGTTCTCCTTTCATGGATTTCTTGTTTTCCCATTTTGAACAATTTCCCGGAGCATGGGAGAAGAAAAAGTGTTGAACCGGATCGCTGAAGCCTTCGAGATTAAACTACGTGACATGATCCGTGGACGTGAGCCTATGGATGATTTGGATAAGGTTGCCAAACAGATGGCCCCGCATCATTTTAATTCACGGGAGCGTATGGATACGTATGTCGCTTTGGGGAAAGCGTTTGCGTGAGGCCAGAAAAGGATAATAGCGAAAAAGGGGTGGAGAAATTACTGGAATTATGCGAGAATGAATTTCCAAGATTGACGGGGGAACATCTGGTGTATTTTTATTTTCCCGTGACAATTTACATTGCCAATGTTGGGACGGAGGCGCAGTACAAACGGGTATGTAAACTTCACGAGTACGTGTATGAACATACCGAGCATAATCCTTTGAAAATAGGCTTGGGAAATATGCTTTCTGGGACGAAGAAAACAAGTAAGATTAATTTTATAAAAAGAAGGAAATGAAAAAATTATTATCGGTGTTTGTGGGACTATTATGCTCCGTCGCTGTTTTTGCTGAAACAGATTTTCAAGAGTTGTCTTTAGAGGAAGCTTGCAAGAAGGCAAAAACGGAAAATAAACCTATATTCTTGGATTGTTATACCTCTTGGTGTGGCCCGTGTAAAATGATGGCAAATGAGGTCTTCACGCTGAAAGAGGCCGGTGATTATTTTAATAAGAACTTTGTCTGTGTGAAAACGGACATGGAAAAAGGAGGCGGACCGGCTATTGGTAAGCAATACGGTGTTGATGCGTATCCGACCTTTTGATTATCAATGCGGATGGTAAGTTAATGCATAAAGTGGTTGGAGCGATGCCTCTTGAAAAGTTAATAGAGAATGTAGAGATCGGCTTAAAAGCCAGTAGTCTTGCTGAATACGAGGCATTATACCAAGCCGGGAAACTGGATTTGACAGAACAAATGGCGTACTGGAAATTACTTTCTGTTTCAGGTGATGTTGTCAAGGCTCAAAGTGTAGGTGATAATCTTTGGGGAAAGCTTACGGAGAAAGATAAATTGAGTGCCGCTTATTGGCCTTTGTTACAATCAAGAGCGACCTCTTTGGAGAGTGAGGAACTGAAATTTGTTTGTGCCAACTGGGGGCATTTTGAAAAGGAGATAGGAAAAGAAGAGGTTGGAGATTTGATTTATAATTCTTTTATGTCGGAATTAAACTTGATGATCGTGTACCAATTGCCCGCAAAGAAATATGATAAGATTCCGGTATTCGAGATTTACTTGAGAATAACGACGTACCTCGTAAGGATGCACTTTTTAAAATGATAGACTTGGCGGAAGCCCGGGGAAAATATGATGCAACCGGCTTTATGGATGCTCTTGATACAAATTTGGATGTATTGAATGATTCGAAAAAAAAGTTGGGTATTTGAAGGTGCAAATCTGTTTATTTCGATGTTCAAAGATAAAGCACAACTGAAGAGACTGGGAGAGATCGCTATTCGTGAAAAAGAAATTGATCAGAGACGAGGTCGCTAAAAGCAAGGTTACTAAAATAGCTTTTAACTTTCGACGTGCGGGCAATGATGGGGTATATTGGGAGAATTTGAAGACATTAAGAGAGGTTCTGGCACAAGCTGAAGTGGAAGACAAGTATGTATTTTTGGATTGTCACAACAATGGGCAGACCACAAAGGCGATTGATGATCAACTCTTTACGCGGAAAGAAGTAGAGGATTTACTGAATAAATTTTTATAAATTACAGGGTGAATCTTGAGGAAGGAGAAGGGGCCAAGGTTATCAGAAGATACGGTATAAATATTCCTAATGTAATGCTTGTGCTTGATAAAGGAAGGGAATGTTCGACACATGATATCTAATGTCATGAATGGTAATTTTATCGAACGCGCAGGAGACTTTCGATGATAATAAAGCTTTGGTGTTCTTGAGGCTAGGTACGTTAGTGGGAGATCGCTCTCCGGAGTTTATGGTCCAATATTTAACGGCATTGAGTAAGGTGGCTAATAGTTCTAAGATGGCCCTTGTTGCCGTAGAGTTATTTGCCTCGTTAAATGACGAACAGAGAACCTCTCCTGAATTTTTGGATGTTGTATAATCCTCAATTTTCTGGGATAAGTTCTGAAATGAAGAATTATTTATTTTTCTCATCTTCAAGAATTCAGAGAGAAAATAGGTACAGAAAAGGTGGATCAAACTGTTGTCAATCAAATCTATTCTGATCTTTCCAGCGTTCTTTATACTCAAAGGGATCAAGATATACTGTTGATGATATTAATAATATCATACAATTTATTAAACGTCATGATATACAGGATTCGCAGCAATTACTCTGTATTGCAAATATTACCAAGCTATTTAAGAGTAAGGTTCATAGTGTTAAGGATTATAAGAAAGCATGCAAAGGGTTGAAACCGGAAAATATTCCGTTTGCTGATTTATATGCGAATATTCTTGCCGTGGAGCCGGAAAGAACGGATGAGTGGAACGCATGGGGAAAAGAGATTGTAGAGTCTCTGACAGATCCCGGATATATACAATGGTATAAGCAATTCCTTCAACTCTAAAGAATGTGTGTAGTTGTATGTCAAGCGGATTTTATCGGGAGTTTTATAAATAATTTTTATTATAACGTGATCACTACCTGATGACAACCGTAAATACTTGTAACATTCTCGTTAAACTATTAATATACTTTATGAACCTTATTTTATATAAGGTTCATATAAGGTTTCTATAAGGTATCTATAAGGTTTATGACGGTAGTGTTCAGGTAGTGATCATGTTATAATTATCTTTTGGGATAGAATCGGCAATAACTTATGACTTATTATAGAATTAATTACGATTGATCCGGAAAAAATTGAAATTCCCATCCTCGAGAGTCTTTGTAAAGGGCAAACGGATGGGAATAAATATTTATTTATTTTTTTCAAAAATATTTGTCACCCGTTTTTTGGGGTCATGTGTTCTATTTATGAAAGACACATGAAAAAAAATGAAAAAGATGGAGTCAAATATATGAATGGTCCAAAAAGAGTCAGGACTTATTTGGAGGAAGATTTTTCCTCTTCGTCTCTTGATGAGGAAAATATTATCGTTCGCCGTGTTACGGAACGATTGTCTGATCCGGATTATCTGCGGGGAAAGGACTGGAACAAGGGCGTTTGATGCGGAGGCGGCTTTTAGGAAATTACGACGGAGAAATTCACGTCGGGTTATGATTCGAGTGGGAAGCGTTGCCGCTGTTTTGGTATTGATCGTGGGGATCGTTGTTTTATATAAGGGAAATCTTTCTCAGAAGAAGAACGTACCGGACTTGACACTAGGAGTAATTTCGGCTCTTCAACCGGGAACAAACAAGGCGATTTTGCATTTGGCGGATGGTCGGGAGCTTGTTTTGAATGATGCTTTGCGGGCGAAAATCGAGACAAAAGAGGGCGTGGTGGAAGTGGATTCGATGGGGGTAGTTTATGGAATAAAAGTGGATTCCGTGGCAACGGAAAAGGTGCAGGAATATCACGTTATGACGATACCACGCGGGGTGAATTTCATTTGACTTTGGCCGATGGAACTCAAGTGTGGCTGAATTCAGAGACGGAATTACGTTTCCCGGTTCATTTTGCGGGGGAGAGCGAAAAGTGTATCTGAAAGGGAAGGCTGATGTTGACGTGACCGAGGATGCCGCTCAGCCTGTCGTGGTTGAGACTTCGATGGGTGATATAAAAGTGTTGGGAACAGCGTTTAATGTTTCGGTTTATGATGAGCGAACGATGGCGGCGACGCTGGAAAAGGGGAGTATTTGTTATTTGAAAGATTCTCGAAAGGGGTGCTGATCAAGCCGGGAGAACAGTTGGTTTGTACGGAAGGTTCCGATTTACCCGTGGTTCGAAAGGTGAATACCCGGTTGTACACGGCTTGAAAGATAATCTGTTCTGTTTCGAGGAACAGTATTTGGATCAGATCATGTTGACGTTGGCCCGTTGGTACGATTTTCAGGTGAAGTTTGAATCGAGGAATTGAAAAACTGGAGTTATCGGGAACATTGGATAAATATTCGGATATACAGCCTTTATTGCGGTTGTTTGAATTGGGTACGGATGTAAAATTTGAAATTCAAAATAAAGTTATTTATGTGCGGAAAGTAAAATAAAAGGATTCGATTCGCCAGCGACCAAACTATAGAATCAAATCCTTTGTATTTAGAGTTTATAAACCCTTTAAACTGAAACAAAGTTATGAAAAAATCCACCTAACGTGTGGGTACGACCACATTGTGTCAAAAAAATGTTACAAGTCATGAGATTAGCTTTACTTTTTGTGGTGTTGTTTTTCACCTCAGCGAGTGCGTTTACCCAACGGGTAAGCCTTTCGGTGAAAGCGGAAACGACGTTGAACGAGGTGCTAAAACAAGTGAAGGATCAAACGGGTGTTCGGATTTTGTATGATGCCGGGAAGATGAAACGTGTGCCGTGTCGGGAGATGAAGATTACCGATTTGGAGATCGCGGAGGCATTGAAGCAAATTTTGAAAGATACCCGTTTTGAGTTTTCGAGGAAGGTGGGGTGTTTATCGTGCGGGAGGTTTCATTACAACAGGCGAAAATGATTCGTCTTGTAGGAAAGGTGACGGACGAGAAGAAACAACCGCTACCGGGAGTGACCGTTCAGTTTAAAGGATTTTCAGTTGGAACAGCGACGAACGGGGCAGGGATGTACCAATTATCCATTCCGAATGCCCCGGAGAAGTTTTCTTTAGTTTTTTCTTTGTCGGGATGGTTTCCCAAGAGATCGTTTACGCAGGGAAAGACACGATCGACGTGGTGATGAAGGAGGACGTGGAGACGTTGGAGGATGTGGTGGTGACCGGTTACATGACCTTGGACAAGAGTAAGTACGTGGGAGCGATTAACAAGGTGTATGCAAGGGATATTATGATTCCGGGCGAGAGTACGATTGACCAGATGATGCAGGGGGTGATTCCGGGAATGGCGGTACGGATAACTTCCGGAATGGTCGGTTCGACTCCTAAGATCAGAATCCGGGGAACATCAACGTTGTTAGGTAGTCAGGACCCGGTATGGGTGGTGGATGGGGTCATCCAGCGAGACCCGCTTCCGATCAGCGAGACGGATGCCTCTCTTTCCAGTGATTTGGATAACCTACGGGATATTGCCGCTAATGCGATTTCTTGGTTGAATCCCTCGGATATAGAGTCGTTGACCGTGTTGAAGGATGCGTCGGCAACTGCCATCTACGGTTCGAAGGCGGCGAACGGCGTGATCGTGATCAACACGAAAAAGGCGCAGTCAGGGTCCGCATCCTTTCCTATTCGGGAAGTTTCAGTATTGGTCAGCGTCCGCGTTACGGGTTATACAACCAGATGAATTCACGGAATTGATGGAGTTTTCCAAGGAGATGTACGAGGACCGGGTGCGCTATCCCAGTGCCATATTGCCTATCGGGTATGCCGGGTTGGTTCAGAAGCTGACGAACAAGGAGATTACTCACGAGCAGTTGGAGACGGAGTATAACAAGATGGCAAACAATAACACGGATTGGTTTGATCTTTTGTTTCGTAATTCTTTTTAATCACAAGCATAATTTGAGTATTACCGGGGGATCGGAGAAAATAGCCAGTCGAGCTTCTGTCGGTATTACCGAGGAAAAAGGCGAGGCCAAGGGAAATGAAGGGAAGACGTTTACCGGTAGTTCGAACACGGTGTTACAGTTGATCCCGAACCTGAGGATTAGCTTGAACCTGAACGGTAGTTACCGGAGATGTTCGGTTTCGCTTACGGCGTGAGCCCGTTTAGTTACGCATATAACACGGCGCGGACGATTCCGCTACGTAACGAGGATGGCACGTTGTACTATCACGAGAAATGGGGAGGTTCCAGTACGGCTATTTCTGGGAAGAGCTGGTACGGGTATAATATCTTGAATGAGATAAATAACACGGGGAACGAGAACCGGTCGAAGATGGTGTCTTCGAGTCTTGATGTTTCGTGGAAGATTTTGCCTTATTTGGAGTATCAAGGGTTGGTTTCTTACACGGTGAGTTCCTCGGAGGTCAAGTCGTATGCCACGGAGTATTCCAATTATATTACCTCTCTTCGGGGTTACGAGGTGGGAGAGGTGACAGCGAATAGTGATGAAGAGAAGATGACGCAGTTGCCTTTTGGTGGATTGTTGGTGACGGAAAATGCCACGACGAACACGTGGTCGGTCCGGAATAGTTTGGTATTTAATAAATTATTCAAGGATGTGCATAGCGTGACGTTACAGGTGGGATTTGAAGTTTCTTCCAACACGGCGACCGGTTCGAGAAATACACGTTACGGTTATTTGCGTTACCGGGGAGAGGCTTTCGCATCTGTCCCGACGACCTATACCACGGTGTATAATGCCGTGGCACAACAGAATCCTCTTTTGAATACCATGAGGACCGCGTCATCCGTGACGAACCGGGAGAATAATTATGTCAGCGAGTTTCTGACGGCGGTATATTCTTTTGATAATCGGTATGTCGTGAATTTTAATGCCCGTTTGGATGCGTCCAATCGTTTCGGACAGGATAAGAACGATCGGTTTGAACCGACTTGGTCTATCGGGGGCGAAGTGGAGAGTGGGTAGCGAGTCGTTTGCCCGGAACTGGAATTGATGGAATCTTTGGATATATCCGGGTCTTACGGTTATCAAGGGAATTCGGTGGAGGAGGTGTCTCCTTACTTGATTGCCAGTGACGGTGGATTGAGTCAATTTTATAACCAGTACACGTTGAATATAAAGTATTTGCCTTACGAGAAATTAGGGTGGGAGAAAACGAAATCTTGGAATGCCAGCGTGGATCTTTTCTTTTTTGAAGGGGCGGATGAACGTGGTGTTCAATGCTTACGGGAAAAAGAGTGACGTTATCGCTTCCCGGCAGGTTCCGGGGAGAACGGGATGTTGAATTCCAGAATTTTCGGAACGGAAATGGATAACAAGGGATACGAGGTGACGGTTAATTTTATTCCAGTTCGCACACAAGATTGACTTGGTCATTCTCCGTGAACACGGGAAAAGTGACGAATGAGATTTCGGATAATGAACGAGTGAACAAGTTGGAAGATTTCTTGGATGGTTCGGCGGTCTTGAATGGAAAGTCGTATAATTCATTCTATTCTTTCCGATATAAGGAGTTGAGTCAGGAGAATGGTGAACCTTTGTTCCATAACATGGATATTGAGAAGACGAATGATTTCACGGAGTTCTTGGTGCGTAGCGGGAATTTTGATTCCGATTTCACGGGAGGTTTCAACACGCAGGTGAGGTATAAACGCTTGTCGTTTACCATGCAGTTCGCGATGCAGTTCGGCGGGCAGGATCGCTTGCCAGAGTTGTACTCCGGCACGTTGAAAGGTGTTCCGGGGCCGCAGGAGAATGTTTCGCGCCAGTTGAAGAAACGTTGGCGGAAGGCGGGAGATCAGACGAATATCCCGGCGGTGCCGAATTATAATAGTGCAAGTTCGTTTGGCTATGTTATGTTACCTGTGTTGTCGGGAACGAGTTCGATGACCTTATGCCATGTACAGCCAGTCGGATTTGCGAGTGGCCGACACGGATTTGATCCGTTGCCGTCAAATATCGCTTACGTATAGCGTGGGTGAAAGTATTTTAAGAGCTCTTCACTTGAAGTACGCGAGTATCAGTTGGAGCATGAGTAACCCGTTTATGATTGCTTTTGATAAAGCATGGAAAGGGTTGGACCCGGAGACGAAGGATTGGCCTGCACGACGGACGACGTCTCTTTCTTTGAACGTGACCTTTTAACGAGTGAAACCGATAAACGATATGAAAATGAAAGAAAGAATTTTATTGATAATATGTGTGTTGGGAATCTTGATGGCGTCTTGTTCCGATTTTTTGATTCCAAATCGCAGGATGAGGTGATACCTAAAAACGACGAAAGATTTTCGTGAATTGTTGTTGGGATCGGGTTATCCTTCTCCCATTAATTCCCATCCCTTGGCTTTGACTGGTTACATGGATGATGATGTTGACACGGATTTGAGAAATAGTATGGCCGGTAGCGATTTGGCTAAAGGGGTTTTTCCGGTTTTCACGTGGCAGAGTGATGCGGAAAGGTACGAGGGATCGATTATGAGCCCGGAACTGGCGTCTACTCCTTATTATTTGATGTATGAGCGGATCAAGGGGTGTAATGCCGTGTTGGATTATATCGACGAGGCTATCGGGACGCAACAGGAGATAAATCATATAAAAGCGGAGGCTTTGTCGGTGAGGGCGTTGTTTTATTTCTGGTTGGTGAATCTTTATGGAGAGCCTTACACGGAGAACCCACAGGCGGCAGGTGTTCCTTTGAAACTCTCTTCTTCGGTGGAAGAGGTTAGCGTGCCCCGTGTAACGGTGGAGCGAGTGTACGAGCGGATTTTTAGACGATTTAACGGAAGCGGCGGATTTGTTCGGGACGGAGAGTCGTGTGACCACGGATTTCAGAATTAACCGACCGACGGTGGAGATACTTCTTTCACGGGTGTATCTTTACACGGGAAAATGGAAAGAGGCGGTTGAATCGGCCACGGAAGCGATCCGGATTGGTGGAAAGTTGGCAGATTTGACGGCGATCGAGAAGAATGGTGCTTTTGCTTGTGTCAGGTATTCTTCGCCGGAGGTGACTTGGATGTATGGTGGAGAGGGTATGGGTTTTTATGTTGAGAATGGTTTGAATATGGCAAAAGAGTTGGAGGAAGGTTATGGTGCTAACGACCGACGGGTGGATCTTTATTATGCATATGATGAACTTAGAGGGCATTATTATCTTCAAAAACGGGGACTTCTGCATCGGGGGGACCTTGGGGATGCTCCAAAACAGGCGATACGTCTTTCGGAGGCTTACTTGAACCGGGCAGAGGCTTACGTGTTGTGGGATAATAAGGTGACGGAGGCATTGAAGGATTTGAACGAGTTGCGTCGAAATCGTATCGAGGGGTATTCGGATGTATCGATTGGTGACCCCGTGTTGTTGTTGGAGGAAATTCGCAAGGAACGTCGTTTGAGTTGGCTAGAGAAGGCCATCGTTGGTTGGATTTGGCGTCGTTACGAAAAGGATGCCTTCTATTAAGCATACGTGGTTGCGGGAGAAGGGCTGACTTTGCAGACTTTCGTGTTGAAGGCGAAGGACCCGATGTACACGCTACCATTGCCGGAATCCGTATTGGGTGTGAACCCGGCTTTTGACTCAGAATGCTTCGGCGAATACCCCGGAGCGTAAAGCAGAATGATGTATAGAAACGATTAAAAGAATTCATGATGAAAAAAAAAAGATATGTAATAGGTATGTTTATCGGGAGTGTTCTCTCTTTTGTTCGTGTGCCAAGGACCCGGCATTGGGACCGGATGTTGCTCTCGAACGGGATTACGTGTTGCCTCAGGGAAAACCCGCAGGCGGATGGTCGGATCGTGGATTTGTACGAGAAGTATGGTTCTTATTTCTTGTATGATTTTTACCCTGTTGGATTTGAATTGGAATCAGGTGGCTAATTCGACTAGTTATAAGTTGGCGTTGGGTGATCCGGCTTATGCGGGGATATGCTGGATTTGTTGGATGAGGTGTGGTTGCAGTTTTACCCGGAAGAGTTCCTGAAAAAGAATTTGCCGTACCGGGTTTTTTTATGGCAGACACAATTTATCAAGTATTGAGCTATATGGATCGACCGATAGAATGTGCGAAAACGGGTGATAATTCGTTGGCTTTCGGTTATATGAATGCGGACACGAAGAAGAAGACTGCCGCCGAGAAGTTGGCGTTGAAGAACACGGTGCAGACGTTGTTTTTTGATTTGTTGCAGGTGCGGAAGGTCGTATCGATTCCAGAGGAGTTTTACAAGATTAGCGATTATTCAACAAAAGCGAGTGCTGATCCGAATGACGATGATTACGCTCGTAAGCGGGGATTCGTGGCGAATCCTCAATATGGGAGCGAATGGTGTACTTACGTTAATTGGCAGACAAAAACGTTGTTGCAGTCGGATGATTTGACGTATTTTTGGCAAGTATTCTTTTGCCGGACGTCCACTCAGTGGGCCAGTGATTTGACTTACCCGCTGGTGAAGGAGAAGTATGATATTCTGGTGAATCATTTCAAGAAAGAGTATAATATTGATTTGGTGAAGATAGGTAACAAGACTTACTAGTATCAAGAGTTTATAAAGTCCATAAAGTTTGTAAAGTTTATCAAGTGACGGGGAACCCTGTAAACGAGGTTTTTGGAGCTTGTAAACTTTATAAACAGGGGGGGAGTGTTGTCTTTACATTAAGGGAATAGATGTTTGAATTATAAAATTATTGTATGGAAAAAAATCAGTTGTAAGAGTAGAAAATCTGTCTCATCGTTACAATGTGCAGTGGGCTATCCGAGATATTAATTTCGAGATAGATCAGCGGGGGTTGTGGGGTTGCTGGGATCGAACGGGGCCGGGAAGTCCACCACGATGAATATTATTTGCGGGGTGTTGAAACAAACGCAGGGAGAAGTTTACATTGCCGGAATCAATTTCCGGAGAATCCGGTGGAGGCGAAGAAGAATATCGGTTTTTACCCCAGAAACCACCCCTTTTGTACATGGATTTTACTGTGGACGAGTATCTCACGTATTGTGCGGATTGCGAATGGTGGATAAGATGGATGTGAAAAGGCGGTTGACGAGGCGAAAGCCCGGTGCGGGATTTCACATTTCAGCAGTCGGCTGGTACGGAATTTATCGGGAGGGTATCAACAGCGTGTTGGAATCGCGCAGGCGATCGTGCATAATCCGAAGTTCGTGGTGCTGGACGAGCCGACGAATGGTTTGGACCCGAACCAGATCGTGGAGGTGCGGCATCTGATTAAAGAGATTGCCGAGGAACGCTCCGTGCTTTTGTCCACGCATATCCTTTCAGAGGTACAGGCTACCTGTGAAGAAATTAAGATGATAGAACAAGGTCAGCTGGTCTTTTCGGGTACGTTGGATCAGTTTGATAATTATATACAGCCGAACACGATCATGGTGACGTTGGCAAATCGGCCCCCCGCTGAGGCAAGCCTTATTTGGGAGGAGTGAGTAACGTGGAGAGGGTTACGGATCACCGGTTCCGTTTGCGTTATGACGGATGCCGGGAGACGGCGAGAAGGGTGGCGGAGCAGAGCGTGGACCGGGGCTGGGGATTGGAAGAGTTGGTGGTGGAGAAAGAGTTCCATGGACGAGGTGTTTGCTAAATTATCCGGCAAGGCGAATGGTGAAGGAAAAGATAAGATATAGGTCAAAGGAATTAAGTATATTATGAGAAGAATATTGAAAATAGCGAAAGCAGAGTTGTTTACTTTGTTTTATTCCCCGGTAGCTTGGCTGATCCTTGTGGCCTTTACCGTTCAAGTCGGATTGAAGTTCACGGGGTTGATGGCGGATTTCGTTTACCGGGAACCATGGGGTTCGGGAATGGATTTTGACGGCGAATTTGTTGGGGGTATGTTCGGGCTGTATAACACGGTACAGCAGTATTTGTACCTTTATATGCCTTTTACTGACCATGGGGTTGATGAGCCGAGAGTTTAGTAGCGGGTCGATCAAGTTGCTGTATTCTTCACCGGTGACCTCGTCTCAGATTGTCATGGGTAAAGTTCTTGGCGATGATGGCTTACGGGTTGGTGTTGTTGGGAACGTTAATCTTGTATATCGGTTACGGGCTTTTGCGTGGTGGATAACTTTGCTTTTGCCGAGGCGTTATCCGGTTTGCTGGGGTTGTATTTGTTGTTGTGTGCTTATGCGGCTATCGGACTTTTTGTTTCGTGCCTAACTTCCTATCAGGTGGTTGCGGCTATCGGGACGTTGATTATTCTGGCCGTACTGAATTACATGAATCAAGTGTGGCAGGATATAGCGTTTGTTCGGGACATCACGTATTGGTTGTGTCTTTCCGGGCGTACGAACGAGATGATCAGCGGTTTGTTGTGTAGTGAAGATATTTTGTATTTCGTGATCGTGATTTCCATGTTCCTGTTGTTGAGTATCTTGAAATTGCAGTCCACGAGACAGCGGGTTTCTTTTTCCATGGTTTGGGAAAGTATCTTGGCGTGGTGGTGATCGCGATGTTGTTGGGATTCGTGACGTCTCGTCCCGTGATGATGTGCTATTATGATGCGACGGAGACGAAACGGAATACATTGACGCCCTAACAGTCAGGAGGTCATGAGTAAGTTGGAAGGGGAATGACGATTACCACGTATGTTAATTTCTTGGATCGGGATTATTATATCGGAATGCCCAATATGGTAAATTCGGATTGGAGAGGTTTAAGCAGTATTTGCGGTTTAAGCCGGAGATCAAGATGAAGTACGTGTATTATTACGATTCGGTTTCTAATAATCCTTGGTTGGACGTGCGATTTCCGAATACGACGGCAAAGGAGAAAGCAGAGCAATTGGCGGATATGCGTGATTTGAATTTTAAGATGTTTATGGCCCCGAAGAGTTGAAGAAGAAGGTGGATTTGTCGGACGAGGGGAATCGTTTTGTGCGAATCGTAGAACGGGGAGAATGGGCAAAAGGCTTTCCTGCGTCTGTTTGATGATATGATGAAGTTCCCGAGTGAGGCGGAGATGGCCGTGACATTTAAACGGTTTACCATGAAATTACCGAAAGTCGGGTTCTTGACCGGACATGGAGAACGTTCGATTGATTCGGACCGGGCGAAGGATTATCTTTTCTTTTCGCAATTGAAGAATTTCCGTTATTCTTTGATTAATCAAGGGTTTGACGTGGAGAATGTTTCTCTTGCCGGAAGTTCGGATATTCCGGATGATATTGAGATCGTGGTGATTGCCGATCTGACAAAGCCTTTGGAGCCGGGGGGGAACAGGAAAAAGTTAGATAGGTATATCGCCCGTGGAGGGAATTTGGTGATTGCCGGAGGTGGGAAGGCAGGATGTTATGAATCTTCTCGTGGAGCAGTTCGGGGTTCGTTTCTTGCCGGGAGTTTTGGTACAGGTGAAACAGGATATTCAACCGGATTTGATGATCGTGAATGCCACGCCGGAGGCGGAGATGTCTTATTTCTTTCAGGAGATGTTGATCGGCCGGAATGCGAAGATCGTGATGAACGGGGGCTGCGGGATTGGCCTACACGGAAGATCGGGGATTTAAGGTGACGGAGATTTTACGGACAGATACGACCGGATGCTGGAACGAGATGGAGACGAGGGATTTCGTGAATGATAGCGTGATTCTTAATACGGTGGCCGGAGAGGTAGAGGCGATGTACCCGGTGGCTTTGGCTCTTTCCCGGAAGGTGGGAGATCGTGAGCAAAGGATTATGATTTTGGAGATGCGGATTGTATCAGTAATGAAGAGTTTTCTATCCGGAGGAATTTGCGGGTGATGACGGCCAATTATACTTTGGTTACAGGTACGTTCTATTGGCTCTCTGATGAAGAGGCGCCTATTGATGTCCGTCGCCCTATGGGAACGGATAATAAGATACACTTGAGCCGGAAAGCGATGCCTTATTTGAAGACAGCGTGTATGGGAATTGTACCGCTATATTGCTGATTTGGGGCGTGGTGTTGTGGATGAGGAGAAAGCGGAAATAAGTAGTACGGAATTGTCAAGATGTTGTGTGAACCCCAAAGTTCGATAAGAGCTTTTTGGGGGTGTTTTGTGTTTCTTTGAATTTATGATATATTTTTTGTTTTTTTGATTGAAAAATCATAGTCTTTGTCATAAAATAATGTGGGCAAACAATTATTAGAGATACATGGGTATGTAACCAGATGAGTTTATAGACCAGATAAATAGAAAGCAAATGCCGGCTTTCCGTGAGTTGTTTGGTTCATTCTATCGCTATCTGGTATTATATGCTATGCGTTATGTGAGACAGCAGGAAGTGTCGGAAGATATTGTGCAGGAGGTTTTTATTGCTATTTGGGAGAGTGATAAAAAAGTATAATTCATATCATGGATTCGGGCATTTTTGTATGATTCGGTCAAAAAATCGTTGCTTGAATTATTTAAAGCACCAAGAGGTTGAACGGCGGCATGCAGAGATTTTATTGTGGGAACAGGATGAAGAGGATGAGGATTACCGGTTGATGCGGGAAGAGATGTATCGGGCGTTACATCGGGCCGTGGATGAACTGCCGGAGCGTTGTCGTCAAGTGTTTAAATTGCATTGGAAGGTAAGAAAAATGAGGAAATTGCTCAAGTATTGGAACTTTCCGTGGAAACAGTGAAAACACAGAAAAAGAAAGCGATGTATTTTCTGCGTGAACGATTAGGTAAGTCGTATTGTTTGTTAATTGTATTGAATATCATATCTTTATAAGATGTCGTGCATCTTTTTTTGATTTTTTTCACAAAAAAGATGAATTTAGGGTACCTCGTTTTTTGTATCATGGTTGTATATGGTGCAAAATTATCAAATGGAGCATCAATATTCCGATAGAATTGTTCGCTTGTTACAGCTATACTTGCTTGGAGATATTACCGAGGAGGAACGGCAGGAATTAGAGGACTGGTGTGAAGAGGCGCCTCGAAATAGAAAATTATTTGAACAAATTTACCAAGAGGATTTATTTTCGAAAGAACGATATGTTTATGAAAAGATAGATGATAAAAGGCATTGTATGCTTTTTGAAAAACGTGTGGGAAAAGTTTCTCCGAGAGGTATTGGTCGTTGGTGGAAATATGCAGCCGTGTTGTTATTCCCTATTTTAGTTGTCGGATCATGGAGGTTGATCCATGAAATGGAGCAAGTTCCTGTAGTGACATCGTCTGTTACACGAATTCAACCGGGGTGTTCACAAGCAGTACTTGTTTTGGATGACGGGCGGAAGGTATTTTTGAAGGAAGAGGAAGAAGGGGTGATTTCGGAGGACAAGGAGATAACGGTTACCGGGAAAAAGATCGTTTGGTATATACTTCTTCCGTGGAAAAAGGTATGGATGAGCTTCGTTTTAATGAACTTGAAGTTCCTCGTGGCGGGGAATATAAGGTGAAGTTGGCAGATGGGACATTGGTGTATTTGAATTCGGCTACTGAATGAAGTATCCTGTTAAATTTGATGAAAAAGAACGTAAAGTGTATTTGTCAGGAGAGGCTTATTTTGAGGTAGCCAAAGATCCCGAGCGTCCGTTTTTTGTAGAAATGGAAGGCGTGGAGGTGCGAGTGTACGGGACTTCTTTTAACGTGAATACTCACCAAGAGAGGGAACATTCAAACCGTATTGGTTCAAGGGAGTATCGGGGTCAAGATTTTGGCATCAGGAGAGGAGAGTATGATAAAGCCTGGGCAGATGGCCGAGTTTAAGCAAGGAAATACGAAGGTTGATGTGAAGGATGTAAATGTAGCCGTTTACACGGATTGGAAGGACGGCATTTTCCGTTTTGAAAATCAGAGGTTGGAAGATATTCTCACTGTTTTGTCGAACTGGTATGATGTGGATGTTTTTTATCAAACTGTTTCCGTGAAAGAGCTACATTTTTCGGGGGTATATGGAACGGTATAAAGATGTCAGTGTAATTTTGGAGGCGATTACCTTATCGACAGGGGTAACGTTTTCCATCCAAGGGAAGACGATTGTTGTAATCAAAATAAAAACGGAAAGTATTTGGCGTACTTCCCGTTTGTAATTAAGGACAACAAGAAACTATTTGGCGTAGTTTCTTGTTGAGGTATTAATAACTTTAAGTACAAATGTATGAAAAAAACGATTGTGCCATTCTTTTTTAAAAGACCATGGCGTAAAATTTTAGTAATTATGAAACTGTTTTTTTTACTCACTTGTTGCTTTTACGCTTTCGTTGTCTGCTAATAGTTTGGCGCAACAGGAACGCGTGAGCTTGAAAATGAAGAACGTGGGTGTGGAGAAGTTGTTTTGATGAAGTTCAACGTCAGACGAAGCTTTATTTTTGTTTAATATAGAGCAAGTAAAGCAATTGGGAAAGATTTCTTTGGACGTGAACAATGAAACTGTGGAATCGGTGTTGATATCTGTTTTTAAGAATTCAGATTTGACATACGTTTTTAACGGGAATATGATTGTCGTGCGACCTAGAGATGCCCAAGAGGATAAGGAAATAAAGAAGATCGTTATAACGGGAAAAGTTTCTGACGAGAAAAACAGCCTCTTCCCGGGGTTACCGTGCAGATGAAGGGCGTTGCTATCGGAACGGCAACGGACCACGACGGGAAATACTCGTTGACGATTCCGAATGCCCCGAAGAAGTTCACGTTGGTGTACTCTTTCGTGGGTATGGTTACCCAAGAGATTACGTATGCCGGGAAGGATACTATTAATGTCGTGATGAAGGAGGATGTGGAGACATTGGAAGATGTGGTGGTGACGGGTTTTAGTAATATCCGTTCATCTAGTTTTACGGGAAATGCCGTTACGGTAAAAAGGAGGATTCGCTTAAGGTGTCAAAGACGAACGTGATCAAGGCTCTTCAATCATTCGATCCCTCGTTCCGAATTAAGGAGAATAATCGTTGGGGATCAGATCCGAATGCGTTGCCCGAGGTGTATATCCGTGGTGAATCCGGTATTGGAGTGAAGCAGTTGGAAAGTGATGCATTGGCGAAATCCAACTTGGTGGACAATCCGAATTTGCCGACTTTTATTATGGATGGTTTTGAGGTGAATGTTTCCAAATTATATGATATGGATCCGAATCGATTGAATCAATCACAATCTTGAAAGATGCGTCAGCAACAGCTCTTTATGGTTCTCGTGCAGCTAATGGCGTGGTGGTGATCACGACGGTAACTCCAAAAGCTGGTAAATTGAATGTTGATTATAATTTTGTGGGAGATGTGATTGTTCCGGATTTGACTGATTACAATTTGTTGAATGCTAGAGAGAAATTGGAAGTAGAGCGTTTGGCAGGTTGCTTTGTGGTGGATGAGAACGATTCGTATACGGACCCTTACAATTTGAAAAAGGAGTACAATGAGAAATTGGCGAACGTGACAAAAGGCGTGAATACTTATTGGCTGTCGAAGCCGTTACAAACCGTGTTTAACCACAAGCATAGTGTGTACGTTGACGGTGGTGGTGAGAATGTACGTTTTGGTATAGAGCTGCTATACGCTAATCAAGACGGTGTGATGAAAGGATCTTTGCGTGACCGTGTAAGTGCCGGGTTCTCACTTCAATATACTTACAAGACGTTTATGTTGAAAACCAACTATCCTACCAGCGGGTTCGGTCGGAGGAATCACCTTATGGCGATTTTTCTGATTATGCAAAGCAGTTGCCTTACGACGAGTATAAGGATGAGAACGGGCAATATGTCAAAACGATGAGATATTGGGGACAGGCGGTGATATGAATCGCCCGAATCCGTTGTACGAAGCTGGGTTGAAGAATTTCAACAAATCGGATACAGATGAATTTATTAATAATTTTTCGTTGAATTGGAGCATTGTTAGCGGGTTGTTGTTGAAAGGGCAGTTGAGCTTGACGAAAACGATGGGAGAATCCAAGCGTTTTTATGACCCTCTTTCCCAGCAGCCGGAAAATTTGAATCACTTGTCTGTAGGTAATTTGGCTTCTGGAGCTTTGTATTTGACTCACGATGATGGGTTAACTTGGGATTTGAATGCGACTTTGTCGTACAATAAGGTTTTGAATAATCACATGATTAATGCTTTGGCTGGTGTTAACATGCAAGAGACTAAGTCTGATTCTGATAATGCAACTTACTTTGGGATTCCCTTCCGGTGATTTGTCATCTCCGGAGTACGCCAAGGAAATGTACAATAAGACGGATTTTTCTGAGAGCACTAGAGATTACTTGGTTTTATTTTCTCTGCAAATTACTCATTCAAAGATATTTATTTAGCTGACATATCGTTGAGAATTGATGGATCCTCTGCTTTTGGTGCGGATAAACGATTCGCTCCTTTCTGGTCATTGGATTTAGGTGTGAATCTACACAAATATAAATTCTTCCAAGATCTTGGTTTTATAGACCAATTGAACATACGTGGTTCTTATGGGCAAACGGGTAAAGCGAATTTCCCGGCTTATGCGGCACGCACAATGTACCTGATCTCGACCGATAATTGGTACAAAACGGGAATCAGTACAAAATTACAGGCTCTAGGAAATAAGAATTTGACATGGGAAACGACTAACTCGTTGGATGTTGGAGGAGAGGTGACGCTTTTTAAAGGATTGTTGTATGTTAAGGGGAGCTACTACAACAAGCGGACAATAGATTTGATTAATGATGTGACTGTGCCGACTTCTACCGGTTTTACTTCTTATCGCGATAATATTGGAGAGATTTCCAATAAAGGCTATGAATTCGATTTGAGGGTGTCCGCATTCAGTCGGAATGATTTGTCGGTTGTGTTTAATGCGAATTTAGCTCACAATGTCAATCGAATCGAGAAGATTTCAGAGAGTTTGAAAGCGTATAATGAACGAGTGAAAAAATGTTTGAGGAGTCTTATGCTTGGGATGACCCGAAAAGGCCTTGCAATCACAACCTTTCCTTCAATATGAAGAGGGTGGCTCGTTAAGCTCCATCTGGGGCGTACGTTCTTTGGGTATTAATCCTGCTGATGGACAAGAAGTTTTCTTTGAATCGAGAGGGACGTCAGACGAAAAGTTGGAGTGCATCCGATCAGGTGGTGCTGGGTACGTCAGAACCGACTGTACAGGGAATGTTCGGTTTTAACGTGGTTTACAAACAATTCAGTTTATTTGCGAACTTTATGTACGAGGCTGGCGGACAGCGTTATAACCAAACGTTAGTGGATAAGGTTGAGAATGTGAATGTTTACACGGATAACGTGGACGAACGAGTACTTACTGGCAGATGGAAAAAAGCGGGTGATCATGCGAAGTATAAAGCGTTGACTTCTGGGCGTGATGGCGTGGAGAGTACTAAGCCGACTTCTAGGTTCGTACAGGATTACAATATGTTGTCGTGGAATTCGTTGGAGTTAGGATATGATATGCCTGCCGATTTGACGAAAAAAACTGAACTTGAGTATGTGTCGGTTCACGTTGGGTATGACGGATTTGTTGCATCTTTCCAGCGTGAAGCAAGAACGAGGTACCAGCTATCCTTTGCTCGTACGGTTTCGTTCTCTGTTAAAATTTCATTATGATATGACGCATGACTCAAAATTAGATTTGTTATGAATAAAAAGATATTATTTATACTGGTTATGTGGGGAATGCTTTTTTCTTCATGTACCGATTGGTTGGATGTAACTCCCGAAAATTCTATTGAAGAGGCAGACCTTTTCAAGGAGGCTACTGGGTTTCAAAATGCTTTGAATGGTGTGTATGAGCAGATGGCCAGTACTAAATTGTATGGAAAGGAATTATCGTTTGGTATGTTGGATGCTATGGGACGGGTATGGTGTTTGCAGGGTGAGAATTTTTATAATATCAAAATTACCATTATTATTATCAAGCTGGAACGTTTGCTTACGATGCAAACGATGATATAAAGGAGGCAATTGATGGAGTATGGAGTACGGTTTATACTGCGATTGCCAATTGTAATAACATCATTAGCAATATTGATAAGTTGACGGGAGAGGATTTTCGCACGGGAGAGCCCGAGCGATTGATGATCAAAGGGAGGCACTGGCTGCTCGTGCTTGGTTGCACTTTGACTTGTTACGGATGTTCGCACCTGCGCCAAGTTCTAATCCCTCAGGATTGTATATTCCTTATGTTAAAGAGTTTCCGTATTATGGAGGGCAGACACCCTTGACGGTGGAGGAGACTATGGAGGCTATTGAGGTGGATTTGAAAGCAGCACAAGAGATGATTATGGCGTATGACACGTTGATTTGGCACACAGAGCGATGTTAAGTGGCTATAATCGTTTTAAAGGGATTTTTCAACTGCCGTGTCCGGAAATGATGGTTCTACCGTGGAGATGTTGCCGTTCTATTATTATCGCGGTTATCGAATTAATGCTTTGGCTGTGACAGGATTGATGGCACGTTTTTATAGCTATTGGGGAGGAGACAAACATTCTCTTGCTGCGGCAAATGCACAAAAAGGTTGTGGATTTCCTAGTGTATCCCGAGGAGAAAAGACCGGCTTTGGAGTATGTGAGTATTGACGCCCGTTGGAATCCGGATTTCAAATTTTCCGAAGACTTAATTTTTGCTTGTCTTACCCGACACTGATGACGGATTACACGGAGTTTGCAACTTCTTCTAGTAATGCTTGTTTGACGATCAGTAAATATGATGAAATTTGAATGATGATTTTGCTGATGCCGGGGACTATCGATTGGTGATGATTTATGATGATCAAGGAGACTATATGCCATTGAAGAATGTACCTTCTAAAACAGGTGATGCGGAGGTACTTGCGAAAATTGAGGATATGGTTCCTATGATTCGTATGAGTGAGATGCACTTTGTGTTGGCAGAGTATTACGCTTCTATCGGTCAATGGGCAAAAGCTGCCGAGTTTATCACTAAGGTACGTGTAGGACGGAATTGTGACGGTTCCGTGGATTTGGGTATCACGGATATGGAAACGTTCAAGGCTCGTTTGTTGGGAGAGGTTCGCCGGGAGTTCTTCGCCGAGGGACAAACTTTCTTTTATTACAAGAAATATGGAGAAAAGTTGATTAAGGATATGAATCTAGATTCATTTGTAGTTCCTTCACGCCAGATAGTGAAAATATTCATTAATTATTGTAGCAGAAATTATGAAAAATAAAGATATAATGTATACTTTGTTGCTGGGGCTGCTTGCGGCATTGAGTTTAGTGAGTTGCGACAAGCAGGAGATAGAAACATATCATGCGAATCGTTCGTTATTTTTTGAACGTTGGAAACAAACGTCGGCCACTGCTCGGGAACGGATCGATACCGTGGGGGTACTCTTTTTCACATTACGTGGGAGAGACAGAGTTGACGCACGAGTTTCAGATCAAGTTGATCGGTGCATTGTTGGAGGAGGACACGGAATACCGGGTGAGCGTGGTGGACTCGTTGACAACTGCTACTGGGGATCAGTATTCGCTTCCGGAAAACTGATGTTTCATAAGGGGATGGCTTCGGATGTGTTGCCTGTAACGTTGAAAAAAGCTCCGTCGTTGAAAGATAAACAAGTGTACCTAACGTTGCGGTTAGTGGCAAACGAGAATTTTGGTTTGGGTTACACGGGATATTCGGATGTGAAGATTCGATTTAACGATCAAGAAGTAATACCGTTGTGGTGGACACAAGAAGTTACGGATGCATATCTTGGCAAGTATTCTTTCAAGAAGTTGGAGACCATAATTGCTGCTAATGAGGGATTCTCGACATTTGAGGGCCTTAGTGATACCGAAAACGAAAAATTGCATTGAAAACGAAAGCGTACATCCTCGCCAATAATATCAAAAGAAGAAAATGGAGACCCGATGGAGATCCCGATGTATTAATTTGTAAATGGAAAGATGGTATGAAGAAGATATATATAACTTTTTTATTGTTTGTGGTAGCTGTGATGTCCGGTTGCTATGAAGATAAGGGAAATTATGATTACAAAAACATCAATGAATTGGAAATTACTTTCGAGAAACCAACTTATTCGGTGACTTTGGGGAATCATTGAGTATTACGCCCGATTTCAATCTTGAACTTCCGGAGGAGTCAGACCGCTACACGTATAACTGGTACGTGAACGGGAATATGCGACCGGAGTGGAATCAACGTGATTTTAATTGGGCGGTGGACACTATTTTTAAAGACGGTAAGGTGGTATTGGAGGTGACGGATACCAAATATGGCATCACGTACATGAATCGTGCATCACTTGACGTGGTGGGGATTTTTGAGAATAATTATTCGTGGATGATTTTGTCGGATGTGGAAGGCGAATCACGCTTGTCTTACTTTTCGAATTTGGAGTATGATAGTGATGCTGAAGAGTTTAAAAAGTGAAGTTCTATGACGATGTTTACGTCATGGCAAATGATGGAAAATTGGGAACAGGTCCTATTGCACTACAGGAGCATTTTCGGGCGCAGGTAGATTATGAGACGATAATCGGTAATGTTTGCGTGTTCCAAGAGAGTGGTGCTGTGGATTTAAGTGGAGAATCATTCGAGAAACAGATTGACATGGTGGAATCGTTTGATGGGGGCGTCTACCCAGCGGGAGCAATTATTTATCCCGGTACGTTCATGGACCGGGTGGATGTACTGGCCGATCAGAAGGGACGGTTGTACTCCCGTTTTCGGGCAGTAGCGACTGTATACAATTCGAGTATTTCTTGCAGACCCCCTTTCTTTTGAAGGAGAGACGTTGGAGCAATGTCGGGTGGCCCGTGGATTTTATCGGGCAAATCGTACGGGATATGCCGTAGTGTATGATGGAAAGAACAAGCGGATGCTTTACACGGTGAATAGCGATTATTGGGATGATATTGCTGGAGCCGGCAGATTTGTAGCATTGCCAGCCCGGGGGATTGAGAACACAGAGGAGGATGTGATTGTTCCACTAGATAATATGGAAGGTTACGAGTTGATTAAGATGGGGATGTTTGGATATGGGGCGCTTGAAGATTGGACAAATCAATATGGAATTTATCTATTGTTGAGAGAGGAAAGTACTGATAAGGTATTTTGGAATTGATTCGTTTGAAGGGATCTTCTGCTCGTCCGGTGCTACAAGAGGTGTTATTACACGAGATAAAAGGGTTGCCAGAGGTGCCGTCAACAGTGACGGTGCCGTTGGATAAGCCGGAGTATGCGTTCTTTGGGGCGGGCAATAATGTCTACTTCCTAGATCTTAAAAACCCGAAGAATTCGGTAGTCTTGTATAAAGAGTTTTGGGGCAAAGGTGACAGCAATTAATGCTGAATCAATGTACAACAAACATATGGCTGTGGGGCTTGAGAATGGGGAATTCTACATATTGTTTATTCGTGAAGCCAAAAATGTGGCAGAGGAGAAAAAGTGCTTTACCCGAAAGGGCCTATCCGGCAGACCAGAGAGTGGGTCGGATAGTGGATATCAATATAAGCAATTAGATCATTGGAATTATTAATCAGGGATAAATTAGGATGGGATACTTTTCTTGCAGGTCGTATGTGCCTGCAAGAAATCCCTAATAAAGAGTAAATATGGGAAGTTCGATTGTATCAGTAAAAATCTGTCTCATCGCTATAGTGTGCAATGGGCGATAAAAGATATTAGTTTTGATATTACTAAGAAGGGGTCATGGGCTTGCTGGGATCTAATGGAGCCGGCAAGTCAACTACGATGAATATTATTTGTGGAGTTTTGAATCAGACAGAAGGGGAAGTTTTTATTAATGGCATTAATTTACGAGAAAATCCTGTAGAGGCTAAAAAGTATATTGGTTTTTTGCCTCAGCAGCCGTCCTCTGTATACGGATTTGACAGTGGAGGAGTATTTGCAGAATGCAGCTTTTTGCGTTTGATGGATAAGTCAGAAGTGAATAAGGCTGTTGATATCGCTTTGGAACGTTGTTCGATTGCGCATTTTCGTAATCGTTTGATCAAGAATCTTTCTGGAGGATATCAACAGCGGGTGGGGATTGCACAGGCCATTGTTCATAATCCAAGTTTTGTGGTGCTGGATGAGCCAACAAATGGACTGGATCCCAATCAGATTGTGGATATTCGGAATTTAATTCGGGAGATTGCGGAGGAACATTCCGTGTTGTTGTCTACCCATATATTGTCTGAAGTGCAAGCGATATGTAATGATATAAAAATGATTGATAATGGTCATTTAGTGTTTTCTGGGTCTATGGAAGATTTTGATAATTATATCGCTCCTGATAGTTTTATTATTGAGTTGAATAATTCTCCGGGAAAGGAGGTGCTTGTCCGGTTGGCTCCAAATCAAGGGAGTGGAGGCGTTGTCGGAAAACCGTTTTAGAATATTTTTTAACGAGGATAATACGGTTACGGAGAAATATGTTGAAGCGAGCGTAATGAATGATTGGGATTTGAAGGAGCTTTTAGTTGAGAGATGTAGTTTGGATCGGATTTTTGCACAATTATCCGGAAAAGTAAAATAGTGTGGATATGAAAATGAATAAAAATATAAGACAGACGTTTAGAGTGGCTAAAATAGAGCTTAGTTCTATGTTTTACTCTCCGGTGGCATGGTTGGTTCTGGTTATTTTCGCCTTGTTGATCGGGTATGATTACGCGAGTGTTTTTGATAGTCAGTTGAGAGCTCAATCTCTGGGTAGCGGATTATGGAATGTGTCGTCTGCGATTTATAACAGTTGGATGACGGGTATTTTAAAACCGATTTTACGTAACCTTTATTTATATATCCGTTGATAACGATGGGGTTGATGAGTAGGGAATACCAATCGGGTTCGATCAAGTTGTTGTATTCCTCTCCGATAAAAACTCTTCGATTATTTTTGGGAAGTATATCGCCATGATGTGTTATGGCGCAGCTTTGATGAGTATTATCGGGTTGAACGTGCTTTTCTCTTGGTTGACAGTTGAAAATTTCCAGATTTCCATGCTTTTGGTCGGAATGTTGGGAATCTATCTTTTGATTTTGGCTTATTCAGCGATCGGGTTGTTTATGTCGACGCTTACGGGCTATCAGGTGGTGGCTGCTGTGGGAACGTTGGCGGTGTTGGCGGTGCTGAATTTTATCGGTGAAGTGGGTCAAAGTATTGATTTCGTCGGGATATTACTTTTTGGTTGTCAATTTATGGACGTTCGATTTCTTTTATTGAGGGATTACTGCCTAGTGCGGATGTGATGTATTTTTGATTGTAATCGGATTGTTTCTTTCGCTCTCTGTACTGAAATTAAACACGGAGAAGAAGATCATGTCTTTGCGTACGAAAATTCTAAAATACAGTACGATTATCGTAACGGCGTTGTTGTTGGGTTATTTGACTTCTTTGCCAGAGGCAAAGTTGTATTATGACGGGACTTACACGAAGAGTAACACGTTGTCTCCGGAGAGCCAAGAGGTGATGGAGAAATTAACTCAACCACTCACCATTACAACATATGTGAATATTTTAGCTCCAGATTATTTTCGCTGGATTACCTTTTAACCGGAATTGGGATTTTGAACGTTTTGAACGTTATGTGCGTTTCAAACCGGATATCAAGATGAAATATGTATATTATTACCATCATGCAAGTAATCCAGATCTTGATGCTCAATATCCGAATATGACTGATGAAGAGCGTGCTAAGGCTCTTTGTAAGATTAGTGATTTGAATTTTAAAATGTTTAAATCTCCGGAGGAGATTGATAAGGTTGTTGATTTAAGTGGCGAAGGCTATCAGTTTGTTCGTATTGCAGAACAAAAAGATGGTAAAAAGCGTTTTTGCGGTTGTTTAATGATAACCAGCGTCATCCGCGAGAGACTGAAATTACGGCTATGTTGAAACGTTTCGTGGCTAAAGCTCCGATGGTAGCCTTTTCTACGGGATACGGTTCACGGAGTATTAATAATTATGGAGGACGTGGTTTCTATTTATTTGCGAAAGATTTATGGTTCCGTTATTCATTGTTAAATCAAGGTTTTGACACGCGAGAGATTGATTTGGATCACGAGAAGGTTTCAGATGATATTTCAGTGCTTGTTATTTCAGATTTGCGAGAACCTTTATCGGAAAAAGCACTGGCTAACGTGAAGGACTTTTATGGCAAGAGGAGGGGATATGGTGATTTTGGGGAGTATGGAAGAAGTGAAAACATGAATGAATTGACGGCTTCTTTAGGAGTTCGTTTCTCGGATGGAGTATTGGCTTGTCCGAACGAGTTAGGTTCTCCTGTTGTTTTGAGAACGACTTACACGGAGGAGGCTGTTGAGAAACATTCAACATTTGCCCGTATGCGTGATTTTGGATATGGTGTATCGGTGCCTTCATCTTTGGCATTGGATTATTCGGATGTGAAGGATTTTGAGGTTTATCCCGTGTTGGAAACGGGTGATAAGGCTTGGGTCGAATATGAAACGAAAGATCTTGTAGATGGTGATTTCATTTGCAATGCTGAAGCCGGAGAGAAGGAAGGTGTTTATGCAACATTGATATATTTGAGCCGTAAAGTTGGTGATAAGGAACAACGTATCGTGATTTCTGGTGATAGTGATTTTATCACGAATGAAGAATTTGGATTTTCCCGTCCTGGGATGGAGGTGAATAATTTTGAGATTATTTCTGGTTCATTCCGTTGGCTTTCGAGATGATGTATTCCCGATAGATACGGAACGCATTGGGGCAATAGATAATCATATTGATCTGTCAGGAGGTTGGAGATTTTGGATTAAATTCTTTTTTATGGTACTTTTCCCTCTTTCTCTCGCGCTATTTCAGGTATTTCTATTATATATAGGAGACAACGTAAGTAGAGCTATATATGTTTTCACATTAAAATTTGAATGTATGTTAAATAAAATAGTGGAGGTTAAACATCTATCTCATAAATATAGTGTAGATTGGGCTATTCGAGGATATCAATTTTGCGAAAAGTGGAGAATGGCGTGTTTGGGTTATTGGGTTCTAATGGAGCGGGTAAATCCACAACAATGAATATTATCTGCAACGTGTTAACACAAACGGAGGGGGATGTTTTTATTAATGGATAAATTTAAGGGAGCGTCCGATTGAGGCGAAGAAGTTTATCGGTTTTTACCTCAAAAGGCTCCTCTTCACACGGAGATGACGGTAGACGAATATTTATATCATTGTGCGGATATCCGGTTGATGCCAAAAAGGAGATTCCCCTGAGGCGATGGAGAGGGCTAAAGCAAAGTGTGGAATAACACATTTTCAGCAAACGACAGATTCGAAATCTTTCGCGGGGGATACCAACAACGTGTAGGGATTGCGCAGGCGATTATTCATAACCCTTTGTTTGTTATTCTTGATGAACCGACAAACGGGTTGGATCCAAATCAAATTATGGAGGTGTAGACGTTTGATCCAAGATATCGCGAAGGATCGTGCCGTGTTGATTTCGACGCATATATTACCCGAGGTGCAAGCGGTTTGTGATTATATCATGATGATCGAGCATGGGCAGAAAGTGTTTGAAGGTACGATTAATGCTTTCAACACGTATATGTCTCCTAGCGCTTTACTTGACGATTATGCACAACGCTCCCTCTTCGGAAGAGTTGATGAAGATAGAGGGAGTCGAGGGGTGGAGCGGTTGACGAATACCCGTATCCGTTTACATTTTAAGTGGGATGATTCGATTATTGAGACGGGTGGTAGAACAGGCGGTTTCGAATCAATGGCATTTCCGGGAGATTTCTTTGGAGAAGGGTCCTGGATAAGGTGTTTGCCAAATTGTCCGGGAAAGGATGCGTGACGAGTGTTGATATAATATACGTTATTTTAAAAGATTATAAGAATGAGAACGATTATACGGATTACAAAATCAGAGCTTCGAGTTCTATTTTTTCTCTCCTATTGCATGGCTTATCTTGATAGTTTTTAGTTTTCAGGTAGGTATGGCTTACAGTGATACTCTCGCTTTACAACTTAAAAATCAAGAATTGGGTTATCGGATGTTTGCGGTGACTTCCTCTTTGTTTAGTGGATATTCGGGAATTCTTTCCAATTTGTTGGAGAATTTATATCTCTATATTCCGTTGTTCACGATGGGGCTGATGAGTCGTGAATTGAGCAGTGGATCTATAAAATTATTGTATTCGTCACCGGTGTCGAATTTGCAGATTATTTTTGGGTAAATTCTTAGCCGTCGTAGTTTATGCTTTGCTGTTGTGTGTGATTTTGATGGGGCCGGTTATCAGTACGTGTATTTCTGTGCAGGCTCCGGATGTCCCGTTGATGTTAACCGGAGTGTTGGGTGTTTTCTTGACGGTTTTGGCATATGGAGCTATCGGGTTGTTTATGTCGACAATCACGAAATATCAAGTTGTTGCTGTAGTGGGGACACTTGCTATTCTTGCCATATTGAATTTCATTGGTGGTGTCGGACAAGAATATGATTTTGTACGGGATATCACCTACTGGTTGGCTATATCTGGTCGCTCGAAAGTGTTTATTGACAGGATGATCAGTTCCAAGGATACGTTGTATTTCGTTTGGTGATTTTCATGTTCTTAGGACTTTCTGTAATTAAGTTACAAGGAGAAAGATTGCGATTAAGTGGAAAACTTCGTTGAAATACAGTTTCGTGTTGTTGATAGCGTTGGCCTTAGGATACATCTCGTCTTTACCGAAGTTCAGTATTTATTATGATTCAACGGCAACTAAGATGAACACGTTAACCGAGGAAAGCCAGCAGATTCTTGAACAATTGAAAGGAGACTTGACGATTACCACTTACGTGAACTATTTGGATGAGACCTATGATCGAGGTGCTCCAAGAAATAGAATTGATGATATAGCTCAATTTGAGCAATATTTGCGATTCAAACCAGAAATAAAACTTGAATATGTTTATTATTACGCTAAAGGGTATATGCCCTATGCGAAGGCTGCTTATGATACGATGACCTTAGAACAGATCGTGGAGGATAAATGTCGGTATTCTGGATACAATCCTAAACGTTTTCTACCTTTGGATGAGGTATTAAAGAAAGATGATATTTCTGGAGAAAATGGTCGGTTTGCCCGGGTGATTACTGCTGCGAATGGGAAAAAGGCAATTTTGCGTATTTATCAAGATAATAGTGTTTATCCTTATGAAGCACAGAGATCTCTACAGCGTTGAAGACTTTACTTCAGGAAGCTCCCGTGGTTGGTTTTGTTACCGGGCATAAAGAGAGAAGTGGCATGGATTTGGGCGAAAAAAGGGTACGGGGCTTTGCGTCGAATAAGACATTCCGTTATTCATTAATAAATAGTGGATTCGGGATACGTGAAATATCATTAGGGCAACCAGTGCCAGAAGATATTGATATTGTGGTACTAGCAGATATGAGAAGTGATCTAACGGAGGAGGAATTCGTAATTTTGATACTTATTTGGCACGAGGAGGAAATTTTATTTATATTAGGAGAACCTAAGCGTCAGAAATTTATGAATCCAGTTGTTGAAAAAATTAGGATTACGTTTTTATGGATGGTATTATAGTGTCTCCTTCAGAGATTCATTTGGATGATATTGTTGCTGCGGATATAAAAGAAGGTGCTGCTACGGTTTCAGAAAACTATATCAAGTATTTTCGTAGAGGCTATTCTATCATAACTCCTTCTGCCTGTGCAATCGAGATTTTGGATACGACGAAAGGATTTAAAATAACAGAGGTCTTGGCTAGTGCAAGTAAAGGTTCTTGGATCGAGAAGGAAACGACTGATTCTATTAATGAAAAGTCTGTGTTAAACCCAGATGCTGGAGAGGTGGAACGTTCTAATTCAATCATGTTGTATCTAACTCGTTTAGTGAAGAATAAGGAGCAGCGTATTTTTGTGATTGGAG
>VOFG01003632.1_pt1 | contig 33992 bp, 41 predicted proteins | sample 5384171 | NCBI WGS metagenome assembly VOFG01 (sample SAMN12384726, study PRJNA508395) | human gut metagenome | isolation source: healthy gut F | host: Homo sapiens
TACCGGTTCGGAAATGAACAATGGAGCAGTGATCTCACGTCGTGAAACCAAAGAAAAATATCCTTTTATTCCAACTATCCGTTATTCTCTATTCTTGATCCGGAAGTAACATTTACTTTACCTCCTCATCAAGTGGCTTGTGGATTGGCGGACACATTTTGTACATGTCATGGAACAGTATATGACTACTCCCAGACAAAGCCGTGTCATGGACCGTTGGGCAGAAGGACTCCTGCAAACTCTTATAGAAATAGCTCCGAAAATCCGTGAGAACCAGCATGATTATCAACTTATGGCTGACTTTATGCTTTCGGCTACAATGGCATTGAATGGATTTATAGCTATGGGAGTATCGCAGGACTGGGCAACTCACATGATAGGACATGAAATCACTGCATTGCACGGGTTGACACACGGACATACGCTGGCGATTGTACTTCCCGCTACATTGCAAGTGCTTCATGGGAAGCCAAAGGAGATAAACTTGTGCAATATGGTGACGCGTATGGGGAATAACTTCGGGTACAAAAGAGGAACGGATAGATGAGGCAATCCGCTGTACGGCACAATTCTTCCGTTCATTGGGGTTGACTACACGCCTGCACGAAGAAAACATCGGCCAGGAGACGATTCTTGAAATTGAACGCCGCTTCAATGAGCGAGGAGTAAAATATGGAGAAAATGGAAATGTGACAGGTGCTGTGGCTCGTAAGATATTGGAAACTGCACTATAATTTCTTTTCCTATAAGAAATAATAACTGCCTTGTGATTTTTATCAGAAAAGTATACAGGGCAGTTTTTTATTGTTCAATCGTATCGTGTATTGGCACCCCAAAGCAATACGGGAATATCTTGTTTGATATTAAAATGACGTCATTTAAACCAAAAATAATTTTAATTTGTTTTCTATAAGGGGAAGAAATATCTATATTTGTTCACTCAAGTTTTGATATCATCGAAATAAAACAATCATTTAATTACTTATGTTGATAACCATTATTATTCTCGTTCTTTCGGCTGTCTTTTTCGTAAATGGTAAGGTTCGTTCGGATATTGTGGCGTTATGTGCGCTGGTTGCTTTACTTGTTTTCAGATATTAACTCCTGACGAAGCACTTTCCGGTGTCTCCAATTCGGTAGTTATTATGATGATCGGACTGTTTGTGGTAGGAGGTGCTATTTTTCAAACAGGGTTGGCAAAGATGATAAGTTCGCGTATTCTTAAACTTGCGGGAACGAGTGAAATTCGTCTGTTTCTATTGGTGATGTTGGTGACTTCAGCTATCGGTGCATTTGTCAGCAATACCGGTACGGTAGCGTTAATGCTTCCTATTGTGGTTAGTCTGGCGATGAGTGCCGGGATGAATCCGAGCCGCTTGCTGATGCCGTTGGCTTTTGCAAGTAGTATGGGAGGTATGATGACATTGATTGGTACTCCGCCGAACCTTGTGATACAGAACACGTTGACTTCGGCAGGACTCGAGCCGCTTTCTTTCTTCTCTTTCCTGCCTGTTGGCATTGTCTGTGTGATTGTCGGTACATTGGTATTGATGCCGCTTAGTAAATGGTTTCTGTCTAAAAAAAGGACAGAAGAATGACAGTAACCGTTCAGGAAAATCGTTAAAGCAGTTGGTTAATGAATACGGGCTTTCCAGTAACCTGTTTCGTTTGCAGGTGATAAAAGATTCAAGGCTTTTGGGGAAGACAATTATTGATCTGGATATTCGCCGTAAATATGGTTTGAATATTATGGAAGTTCGTCGTGGTGATGCATCGCAACATCGTTTTCTAAAACGATTACTCAAAAGTTTGCTGCACCGGACACGATGTTAGAAGTAGAGGATATTTTGTATGTGACTGGAGACTTTGATAAGGTGCAACTCTTTGCGGAAGATTACCTGTTGGAGATTTTGGGCGACCATGCAACGGAAGAAACAAAAAAAGTACGACTAATTCGCTTGATTTTTATGATATCGGTATTGCTGAAATAGTATTGATGCCATCTTCTAATTTGATAAACCAGACAATTAAAGAAGCTGGTTTCCGTGATAAGTTTAATGTAAACGTATTGGGGGTTCGTCGTAAAAAGGAATATTTACAAGATTTGGGGAATGAGCGTATTCATAGTGGTGACGTGCTTTTGGTGCAAGGAACATGGAATAATATAGCCCGTCTTAGCAAGGAAGATGCTGATTGGGTTGTTTTTGGGACAACCTTTGGCGGAAGCGGCTAAAGTTACGTTAGATTATAAAGCTCCGGTAGCAGCTGCTATCATGGTGTTAATGGTGGCAATGATGGTTTTGATTTCATTCCGGTAGCTCCGGTTACAGCCGTTATGATAGCGGGTATATTGATGGTGCTTACGGGATGTTTCCGCAATGTAGAGGCGGCTTATAAAACGATCAACTGGGAAAGTATTGTATTGATTGCTGCCATGCTTCCTATGTCTCTGGCATTGGAGAAAACAGGAGCTTCGGAATATATTTCCAATACATTGGTGAACGGTTTGGGATCATATGGACCGATTGCATTGATGGCAGGTATTTATTTTACGACTTCGTTGATGACGATGTTTATTAGTAATACGGCTACCGCTGTTTTGCTTGCTCCGATTGCTTTGCAAAGTGCCATACAGATTGGAGTCAGTCCGGTTCCTTTCTTGTTTGCCGTGACGGTAGGTGCAAGTATGTGTTTTGCTTCTCCGTTTTCTACACCGCCTAATGCCTTGGTGATGCCTGCCGGACAATATACCTTTATGGATTATGTAAAAGTAGGATTGCCGTTGCAGATTATTATGGGAATCGTGATGATTTTTGTATTGCCATTGATTTTCCCCTTTTAGTCTTTGATTTTTATTTTGTCAATGGGGGAGATGAAAAAATAGAGATTTGTAGCTGAATCTTTGTCTTTATATGAAGAGTTGCATATTTCCATGCAACTCTTTTTTTTACTGTATACTATTGAATAAATAGTGTTAAGAATTTTATATTCAACGATATAACTAACTGTCTTCTAATATAAATAATTAGAGTGAGGCGCTTTAAAAGATGTTAACTGCAAATCGGAAAATGCAATGTAATCTGTATAATGTTTATAAATACAATTATCTTTGTGCGTTCATTGCTGATTATTGATTAGTAGTGATTTATGTTTTTCGCAAATAAAACGAACTAAAGCATTAAGGGATTATGAAACAAAACATTGCAAAAGTATTCACTTCTCGTTGTTGGCGTCTTCCATCAGTTTTATCAGTTGTGTGGATAATGAGAAAAATCTGTTTGATGCAGAACAACTGAGACAGATTTATGAAGAAACTTTTCCGGTAAAGAACATCGATCCTGACGGTGATTGGACAGTGTCACGAAGTGTGATAGCGCATGTGTCAGTTAATGGAGATCAGGGAGGCTTATAAGATACAAATATTTGATGCCGATCCATTAAGTCCGGGAAGTACAGCAAAACTTTAGCGGAAGGAACTGTCAATCAAAGTACGATCTTTGAATGTGGTGATGGATTGTGCAACAGCGCTTGATAAGGTGTTTGTTGCACCCATAGAGAGCACAAACGCTATCTGGTTCAACCGGTAGCGATTGAAAATGAAGAGGTGAAGGCCTGTTTGGAAATAAAGAAGGTAGTACTACTTGTTCTATCACGACGAACTATAACAGATATACCTGTTATGGAGGCTCCTTATACAGACAGAGTTTATTAGTGATAAAAAGGCCTATGCTACTGATTATTAAGTCCGGTTGGGATCTTGGCTCTGGATGGTTTGACCAGTATTCTGCCTATAATCTTCCTGTATTCAAGGAACAAAAACGTTGGTTTAAGATTCAGGAATGGGGCTTTAGGGCAAGATTTACTACAGGAGGAACTTGGGGTGGAGCTAATGCCGTGAAAGTGATTGTTCCTGAAGGAAGTACATGGGTGATTGAAAACGAAAATCAATTCAGTGATATAACGGAGGTAATAGTTGAAAATGGTGGAAAAATAGAAATAACTAAAAATGCCAGTTGATATTGACTCGGGCTTCTTATATAACTGTAATGCCGGGTGGTAGTATTATAGGTGAGGGAGATATTTCAATAACAAATAGTTCGGCCGGTTTTAGTAATTATAATGCTGGTATGATTGATTGTGACTTTTAAATATTGATGGCGGTGGAAGTGGGGTTGATTTCATGAATTATGGAACGCTTAAATTGAATTCTTACAATGCATCTACAAGCGGTACAACACTGATAAATCACGGTGTTATTGAGGCTGGTAGTATTAATGGTAATAACAATACCAATGTTAAGAACGGCTGTTATATGAATGTGGCAGGAATGTTTCAGTTCGGTACACTTGTAATGGGGCATACTTCTGAAGCTATTTGTGGGGAGTTGGGTTATAACGGAAATAACAATGATATTGTGATGGAGGCACAATCAATACTGACCTGTACAGGTAAAAGCTAGTTATATAGGCATGTAGTCGGTCCCACAACGGGAACGGCTTTGTTGAGAATTCATACGATTGCAATATTTCAGGGCTCATTGAATCAAATTCGAAAGTCACGAATAACATTATTTGTGAGATAACAGATCAGACCTCTTCTAATGAAAAAGAGCAATCACTGTGGACTCCTTTCGACTGGTTAGTATATAAAGGCTTACAGAATTCCGCCACTTATTGCAATCCGGGAAAAGCAGATTTTTTGCTTCCTGCTGATGAAGATGGGTGTATAAAAGAAGGATATGGTTCTGATGATACCCCCGATGACGGAGATCGGAAAGCCGTTTATTCCTATGCTTTCGAAGATAATTATCCGCAAAGCAGGCGATTATGATTTCAATGATATTGTATTGAACGTGACTTTACCCGTTGCCGGTAATGAAGTGAAAGAATTGAAATATAAAATCGACCTTCGGGCGGTTGGTGCCGTGAAGCAATTAGGTGCTGGTTTGAGAATACGAGGAATAGAAAAAATAATGTAGAAGAGGTAAATTTTGGTGCAGGTGCCGCTCAACGTACTGGCTCATTAAATTCCGGAATATTTGAAGATGCATCTTATGAGACGACTGGCAGTGAACTTGTCATTCCTTTGTTTGAGACGCACATTATATATATGGATATACAGGAACACAACGTCCTATGCTGAATACTGGAAATGCAAGTACATCTCTAACAGATATATATACTCTTGAAGTGAACGTCAAACTTAAGAATGCAATATCTGTCCCTAGTGTGACAGATGATTTAGACTTCTTCATTGCTTATCAGGGGATAGGTCAAAGAGAACGGAAATCCATTTGACTCATTTTAATTCGGCTACGGCGAATGGGCAATTGGCAGATAATGAAGTGCTCGAAGTAATCAAGGCAGTTAATAATACTTGGGCTCTTTTGTGTTCCTGATAAATTTGCTTATCCAACAGAAACAACAGTGATAACGAATGCATATTCTAAATTTGCAGATTGGGCACACGATCAGAGCTCAACCACAGATTGGTATAAGACTGTTAGTAGTGACAAGGTGATTCAGTACTAAACTTTTCGTCATCTCTATACTTTTTTACATAAAGTTTTAGAATCCCTGATTATACTGACGATTGTTTGTGTAATCAGGGATTTTGCTATCTCACATGTTTTGTTATTTTCTCTGTTAGCAAGCAAAAACCTTTAAAATGCTGAAAATTTTGCTTGTTTTGTACAAAAGCACCGTGTTTTTATCGGAAAAGCATCGTTATATTTGTGAAAAACATAAGGATAAAGTAAGCAAAAGATGCGGATAATGTCACCAAAAGCTATGGATAGAGTAAGCAAACCATTGGGATAGTGTCGCTATGTCGTAAATATTGTTAGTATTTTCTACTTTCCTTCCATTGATTTTTCTATTTCGGTCTTTGATAATGATAAATAGAAAAGAATAAAAGGAAACTTTATTGGTATAGATAATCTCTCTTTTGGTGGTAAATGTTTTGATGATGTATCAAAAAAGTGTATATATCGTGCCTGATTATAGAATAACGATTTGAGCAAATTCCTCTACAGTGGCAGAAACTCTTTATTACAATAAAAGGGAGGAAAGAAACGATTCCTGGTAGATTAAGAATTACAAAGTGTCAATGGTGACTTTTGTAAACTATAGTTTCTATAAGATAGGTTTCATCAATTGTTAAGGCATTTTTCTCTCTGTTACAATTATATATTTTAATGCTTTGTAACTATGAAGAGACAAAGAATAGTAGCTATGTTGAATAATAGTTGCTTGATGGCATAGCACGATAGAACTTCCGTAATGTACAAATCAAGCGATTTAAGGTTGAATAAACTTAAATCGCTTTTCTCCGCATCACTACTATCTGATCGAACCGCTTTTGTGACGGAGTGCCAACTATAATTTCCTTTTGAGGGAATCGCTTATCGAACTCATTAGCAGCTGATTTATCGACCTGATATATTTCATCTTCTATGTAACGTCCTTTAGCGTTGGCTAAAGCATTATCATATAATTCATAAACATGAAGAGCTGTGGCATACATATTATCTTCGGTGCGAATCCTAATGTTTCAGCAGGAATGAATCTTTGCCGGAGGTAATAATCCGGATCACCGCAAAGTAAAATGGCACGAAATCCCATATCGAAAGCTCGTTCTTTGGTCAGCGCAATCATTTTTCCTCCAATACCTTTCTGTTGATATTCGGGAAGAACAGAAATGGGCCCCAGACTCAATACTTCATATTGGTTACCATCATCCGCCATGATAAATGATTTAAGGCAGACTACATTGCCGACAATCTTGCCATTAAGTTCTGCAACAATATCGAGTTCCGGTACAAACTTGGGATGGTTACGCATGATATGGAGCAGATAATGTTCGTCACACCCCGGAGAAAAATGATTCCAAAAGGCTTCCCGTGTGACATTTTCGGTTTCATTATAATCCGAAGGTTGCTCAATTCTAAGTTTTATATCCATCTTATCAAATATATAGTTGCACAAATATAAAGAACAAAATTCGAATATTTACCTCTTTAAGGACGAATCTGTACATTATAGCAAGATGAGACAAAAACTCCCCGATACAAAGTTTGAATATACACTAGTATCAGGAGCTTTTTGTATTGATGCATCAAGATTGTAGAGAATTAAACCTTGTTCATATTTTGCGTGTACAGACTATTGATGATACCGTCGAACAGTCTGATGGTAGGTACAATAATTCCGGTGGCTTTTATATGAGTAGCTATCTCGAGAAATATTTCAGCAGCAGGTACAAGAACATCGGCCCGGTCCGGTTTCAACTTATATTGCTTGATACACTGTTCGGTAGAGAGCTTTCAATGTTTCATATATATCTTGCAGTGATTTTTTTATTTCACTTTGTTTCATACTGAAAGAGAACCGTCTAAATTTTTTGCAAAAATATCAATGTGGGATGTAATCGTCATAACGATATTATTACGAACTTATTACAATGTTTATTTGTTATTTTTATATATCAGTAGAAACACTTATATTCGCAAAAGTATTGGAACAGACTCGGTTAAAAAATATAGATTTATGAAAACAATGAATTATTCCCTTATTCGTATTCTCTTTGCACTTGTGATAGGATTGGTGCTCGTTATTTGGCCAAATGCGGCTGCCAGCTACATTGTCATTACAGTTGGTGTTGCCTTTTTGATTCCTGGTGTTATCAGCCTTTTGGCTATTTCGGCCGGAAAAGACAGGAAGGTGAGGCGGCTCCCCGTTTCCCTATTGAGGGAATCGGCAGTTTGTTATTCGGACTTTGGCTGATTGTGATGCCTGAGTTTTTTGCAGACGTCCTGATGTTCCTTTTGGGCTTTATCCTGATCATGGGAGGTGTGCAGCAGATTGCCTCTTTGTCGATGGCACGTCGGTGGATGCCTGTTCCGGGAGCGTTTTACCTGGTTCCTTCATTGATTCTTATTGCAGGTATCATCGCTTTGTTTAATCCGACAGGAGCACGTAATACTGCATTTATTATTATCGGTATCAGTAGCTTGGTTTATTCTCTGTCCGAACTAATCAACTGGTTCAAGTTTTACCCGTCGTCGTCCTAAGACTCCGGTGGTACATGACGATGAGGATATTGAGGATGCAAAGATAATCGAATAAAAAGAAGAGGACTGCTTCACAGTACCCCTCCCCTGCAAACTTAAAACAACCAACAAAAGAAATAGATAATTTCATAATGATGAACTGTGAGTGTAAATGCGTTGCAATACAACTTGTTCGCCGTTCACCGTTTATCGTTCACCGTTCTTTTTTTTCTATCTCACAAATAACAGTTCCCTGTATTTCGGAAGCGTCCACATCTGGTTGTCAACAATGAGTTCCAACTTATCGATGTGGTAGCGGATTTCTTCCAGTGCCGGAACGATCGTGTCGTGGTAGGCAATGGCTTTTTCCCGTTCGCTTTCTATCTTGTTCGCAACCTTACGAGCTTCAATCATTGCATCTACATGTTCCTTGATGAAGGCTGTGCGGTCGGCAATCTCTTCAATAAGTTCCAGGTTTTTAGCAGACAATTTCGCTGCCTTTTTCTGCCGGGAAAAGAGATTGCATCTTATAGACATTATTAATTAAATCTGTTTGATATTGAGTGGCCACCGGAATGATATGGTTCATAGCCAAATCACCCAATACACGCGCCTCGATCTGAATCTTCTTCGTATATGTTTCCCATTTCACTTCGTTGCGGGCTTCCAGTTCTTTCTTTGTCATTACACCGGTAGCTTCGAACATGGCAATGGTTTCCGGTTTCAGGTAGTTATCGAAGATAACAGGAACACTGGTTTCGCAATCCAGTCCACGACGGGCTGCTTCTTTCTTCCATTCGTCGCTGTAACCATTGCCGTCAAAATGAATCGCTTTACATTCCTTGATATATCCACGGATAATTTCGAGAATGGCAGACACTTTAGGTTCTCCTTTTTCAATCAAAGCATCCACATCTTTCTTAAACTTCGCCAATTGGTCTGCTACTGCGGAGTTCAATGCAATCATGGCAGACGCACAGTTTGCCTCGGAACCTACGGCACGGAACTCAAAACGGTTTCCGGTGAAGGCAAAAGGAGAGGTGCGGTTACGGTCTGTATTATCAATCAGTAATTCTGGGATTTGCGGAATATCCAACTTCATTCCCTGTTTGCCGCTAAGACTAATCAAATCATCTTTCGTACTGTTTTCAATGTGATCCAATACCTGCGACAATTGCTTCCCTAGGAAAGAGGAGATGATGGCAGGAGGTGCCTCATTAGCTCCCAGACGATGGGCGTTGGTAGCGCTGGAGATAGAAGCTTTCAACAATCCGTTATGATGATAAACTGCCATCAATGTGTTTACGACGAAGGTAACAAAACGCAGGTTATCTTCCGGAGTCTTACCCGGTGCCATTAATAAAATGCCCGTGTCAGTTCCCAAAGACCAGTTGTTGTGTTTACCCGATCCGTTGACGCCCTTAAAAGGTTTTTCATGAAGCAGTACGCGGAAACCATGACGGCGACTTACCTTACGCATCAATGACATAATCAGCAAGTTATGGTCGTTAGCAAGATTACACTCTTCAAAGATGGGGGCTAACTCGAACTGGTTCGGGGCAACCTCGTTGTGACGGGTCTTAACAGGAATACCCAGCTTTAACGCTTCAATTTCGAGGTCCTTCATGAAAGCGGCTACGCGGGTGGGGATAGCACCGAAGTAGTGGTCCTCCAACTGTTGGTTTTTGGCACTGTCATGTCCCATCAAAGTACGACCGGTCATTAGCAAGTCCGGGCGTGCGGCATACAATCCTTCGTCTACGAGGAAGTATTCCTGTTCCCAGCCCAAGTAAGCAACTACTTTTTCACTTCCGGGTTGAAGTAACGACATACGTCTACAGCAGCTTTATCTACGGCACGCAATGCTTTCAGCAAGGGAGCTTTATAGTCGAGAGCTTCACCGGTATATGCAATAAACACAGTTGGGATGCAAAGTGTATCATCTACAATGAAAGCAGGTGATGAGGGGTCCCATGCGCTGTAACCACGGGCTTCGAATGTGTTACGGATACCGCCATTCGGGAAAGAAGAAGCATCCGGTTCCTGCTGTACAAGCAGTTTACCAGTAAATTCCTCCATCATCCCGCCTTTGCCATCATGTTCCACGAAAGCGTCATGTTTTTCAGCTGTGCCTTCGGTCAGCGGTGCGAACCAGTGCGTATAATGAGTAACACCCATTTCAATGGCCCATTTCTTCATGCCGGCAGCTACCTCGTCGGCAATACTGCGATCTAGCGGAGCACCGTTGTCAATGGCGTCAATCAGTGCATTGTATACCTTGCTGGGAAGGTATTTGAACATCTTCTCCTTGTTGAATACATACTTGGCGAAATACTCCGAAGGACGTTCGGCAGGTGTTGCTACCTCAACAGCCTTTCTTTTTGAAAGCTGTCTCTACTACTCTGAATCTAAGTTTTGACATAATACCTGATTTGATTTGTTGTTAAATATGTTAGAGTAAATAATTACTTTGTTATGTGGTTCCCGGAAAGGCGATCAAACCTGTCCGGAAGTTTTTTCTGTGATTAGCGGGGTAGTGATTAGTAGTAAGTTGTGCGTAGCTGTCTTTCACTAATCACTAAACCGTTCATCACTAAATTAGGTAAGCCGATTCTCCGTGTTCGTAAATATCAAGACCTTCTTCTTCGATACGTGCCGGAACGCGAAGTCCGTGAATCTTATCAAGCGTTTTGAAAATGATGAATCCCATGCCTGCTGCCCATGCACCTACTACCAATGCTCCAAATATTTGTGCACCGAGGAATCCGAAACCGTAGCCATAGAATAAACCTTCACTGGTGGAGAACAAACCTGTAAGAATAGTTCCTAAAAAGCCACAAACACCATGTACAGAAGATGCACCTACCGGATCGTCTATCTTTAACACCTTGTCAATGAAGTCAACGGAGAATATCATTACGACACCACATATTGCACCTATTAAGGCTGCTCCTGCAGGAGATACTGCGTCACATCCGGCTGTGATACCTACCAAGACCTGCCAAGATACCATTCAGTGTCAGTGATAAAGACGGTTTGCCATATTTCATCCAGCTCACCAACAGAGCGAAGAAACCACCGGCACAAGCCGCCAGATTCGTTGTCAGAAATACGTGGGAGATGGCCATTGCATCGGCTTCGGTTGCTGCTGCCAATTGAGAACCGGGGTTGAACCCGAACCATCCGAACCAAAGAATGAATACGCCTAGTGCAGCAATAGTCAGGCTATGGCCTGGGATAGCTTTTGATTTGCCGTCTTTACCATATTTACCGATACGGGGACCAAGAATGGCAGCACCTACCAAAGCAATCCATCCACCTACAGAGTGAACGACCGTAGAACCGGCAAAGTCATGGAAGGTGGTTCCGAAGAGACTCATCATGAAAGAACCTTCTTCACCGTTCATCAACCAGCCGCCACCCCATGTCCAGTGACCGGATATCGGATAAATCAGTACACTGATAAAGATGGTGTAGACGATATACATGGAGAATTTTGTACGTTCTGCCATGGCTCCTGATACAATTGTAGCTGCTGTCGCACAAAATACGGTTTGGAATATGAGGAATCCTTCGGTTGGCAGACCATTATCAATGAAAGAAAGGTCGAAGAAGTGGGGCATTCCGATGAATCCGCCTGCGCCGAACATCAATCCGAAACCGATAAACCAGTATAGTAAAGAGCCGAACATGAAGTCTACAAAGTTCTTCATCAGAATGTTGGCAGTATTTTTCACTCTGGTAAAACCTGCTTCTACTAATGCAAATCCCGGCTGCATGAAGAATACGAGCATTGCTGCAAGCAACATCCATACAGTATTTAATCCAAGAGCTAATTCACCAACCGTATCGGGAGCTGCTGATGCTTCTTCGGCAGGAGCGGTAACGACTTCGGTAATTGTTTCTGTAACTGCTGCAACTGTATCGGCAGCGGCCGTGTTTTGTGCCGACATATCAGTAGTAAAACAGCACAAAATGAATATAGTAGTGGCTATCCACAGCTTTACGAAGCTATGGCTTTTATATTTTGTATCCATAATAATTATCTTATTTTATACCTATTATTTATTAGTGATGTTGTAAACCTCTTTATAAACGTTATGATCCGCAAGGAAACCTGGGAGCGGCACCTTGCCGCTGCCGATTAACGTTCTTGTTCTGCATTGTAGAGGGCTATGTCACCACGTTCGGCAGTGCGTATGCGGATAGCGTCTTCAATAGGAATGACGAAAATACGTCCGTCACCGATTTCTCCGGTCTGTGCAGCTTTGATGATAGCCTGCACTGTTTTCTCGGTATTCTTGTCGCGCACGACAATAGAGATCAAAATTCGTTCAATGGTGCTGGTGTCATAAACTACGCCACGGTAGATACGTCCTTGCCGTGCTTTTCCAATACCTCTTACATCGTAATAAGAGAACCATTCGATGTCCGCTTCGAGTAGGGCGTCTTTTACGTCCTCGAATTTGGTTTTACGGATAATAGCTTCAATCTTTTTCATATACCTTAAATATTAGTGTGTCCTGTAAAAGAAAGAGGTATAGGGTAGCGGCAGCCATAGCAGGTTACCATACAACAAACCGATAAAATCTAAACTCTAACTACCTTTTCTAATCCCTATACGCTCTTTGTATTGTAAATTCTCTCTCTTAAAAAACTTAGTCCGAAAGCAAAGTAGGCTCCTTCAGTGCGTGGGTTCACTGTTACTTTGGCAAATGTCGGTACGGAGAAGGAATCTGTGATTTTAATCTCCTTGGATGCTCCGAGACTGATGTCGGAAACGCAGAACCCACTTGTGTAGCCATTATAAAAAGTCGTCTCCCAAGGTACCATTCCTACATCTACTGTCCAGTCAAGTCCTCCAAGGCTGAACGGTGCACTAAGTGCGAGGTAGGAAGAATAAGCCCTTTTCCCGTTTTCTTTAACTCCGTCGGCACCTGCAAAGTTCGTGTACCAGTTGATTGCCAGCGGACCGAAATCATATCCTACCTGTGCCTCAAATACATGTGCTGTAGAATAGGCCCCATATTGGAAATATTTATTGGTTGTATAAATCTCCTTTCCGTATTCATCTACATCCCCTGTATATGTTTTTATCAAACCAATAATCCGTTATTGAAACACTAAATCCACCAATTGAATAACCGAGAGTTAAATCAAACTCTTTTGCATCTTTGGATTCAAATTCCTACTGATCCCCATGCTCCGAGTGATAAACCTTTGTAAGAGATTCCCAGTGAAGGCTGGACGCTAATTCCGCCTAAATTCTGACCGCGCCAGATGTAACCACTTACCAAATCTGCCCCAACGGAAGCTTCTACCTTATCTTGTGCCATCATTGTAGACGGGACAAGTCCTGACAGTAATAATGCTACTGTTATTACCCCCAATTTGCTGTTAATCGTCGTTTTCATCGTCTTTTTACCTTTAAAAGTTAGAAAAATGTGGATGTACGGTCCATTTGTTATATAGTAGCGCGCAAAATACTATCGTTTTTTATGGATAACTGATTATGGATAACTGATCCTGTAGGAATGATGATGTTCGTTTAATGGGGGCATGTTGAACTTTCTATTTCCCGCTATCCATTATTCATTCAATCAGAGCCAGTTCTTTATTCTTCTCATGGCTTCAATGCAGTCGTTACGTTCGCCGTGCAGTTAAACGGATATACCCTTCGCCGCTTGGGCCCAAAACCTACACCGGGAGTTCCGACTACGTTGGCCTCATACAACATCTGCTCAAAGAACCGCCATGAAGAAAGGCCATTCGGAGTTTTCACCCACAAATAGGGAGCGTTGATTCCTCCGTAAACTTTCAATCCCCTAGCTTCCAAGCCTTCCTTCATGATTCCCGCGTTGGTCATATAATAGTCGATCGTTTCTTAATCTGTTCTTTTCCTTCTGCGCTGTAAACTGCTTCCGCCGCACGTTGAGTAATGTAAGAAGTGCCGTTGAATTTAGTGCACTGGCGACGGTTCCATAATTTGTTGAGTGGAATCCGATCGCCTTCGAGTGTTGCAGCGGTAAGCTCTTTGGGAACTACAGTGTATCCGCAACGCACTCCGGTGAAACCGGCTGTTTCGAGAAACTGCGGAACTCAATAGCACACTTCTTGGCTCCCTTGATTTCGTATATGGAGTGGGGGACATCCGCATCCTGGATATAGGCCTCATAAGCGGCATCGAACAGAATCAGTGTATCGTTTGCCAAGGCGTAATCACCCATTTCTTCAATTCCGGTTTTGTTAAGTGTAGTGCCAGTCGGGTTATTCGGATAACAGAGATAGACGATATCTATCCGTTTGTCCGGAATTTCGGGATGAAGTTATTTTCACTTGTGCAAGGCATATAAGTTACGTTACTCCACTTACCCGTTTCTTCCTCTAATACTCCGGCGCGTCCGCACATAACGTTACTGTCTATATAAACCGGATAAATGGGATCTGTGACGCCTACACTGTTGTCATGACGGAGAATATCTCCGATATTTCCAGTATCGCTTTTTGCTCCGTCGCTGATGAATATCTCTGAAGCGGAGAAATGAATACCGCGCGGAGCAAAGTCATTTTTTATAATTGCTTCAATTAGAAAATCATATCCCTGTTCAGGACCATATCCGCGGAATGTATCCTTTGCCGGCTAGTTCTTCTACTGCTTTATGCATTGCTTCTATACAGGCTGGGGAAGTGGCTGCGTGACGTCGCCGATACCTAGCCGGATGATGTCCTGCTTGGGATGCGTTATCCTAAAAGTATTTATCTTTTTTGCTATATCCGAGAATAAATAACTTCCCGGTAATTTTAAAAAGTGCTCGTTTACTAATGCCATATTGTTATTGTTTTAAGTTTCTATCAATTACTATTCATTCTCAACTCTCCATTCTCAACTCTCAACCTCGATTTCAACAATTTCCCCGTCAAAAACCTTGGTTGCCGGTCCCGTCATTAATATATGGCCCGAGGCTTCATCCCATTCAACGGTGACTGTACCACCGTCCATTATCATATCGCTTTTTCTTCCTGCAAGTCCGTTGATGAAGGCGGCTACTGCTGTGGCGCAGGCACCTGTTCCGCAAGCTTGAGTAATTCCCGATCCTCTTTCCCACACTCTCATCCGTATGGTGTCTTTACCGACGATCTGTGCAAACTCTACATTCGTTCTGTCGGGAAAGAGAGGATGATTCTCCAATTCAGGGCCGATTTCCGGCAAATTAATTCTGGGTAATATGTCATCAATAAATGTGACAAGATGAGGATTACCCATTGATACTTTAGTAGATTGGAAAGGATATTTCTTTCCCCAATCAATCTCTCCTGTTTCTTGCGGACTGCCCATATCTACTGTGACTGTCTAACTGTTTTTCCCTCTACATGAAGTTTCAGAATTTTAATTCCCGACAGTGTGTCCAGAGTGATTTCTGTTTTATCAGTCAAGCCATATTCATATACATATTTGCCTACACAACGGCTTCCATTACCACACATCATCGCTTCCGAACCGTCGGCATTGAAAATACGCATACTGAAATCAGCCTTATCAGAGTTTCCGATCAATATAAGTCCGTCACTCCCAATTCCCGTATGGAACTTGCTCCATTCGATTGCTTTCTTTTCAGGAGCTGCTATCGGATATGGGTAGTATCTACATATATGTAGTCATTACCTGCTCCATGCATTTTGGTGAACTTAATTCTTGTTGTCATTTTGTTCTTTATTTGTTGATTGTTATATCCTTTTGTTTTATTACGATGCAAAGATATGACTTTTTGCTTTATATTTTATTGAAAAGTATGTCTAATCTCTATTAATTTTCTGTGAACTTATAATTGCCTTTCATACGGCTATGTTTAGTTATAATTTGGAATTATATATATTCATATATTAATAAACTGTTATTTGAGCGAATTGCTTTGCATATACTTTCATAATATATAAAGAATATTTAGTCCTTAATAATCCATAAAACCAGTTATAAAAACAAGAAATATATTCCTTTTTCTTTTGACGATATGAAAGTGAAAATCCTTATTTCATCTATCATATTGTTCGCGGTGTGTTTTGAAGAACCTTTTTCTGTATTCATTGTTTTAGCACTATCATTAATATAAAAACGTAGCGATATGAATATAGAGAAACAATTAGAAACAGCTATTAAAACCAACCATTTGGTGTTGGTGGTAGTTCTATGCCGATTGGTCCCCTCATTATGAGTGGATAGGGCCTGTGCTTCGAACTTACGAAAAGAGAACTGTGGAATTGATTAGAGTGAATGCAGAAGAGAATAGAACAATTGCCGATGCGCATAATGTAGAAACAGTACCGGCTTTTTCCTTCTATTGCATAAGGGGCATGAACTATGGAGGCAGGTAGGAGAGCTTACGGTAGAAGAATTAAAAGAGGTATTGGATGATTTTCAATGAATTGTCTGTAATCTTTTATTGGTATTCATAAAAAGGACTCTTTTCTTTTTCGTTAAAAGATTGATATTTCTAAAGTGTTGGTATTAAGAGTATTATAGAAGAGCATTTTTTCATTTAAAGAAACGGGTGTTTCCTTTTAAAGGAAACACCCGTTTGACACCGAGAAACAATCTGTTTCTTTTTAAAGGAAGATTCTGTTTTTTAAAGCCAGATATTAAATTCTTTAATATGTGAATATTTTTCTTATTGAAGCTTTTTTAAGTTCTTCTTGTAAGATGACCGGTTCGTTAGTGGTGATGAAATCTACCTTTTGTTCGATCAGCCATTTCATATCTTCTACTTCGTCTACTGTCCATACGTTGACTTTCAAGCCGAGGTCGTGAGCTTCTTTGATCCATTCGGGGTGTTTCTTGATCACTCCCATGTGATAGTCCAGACCGGCAGCACCAAGTTCTTTTTTCAGCTCTTTGGGAGACAATTCTCCGTTAAGGTAAATACCGGAGTTCCGGCAGGTGCCAGGCGGATAAACTCTTTCATGGCGTGTAGTGAGAAAGTGATATATTCCATACGGTTTTCCAGTCCCATTTTCTTTACCATGGCAACGATTCCTTGTACCGCTTTAGTCTCGCGTTTTTTGTTGCTATGTGCTTTCAGTTCGAGAATCAATTGGGTTTTACAGTTTTTTTCCGGTTTCCAGATACTGTTCCAGGCTGGGTAAGTTTTCTCCGTTGGATAATTTAAGTCCGGTCAGCGCATCACCTTTGGAATATTCCATCGGCCTCATCTTATATACGGGATCATGGTTAACCACCAACTTGTTATCCTTCGCAATCCATACGTCAAATTCTGAACCGTAACAACCGATGGAATCTGCTTTTTAGAAGTGATGAAATACTGTTTTGCGATGATCCCGGAGTTTTCCAGAAACCGCGGTGAGCTATCACTTTTGTCTGTGCCTGCATGCAGCAAGCAGCCATTAGAAAGGCAGAAGCCATCATCATTTTTTTAAATTCATTTGTTTGATCTTTTAAAAGTTTGATAGATTTAATTTGGGTTTGGCCTCAAAATTATAAAAAAAGATAACGCAAATCAGCCAATAATATGCTAATCTGCGTTAATCCTTGGGATTTTAGAATAGAAATGCTACAAAAGAGTGTCAAAAAAATAAGACTGTCTGTCATAAAAAACATTCTCCGGACACGTCTGATAGTTTGCACAAAAGGAGTTTGTCACTCTTTTATTAATCAGGTATAGGCCTCTTCGTGTATTCCTCTCACCGCACGTCCGCTAGGTTCATTCAGATTCCTGAAAGCAATATCCCACGCCAGCGCTTCTGCTGTGGAACAGGCCACACTGGGAACACTGGGTACGGTGCGTGCTGCACTTTCACTGGGGAAATGCTCTTCGAAGATACTACGATAATAGTACTCTTCCTTGTTTTGCGGAGTGTGGATGGGGAAGCGTTCGGCAGCATGTTCCATTTGCTGATCGCTAACAGCAGCAGCTGTGATTTCCCTCAAAGTGTCAATCCATGAATATCCTACACCGTCACTGAACTGCTCTTTTTGTCTCCACGCCACACTTTCCGGTAACATCTCGGCAAAGGCTTCGCGAACAATCCGTTTCTCGATGTTTTTTCCGGGGCACATTTTAGCTTTCGGATTCAGGTTCATGGCTACGTCGAGGAATTCTTTATCAAGGAAAGGAACACGTCCTTCTACTCCCCATGCTGACAAACTTTTATTGGCGCGGAGGCAATCGTACATGTGCAACTTTGAAAGTTTACGTACTGTTTCTTCGTGGAATGCCTGTGGAGTGGGAGCCTTGTGGAAATACAGATAACCACCGAAAACTTCATCGGCGCCTTCACCACTCAATACCATTTTGATACCCATCGATTTGATGACACGCGCCAATAGGTACATGGGAGTGGAAGCGCGTACGGTAGTTACATCGTACGTCTCGATGAAATAAATTACGTCGCGCACTGCATCCAGACCTTCCTGAACAGTATAGTTTATCTCGTGATGGACAGTACCGATATATTCAGCTACTTCACGTGCTTTAATCAAATCGGGCGCACCTTTTAGACCGATGGCGAAGGAGTGGAGTTGAGGCCACCATGCATCACTCGCTCCGTCTGTTTCTATACGCTTTGCCGCATATTTTTTGGCAATGGCGGAGATGACAGAACTATCCAACCCGCCCGAAAGAAGCACTCCGTACGGTACGTCACTCATTAACTGGCGGTGTACAGCCTCTTCTAATGCTATTTTCACATCAACGGTTTGTGCATCATTCTCTTTTACGGTTTCATATTCTGTCCAGTCGCGCGAATACCAACGTTTCATTTTTCCCTCTTTACTATAGAAATAATGTCCGGGGAGGAATACTTCATATTCGTCACAAAATCCTTCGAGAGCTTTCAACTCGCTGCCGAAGTAGATTTTTCCCTCTTTATCTTTTCCTATATATAAAGGAATAACCCCTATCGGATCGCGGGCAATCAGAAATTCATCCTTTTCCTCATCATAAAGAACGAAAGCGAAGATACCGCTGATATCTTCCAGAAAATGGATGCCTTTATCTTTGTAAAGGGCAAGAATTACCTCACAGTCACTTCCAGTCTGAAAGTTATATTTTCCCGCATATTTAGCGCGAATATCACGGTGATTGTAAATCTCACCGTTGACGGCGAGCACCTGTTTACGATCGGGAGAGTATAACGGTTGTCCGCCACTCTGCGGGTCGACAATAGAAAGACGTTCGTGTGCCAGGATGGCACTTCCGCCTACATAGATTCCGCTCCAGTCCGGTCCGCGATGACGGATCTTCTGGGCCATTTTCAGTGCTTTATCTCTTAGTTCTTTCGTTTGAACTTTGATGTTGAGTATACCTGCTATTCCACACATAACTTTAATTTTTAGAGGGGGTAATGTAATCTGTTGATTGTTTATTCGCTATTTCTAAGAAGCTGACTAGCTATTCTTAATTCGTTCCAGCCTTGGTTTCCCTTTCGTTCCACCAAGGTTATCTTTTCGTTCTACCTGGGTGTTTCTTTCGTTCGACCATGGTGGAACGAATCGGATAGTACTAATCAAACTTCTGCTTTTTCCTTACTGCAAAGCTATTTCGTCAGATAAGCATCTATTTCCGCAGCAGCCTTTCGTCCTCCCGCCATGGCACGTACCACCAGGCTGGCACCCGTCTCGGCATCACCGGCTAGGAATACATTCTTTGCAAATTTGGGTTGCTCCGGTTTCAGGAATCCCATTGCCAATAATACCATATCAGCTTCGATGACTTCCTTCTTCCCTGTTGGTTTCATCGTGGGACGTCCGCCATCTGTTGCCGGAATCCATTCCACTTCTTCCACTTCTACACCTGTCACTTTTCCATTCTTTCCGAGGAACTGATTGGAAGCCAGGCACCAGCGACGGGTACAACCTTCTTCATGGCTGGAGGTCGTTTTGAAAACTACCGGCCATTGCGGCCAGGGCGTAGAAGGATTGTGGCCGACGGGAGGTTTGGGCATGATTTCGATTTGAGTGACACTGACGGCTCCCTGTCTCACACTGGTTCCGATGCAGTCGGAACCGGTGTCTCCGCCACCTATCACAAGTACTTTTTGCCTTTGGCATTCACCAATTTATCTTTGGGGAAAGTCTGTCCTGCCAGAATCCTGTTCTGTTGTGCCAGCATTTCAAGTGCGAAATGGATCCCTTTCAGTTCGCGTCCCGGAATACTCAAATCACGTGCAGTAGGCGTTCCGGTGCAGATGCAGTATGCATCGAATCCTTCCGGCAAATGGTTAACGTCTATTTCTACTCCCATTTCAAACTGAATACCTTCTGCAGCAAATATTTTCATGCGGCGGTCGATTACATTTTTATCCAGTTTGAAATTAGGAATACCGAATCGTAATAATCCTCCGGGCGCTTCGTCCTTATCGAATAAAGTAACGCTATATCCTTTTAAATTCAGCTGATTAGCCACCACCAATCCAGCAGGACCTGCACCAATCACCGCCACTTTCTTTCCGTTTCTTTCCGGCGTCTTTACTTGTATATATCCTTCACGAAAAGCCGCTTCCACGATAGCTGCTTCATTCTCGCGAATAGTCACCGGCTGATCGCAGGAAAGTTTCAACACACACGATTTCTCGCAAAGAGCAGGACAAATACGTCCCGTAAATTCCGGAAAATCGCAAGTAGACGACAATACTTCGTATGCCTCCTTCCATTTTCCCCTGTATAATGCGTCCTGCCATTCCGGTTGTTTATTTCCTATCGGGCATGCCCAATGACAGAAAGGTACACCGCAATCCATACAGCGTGACGCCTGCAATTTACGGCTGTTTGTATTCAAAGTCTGTTCTACCTGACTATAGTCAGTGATTCGCTCGCTAACGGGGCGGTATCCCGCCTCTTGTCGAGGTATATTTAGAAAAGCTTTAGGATCTCCCATCTTGTTATTTACTATTTGACGATTTACTATTTACTATTTCTAGACTATCTTATCATTTGCTATTTGACTATTTACAGACTATACTATACATTCAAATAGTAAATTGTAAATAGTCAAATTGTAAATCTAATAGTCTCTTTGCATATCTGCAATTTTTTGTTGTAACTTTCTCATCTGTTCCTCCTGCAATACTTTTTTGTATTCGATGGGTACTACTTGGATGAACTGTTCTGCATAATGATTCCAGTTGTCGAGCAGGATGCGTGCCAGTTTCGAGCCTGTGTAGAGGTAATGCTGGCGGATTAGTTCGTGTAACTCTTTCCGGTAGCTGGCTTCTTCGATGAGTGACAGTTCCACCATTTCCATGTTACAGAAATAATCGAAGTTGCCATCTTTGTTCCATACATAAGCTACACCGCCACTCATACCGGCTGCAAAGTTACGTCCGGTTTGTCCGAGGACTACCACACGACCTCCTGTCATGTATTCGCAACAATGGTCACCCACACCTTCCACTACGGCAACTGCACCGGAGTTACGAACTGCGAAACGTTCTCCTACACGACCGTTGATATAAACTTCACCGCTGGTTGCTCCATAAAGCAAGGTATTACCAGCAATTGTATTCTTTTCGGCTTCGAAGTTGCTGCGGATAGGCGGTAATACGGAGATGCGTCCGCCGCTCAATCCTTTACCCAGATAATCGTTCGCTTCACCTTCCAGTTTAAAGTTAACTCCCGGTACGAGAAAAGCTCCGAAAGATTGACCTGCCGAACCTTTGAATTTTACATTCAGCGTATGTTCCGGCAATCCTTTGGCACCGTATTTCTTGGCAATCACTCCGGAGAGCATCGCACCTATTGCACGGTCTGTATTGGCAATCGTATATTCTAAAGAAATCTCTTTCTCATGTTCAATAGCTTCTTGTGCCGCATCAATGAGGGTTACATCCTTTACAGTAGAAACACCGTGATCCTGATCGATGACATGGCGGATAGCCGCGTTGTTATCAATGCGTGCCAGCAATTTGGTGAAGTCGATTAACGCATGTTTCGGATTTGGGTCGTTGGCATCGGACTTGCGCTCGATTAAGTCTGTACGCCCGATAATATCATCCATTCGGGTGAATCCCATTTCGGCCAAATGCTCGCGGACCTCCTGTGCCAGGAATGTGAAGAAATTTACCAAATATTCACTACGCCCATGAAAGCGTTTACGTAACTCTTCATTCTGTGTGGCAACTCCCACCGGACAAGTATTCTGATGGCATTTGCGCATCATTACACACCCTAATACAATCAATGCCGAGGTGGCGAAGCCATATTCTTCGGCACCCATTAGTGCCATTAAGATGATGTCACGTCCGGTTTTCAGTTGTCCGTCGGCTTGCAGAACTACTTGACCACGAAGTCCGTTCAAAACCAATGTTTGTTGTGTCTCGCTCAATCCCAATTCCGGTGAGATACCCGCATAGCGGATAGAAGAAGCCGGAGAAGCACCTGTTCCCCCTTCAGCACCGGAGATGACAATCAGGTCCGCCTTTGCTTTTGCCACCCCGGCGGCAATTGTACCGACGCCGCTTTCTGCTACCAGTTTCACACTGATTTTGGCCTGTGGATTTACATTTTTCAGATCGAAGATTAATTGTGCCAAATCCTCAATCGAATAAATATCATGATGAGGTGGGGGAGAAATCAGCGAAATTCCCGGAATGGAATGACGTGTTTTTGCAATCACATCATTCACTTTAAATCCCGGAAGTTGTCCGCCTTCACCCGGTTTTGCTCCCTGTGCTATCTTGATTTGAATCTCGTCCGCATTAACCAGATATTCTGCCGTTACACCGAAACGACCGGAAGCTACCTGCTTGATTGCACTTCGTAAAGAACTGCCATCGGGCAGCGGTTGGAAACGGGCAGCGTCTTCGCCACCTTCACCGGTATTACTGCGTCCGTGAATTTTATTCATGGCAATAGCCATTGCCTCATGAGCCTCTTTGCTGATAGAACCAAAAGACATGGCCCCCGTGACGAAACGATGCAGAATGTTTTCCACCGGTTCTACCTGATCGATCGAAATCGGATTACGACGGAATCCTAGAAAGTCACGAAGGAAAATAGGCTTCTCTTTTTCGTCTACCAGATGAGTATATTCTTTAAATTCTTATAACTCCCCAGCCGTGTAGCCAATTGCAGCGTACTGATTGTTTCCGGATTCCATGCGTGCTTTTCTCCGTCTTTACGGAAAGCATACAAACCGTTATTTTTTAATAACTCTTCATTTTTAATACTTTCAAATCCTTCTCCTTTTATGGAAAGCAATGGCATCTCTGGCTATTTCTTCCAGGCGAATACCTCCGATGGGCGAACCGAGTCCACCGAAATAGGCCTTACTCAATTCTTCGCTCAAACCGACGGCTTCGAAGATTTTTGCGCCACGATAGGAGCGGATGGTAGAGATCCCCATTTTACTCATGATTTTAAACAAGCCTTTGCAGATGGATTTGATATAATTTTTTTCAGCAGTGGCATAATCCAGCTGAATATCCTTCTCTTTAACCAGTCGGTCGAGGACAGCGAATGCCATGTAAGGATTCAGGGCACTTGCTCCGAACCCCAGTAATAACGCAGCGTGCATTACCTCACGTATTTCACCGCTTTCTACAATCAATGCTGTTTGTACACGTTTGCCGACTGAAATCAGATGGTGATGAACGGCGCTTACTGCCAGCAATGATGGAATGGCAGCATGGGTAATATCCACGTCACGGTCGGTCAGTACAATGTAGTTTACGCCTTCCGTCACAGATTCCTCCGCCATTTTGCAAAGGTTGTTCAGTGATTCCTGTAATCCGGCTTTCCCTTTGGCAACCTCAAATAACATGGGCAGTTTGACCGTTTTGAAACCTTTATAGCGGATATTACAAAGAATATCCAGTTGTGTATTGCTCAAAATTGGATGATTCAGGCGGACCATTTTGCAATGACTCTCGCTGGGTGTCAGGATATTCATGCCGACTGCCCCGATGTATTCAGTTAATGACATTACCAGTTCTTCGCGGAGCGGGTCAATGGGAGGATTGGTCACTTGTGCAAATTGCTGCCGGAAATAGTTGTAAAGCAATTGCGGCTTATCCGAAAGTACAGCTAACGGAGTATCATTACCCATTGAATTGATCGGTTCTGCTCCGGTGCTTGCCATCGGCATAATCAGCCTTTCGATATCCTCTTTGGAGTAGCCGAAAGTGCGAAGCATACAGTCGTAGTTTTCTACATGATGAGGTACTTTGCGTCCGCTTTTCAGTTCATCCAGTTCGATTCGGTTGGTAGATAGCCAGGTGCGGTAAGGCTTGGCTTCAGCCAACTGTTTTTTCAGTTCGCCGTCATAGTAGATCTCGCCTTTTTCCGTATCTACCAGCAGGATTTTGCCGGGCTGTAAGCGACCTTTTTCTTTGATGTCTCCCGGTTCGAAATCCATAACACCGACTTCCGAAGCCACTACCATCATATCGTTTTTAGTAATCAGATAACGGGCAGGGCGCAGGCCGTTACGGTCGAGCATACCTCCGGCAAATCGTCCGTCACTGAAGAGAAGTGCGGCCGGTCCGTCCCATGGTTCCATCAGGATGGAGTGGTATTCGTAGAATGATTTTAGATCCTCACTGATCGGGTTCTTCTCGTTGAAAGATTCCGGCACGAGCATAGCCATGGCATGTGGCAGGCTCAATCCTGACATCACCAGGAACTCCAGTACATTGTCCAGAGAAGCACTGTCGCTCATGCCCGGTTGTATAATCGGGCGAAGTTCTTTTATGTCACCCAAGGTAGGAGTGGAGAGTACGCTTTCGCGGGCTTCCATCCATCCGCGGTTACCACGGATCGTGTTGATTTCACCGTTGTGTGCCAGCAGACGGAACGGCTGTGCCAATCCCCATGTAGGGAATGTATTGGTACTGAAACGAGAGTGCACCAATGCCAGTCCGCTGGTAAAATAGCTATTTGTCAGGTCCGGATAGTAGTTGCGCAGCTGTAATGATGAAAGCATACCTTTATATATAATGCTTTTGGTAGAGAGTGACACAACATAAAAATCGTCTTTTGCCGGAATAGATGACAATCTGACCTTATTCTCGATTCTTTTCCGGATCAGATATAACTTCCGGTCGGCCGTTTCCGTTTCTGTAAATCCGGTGATAAATACCTGCTTGATGTCAGGTTCGTTTGCCAAAGCAGATTCTCCTAGAATTTCAGGGCAGGTGGGCACATTGCGCAAATGCATCAATGTGAGTCCTTCTTTTTCAATTTCTTCAATAATAATACTTAGAATAGCTGCCTGGTCTTTTTCGTTTTTCGGTAAAAAACAATAACCCTGTGCCGTACCGTCCTTTTTCGGGTACAGGAATACCTTGTAATAAAATAAACTCATGCGGAATTTGCAGCATGATACCTGCACCGTCGCCGGTTTTGTTATCCGCACCTTCGGCGCCACGGTGGCGCATGTTCTCTAATACCTTTAAAGCCGACTCAACAATGTCGTGTGACTTTTCTCCATGAATGTTTACCAGCATACCAACACCGCAGGCATCGTGTTCGTATGCCGCATTGTACAAGCCCACCTGTTGGGGCTGTCGTTGGTAAGGGGATCCTTCTGTTACGTTGTTAAAAAGTTCTTGTTTCTTCATTCTTACTAGCTTTATTGTATGATAATACCTAATTGAAGTGTCAATTTGTTCGGCAAAGTTAGTTGTTTAATTTCAAAATGATAGTGAAATTTAGCTTTTGTGTGACGCGAAATGAGAATAGGAATCTTTATTCTTTTTAATTTGTTATTAAAAACAGGAAATTTGCTTTTAATTTGTTAGCTTATTTATCCTTATTTGAAGCTGATTGTAATTTGTTTCTTTTTGAGCTAAAAATAATATATTATTTAACTTTTTGATGTGTTTGCAACTTTTTTATGCGTTTCTGTCAAATAAATATGCTTTTTGTTGTCTTTATGTTATTTGTAATGTGTATATTTGCAGGCGAAATAAAAATATCATAATATGTGTGGAATAGTAGGCTATATTGGTAAACGAAAAGCCTACCCTATCCTTATAAAAGGGCTGAAGCGACTGGAGTATCGTGGATATGATAGCGCGGGGGTAGCAATCATCAGTGATGACCGACAGTTAAATGTGTATAAGACGAAAGGAAAAGTCTCTGATCTTGAAAATTTCGTCACACAGAAAGATATTTCCGGTACAATCGGAATTGCCCATACCCGTTGGGCTACTCACGGGGAACCTTGTTCTGCTAACGCCCACCCTCATTACTCTTCTTCCGAAAAGCTCGCTCTCATTCATAACGGTATTATCGAAAACTACGCCGTTCTCAAAGAAAAACTTCAAGCCAAAGGCTATATTTTTAAAAGTAGTACAGATACCGAAGTCCTCGTTCAATTAATAGAATACATGAAAGTCACTAATCAGGTCAGTCTGTTGACGGCTGTTCAGTTGGCGTTAGGGGAGGTAATTGGTGCTTATGCGATTGCGATTCTTGATAAGGAGCATCCCGATGAGATTATTGCTGCCCGTAAGAGCAGTCCATTGGTAGTGGGGATTGGAGAGAATGAGTTCTTTCTTGCTTCAGATGCTACTCCGATTGTAGAATATACTGATAAAGTGGTTTATCTGGAAGACGGGGAAATAGCTGTTTTGAATCTGGGGAAGGAGTTGAAGGTAGTCAACTTGAACAATGTCGAAATGATACCTGAAATAAAGAAGGTGGAACTCAACCTCGGTCAGTTGGAAAAAGGGGGATATCCGCACTTTATGTTGAAAGAGATTTTCGAACAGCCCGATTGTATTCGTGATTGCATGCGCGGACGTATCAATGTGGAAGCTGATAATGTGGTGCTTTCTGCTGTGATAGATCACCGGGAAAAGCTGCTGAATGCCAAACGGTTTATTATTGTTGCTTGCGGAACTTCCTGGCATGCCGGACTGATCGGTAAGCATCTGATTGAGAGTTTTTGCCGCATACCGGTGGAAGTGGAGTATGCTTCCGAATTCCGCTACCGTGATCCGGTGATTGATGGGCAGGATGTGGTGATAGCAATTTCCCAGAGTGGCGAGACGGCAGATACATTGGCTGCTGTGGAATTGGCGAAAAGCCGCGGGGCATTTATATATGGTATTTGCAATGCGATCGGCTCTTCTATTCCCCGTGCCACTCATACCGGTTCATATATTCATGTGGGTCCAGAAATCGGGGTGGCTTCTACCAAAGCATTTACCGGACAGGTCACTGTATTGGCGATGTTGGCATTGACACTTGCCAAAGCGAAAGGAACCATTGACGAACAGCATTATCTTTCAATCGTACAGGAGTTAAATCATATTCCGGAAAAAATGAAAGAGGTGTTGGAATTGAATGATACTTTGGCGGAGTTATCGAAAACTTTCACTTATGCGCATAATTTTATTTACCTGGGACGCGGATATAGTTATCCCGTTGCTCTGGAAGGTGCATTGAAATTGAAAGAAATATCGTATATTCACGCCGAAGGTTATCCGGCTGCGGAGATGAAGCATGGACCGATTGCTCTGATCGATGCGGAAATGCCGGTAGTGGTGATTGCTACGCAGAATGGATTGTATGAGAAAGTATTAAGTAATATTCAGGAGATTAAGGCACGGAAAGGAAAAGTGATTGCATTTGTGACGAAAGGAGATACCGTTATCAGCAAAATCGCTGACTGTAGTATCGAACTTCCTGAAACAATCGAATGTCTCGATCCGTTAATAACTACGGTACCTCTGCAACTTCTTGCTTACCACATTGCGGTATGCAAAGGGATGGATGTGGATCAGCCGAGAAATCTGGCGAAGTCGGTAACAGTAGAGTAATGTAATTTACAATTAGACAATTTACGATTGAAGAATCAATGATGGATAGTAAGTTGTTTGATTGGCGGGTGGTAATTTAAATCGTAAATAGTAAATCGTCAAATCGTAAATAGTATAGATGGAACAATTGAAACATGAATGTGGCGTTGCCATGATACGCTTGCTCAAACCGTTGGAGTATTACGAGAAAAAGTACGGGACATGGATGTACGGTCTTAATAAACTCTACCTGTTGATGGAGAAGCAGCATAATCGTGGACAGGAAGGTGCGGGACTGGCGTGTGTGAAACTGGAAGCAAATCCGGGTGAAGAATATATGTTTCGTGAACGCGCTTTAGGTTCCGGAGCCATTACGGAAATCTTTGAAAATATTCAAAATAATTTTAAGGATCTCACTCCCGAACAGTTGCACGATGCAGAGTATGCCAAACGAACTTTACCTTTTGCCGGTGAAGTATATATGGGACATCTTCGTTATTCTACTACGGGAAAATCCGGAATCTCTTATGTGCATCCATTTTTAAGAAGAAATAACTGGCGCGCCAAGAATCTGACTCTCTGCGGAAATTTCAATATGACGAATGTAGACGAGATATTTGCCCGTATCACTGCCATTGGTCAGCATCCGCGTAAATATGCCGATACATATATCATGTTGGAGCAGGTGGGACACCGTCTTGACCGTGAAGTGGAGCGTGTATTCAATCTTGCCGAAGCCGAAGGGCTTACGGGCATGGGCATCACGCATTATATAGAAGAACATATTGATTTGGCAAACGTACTGCGTACTTCCAGTCACGAATGGGATGGGGGGTATGTTATTTGCGGATTGACCGGAAGCGGTGAATCTTTCGCTATCCGTGACCCTTGGGGCATCCGGCCTGCATTTTGGTATCAGGATGACGAGATAGCTGTTCTTGCTTCCGAACGTCCGGTTATCCAGACAGCTTTGAATGTTCCGTTTGAGGAAATCAAGGAATTGCAACCGGGGCAAGCATTGTTAATTAGCAAAGAGGGTAAGATACGTACTTCGCAAATCAATAAGCCGCGCGAAAATCATGCCTGTTCTTTCGAACGTATCTATTTCTCCCGTGGCAGTGACGTCGATATTTATAAGGAAAGGAAACGGTTGGGTGAAAAGTTGGTTCCGAAAATACTGAAAGCTATCAATAATGATATCGATCATACGGTTTCTCTTTTATTCCCAATACTGCGGAGGTTGCTTTCTACGGAATGTTACAGGGACTGGATGATTACTTGAATGAGGAGAAAGTGCAGCAAATTGCTGCATTAGGGCATAACCCGAATATGGAGGAATTGGAAGTTATTCTTTCCCGTCGTATTCGTAGCGAAAAGGTGGCAATCAAGGATATTAAGCTCCGTACGTTCATCGCCGAAGGAAACAGTCGTAATGATTTGGCTGCCCATGTGTATGATATTACATACGGAAGTCTTGTACCCGGTGTTGATAATCTGGTGATTATTGACGACAGCATTGTGCGTGGTACTACGTTGAAACAAAGTATTATCGGTATTCTCGACCGTCTCGGTCCGAAGAAGATTGTCATTGTATCTTCTTCTCCGCAGGTGCGTTATCCTGACTATTACGGTATTGATATGGCAAAGATGAGCGAGTTTATCGCCTTCAGGGCTGCTGTCGAACTTTTAAAGGAACGGGATATGAAAGATGTGATTGCGGCCGCCTATCGTAAATCGAAAGAGCAGGTAGGACTGCCGAAAGAGCAGATGGTAAACTATGTGAAAGATATTTATGCTCCGTTCACTGATGAGGAAATCTCTGCCAAAATGGTAGAACTGCTGACACCCAAGGGAACCAAGGCGAAAGTGGAAATCGTCTATCAACCGTTGGAGGGATTGCACGAGGCTTGTCCGCATCATAAAGGCGACTGGTATTTTAGCGGTAACTACCCTACACCGGGAGGTGTGAAAATGGTGAACCGGGCGTTCATCGACTATATAGAACAAATGTATCAATTCTAACAACCATACAACGATTCAATAATAAGAATGAGAAATGTGACATTAATCCTTGACGACGGGAGCCGGTTTTCCGGTAAGTCGTTTGGCTACGAGAAGCCGGTGGCAGGCGAAGTAGTTTTTAATACTGCCATGACCGGATACCCGGAGAGCCTCACTGACCCTTCATACGCCGGACAGTTGATGACGCTTACCTATCCTTTGGTAGGTAACTACGGTGTTCCTCCTTTTACTATCGAGCCGAATGGACTTGCCACTTTCATGGAAAGTGAGAAGATCCACGCGGAAGCGATTATCGTAAGTGACTATTCTTATGAATACAGCCATTGGAATGCGGTGGAAAGTCTCGGTGACTGGTTGAAACGCGAAAAGGTTCCTGGTATCACGGGCATTGATACGCGCGAGCTGACTAAGGTTCTTCGTGAACATGGAGTAATGATGGGGAAAATCGTTTTCGATGATGAACCGGATAATGTGCCTGAAGCAGTATATGCAGGCGTCCATTATGTAGATCGTGTATCTTGCAAAGAGATTATTTGCTATCTTCCTGCCGGAACTTCACAAACTTTCTCCGTAAATAGTTCCTATGCGCAGCTTAATTCTCAATTCTCAACTTTCAATTCTCAATTTAAGAAGGTTATCCTGGTAGATTGCGGTGTAAAGACAAATATTATTCGTTGTCTGCTGAAACGTAATGTAGAAGTGATCCGTGTACCTTGGGATTATGATTATAGCGGACTCGAATTTGACGGGTTGTTTATCTCCAACGGACCGGGTGACCCGGATACTTGTGATGCTGCGGTACAGAATATACGGAAGGCGATGGTAAATGAGAAACTGCCTATCTTCGGCATCTGTATGGGTAACCAGTTGCTTTCAAAAGCGGGCGGAGCCAAGATTTATAAATTGAAATACGGACATCGTAGCCACAATCAGCCGGTGCGTATGGTAGGTACGGAACGTTGTTTCATTACTTCACAAAATCATGGTTATGCCGTAGACAATAATACGTTGAGTGCAGAGTGGGAACCGTTGTTTATCAATATGAACGATGGGTCCAACGAGGAATCAAACATAAAAAGAATCCCTGGTTCTCTGCGCAATTCCACCCGGAAGCTGCGAGTGGACCTACGGATACGGAATTCCTGTTCGACGAATTTGTAAAACTATTGTAACAATGAAAGAAAATATAAAGAAAGTATTGCTATTGGGTTCAGGTGCCCTGAAAATCGGTGAGGAGGCTGGTGAATTTGACTATTCCGGTTCACAGGCACTTAAAGCCTTGAAAGAAGAGGGTATTGAAACCATTCTTATCAATCCGAATATTGCTACGGTACAGACTTCCGAAGGAGTGGCAGATCAAATTTACTTTCTTCCGGTGACTCCGTATTTCGTAGAGAAAGTGATCCAAAAGAAAAACCGGAAGGTATTATGCTGGCGTTCGGTGGTCAGACGGCTCTGAACTGTGGAGTAGCATTGTATAAAGAAGGTATTCTTGAAAAATATAATGTAAAAGTGTTGGGTACTCCGGTACAGGCCATTATGGATACCGAGGACCGTGAACTTTTTGTTCAGAAATTGAATGAGATCAATGTAAAAACCATCAAGAGTGAAGCCGTAGAAAATGCGGAAGATGCACGTCGCGCAGCAAAAAGAACTGGGCTATCCGGTGATTGTTCGTGCTGCTTATGCGTTGAGGAGGCTTGGGGTCCGGTTTCTGTGATAATGAACAACAGCTGGATGTGCTGGTAGAAAAAGCATTCTCTTTCTCCCCACAGGTATTGGTGGAGAAATCACTACGCGGTTGGAAAGAAGTGGAATATGAAGTGGTACGTGACCGCTTCGATAACTGTATCACCGTATGCAATATGGAAAACTTCGATCCGCTGGGAATTCATACCGGTGAGTCTATCGTTATTGCTCCTTCACAGACGCTTACCAATAAAGAGTATCATAAACTTCGGGAATTGGCAATACGTATCATCCGCCATATCGGTATCGTGGGTGAATGTAACGTACAATATGCCTTCGATCCCGAATCCGAAGATTACCGGGTGATCGAAGTAAATGCCCGCCTTTCCCGTTCATCGGCTTTGGCATCTAAGGCAACCGGTTATCCGCTGGCTTTCGTTGCTGCCAAATTGGGATTGGGTTATGGACTCTTCGACCTGAAGAACTCTGTAACCAAGACTACTTCCGCTTTCTTTCGAACCGGCATTGGATTATGTCGTATGTAAGATTCCTCGTTGGGATTTAGGTAAATTCCATGGGGTAGACAAAGAATTGGGATCTTCAATGAAATCAGTCGGTGAGGTAATGGCTATCGGTCGTACTTTTGAAGAAGCGATCCAGAAAGGGCTCCGCATGATAGGACAGGGAATGCACGGATTTGTAGAAAACAAAGAACTAGTAATCCCTGATATTGACAAGGCACTCCGTGAGCCGACTGATAAACGTATTTTGTTATCTCGAAGGCTTTTTCGTGCCGGATACACAATTGATCAGGTACATGAACTGACAAAGATTGACAAGTGGTTCCTTCAGAAACTGATGAATATTATGCAGACTTCCGAAGAACTGCACAGCTGGGGAAATAATCACAAACAAATAGCCGATCTGCCAAACGAACTGCTTCGTAAAGCCAAGGTTCAAGGTTTCTCTGATTTCCAGGTTGCCCGTGCCATCGGTTATGAAGGTGATATGGAAAATGGAAGCCTGTATGTCCGCAAGTATCGTAAGGCTGCCGGTATTCTTCCGGTAGTGAAGCAGATCGATACTTTGGCAGCCGAATATCCGGCACAAACCAATTATCTGTATCTTACTTATAGCGGTGTGGCAAATGACGTTCATTACTTGGGTGACCATAAATCTATCGTCGTACTAGGCTCTGGTGCCTATCGTATCGGTTCTTCGGTTGAGTTTGACTGGTGCGGTGTTCAGGCTTTTAAATACTATTCGTAAAGAAGGATGGCGCAGCGTTATGATTAACTATAATCCGGAAACCGTATCTACGGATTACGATATGTGCGATCGTCTCTATTTCGACGAACTGACTTTCGAACGCGTAATGGATATTCTGGAGCTGGAAAATCCGCATGGAGTAATCGTATCTACCGGTGGACAAATTCCGAATAATCTGGCATTGCGCCTGGATGCACAGAATATCAATATCCTTCGGTACAAGTGCCAAAAGCATTGACAACGCTGAGGACCGCGAGAAATTCTCTGCCATGCTCGACCGTATTGGTGTAGACCAGCCCCGTTGGCGTGAACTGACTTCTATGGATGATATTCAGGAATTTGTTGACGAGGTCGGTTTTCCTGTACTTGTCCGTCCGTCTTATGTGCTTTCGGGTGCCGCGATGAATGTTTGCTCCAATCAGGAAGAACTGGAACGTTTCCTGAAACTGGCAGCCAATGTCTCGAAGAAACATCCGGTAGTAGTAAGTCAGTTTATTGAGCATGCCAAGGAAGTAGAAATGGATGCCGTGGCGCAGAATGGCGAAATCGTAGCGTACGCGATCAGTGAGCACATCGAGTTTGCGGGAGTGCACTCCGGTGATGCGACCATTCAATTCCCGCCGCAGAAGCTATATGTGGAGACGGTTCGTCGCATCAAGCGCATCAGCCGTGAGATTGCCAAGGCTTTGAACATCTCTGGTCCGTTCAATATCCAATATTTGGCAAAAGACAATGATATCAAGGTGATCGAATGCAACTTGCGTGCCAGCCGCTCTTTCCCGTTTGTCAGCAAGGTACTGAAGATAAACTTTATTGAACTGGCAACCAAAGTTATGCTTGGCCTGCCTGTCGAAAAACCGGAAAAGAATCTTTTCGAACTGGACTATGTTGGAATCAAGGCTTCCCAATTCTCCTTCAACCGTTTGCAGAAAGCCGACCCGGTGTTGGGGGGTAGATATGGCTTCCACCGGTGAAGTCGGTTGTATAGGTATGGATACTTCCTGCGCTGTACTGAAAGCAATGCTTTCTGTAGGCTATCGTATTCCGAAGAAGAATATCCTGCTTTCTACAGGTACAATGAAGCAAAAAGCGGATATGATGGATGCAGCCCGTATGTTGGTGAATAAGGGATATAAGCTCTTTGCTACGGGCGGTACACATAAAGCGCTTGCCGAGAGCGGTATTGAGAGTACTCATGTTTATTGGC
>VOFG01003375.1_pt1 | contig 33991 bp, 48 predicted proteins | sample 5384171 | NCBI WGS metagenome assembly VOFG01 (sample SAMN12384726, study PRJNA508395) | human gut metagenome | isolation source: healthy gut F | host: Homo sapiens
ATTCTTAAAGTTATCGAAGAAGGGTGATAATAATGAGTGATTCAGTGCAGAATTTACCTGTTGAACCAGAGGATAAGGGGACAAGAATAGATAAATATCTGTCACAGGAGTTAGAAGATGTCAAGGTCACGCATACAGAAGCTGTTAGGATGATGGAGATATTACGTTGATGACAAATGTGTCAAGTCCAACTATGTTTAATGGAACGGAATATATCACAATAACAATTCCTGAACTTATTAAAGCACAGATACTCCCGGAAAACATACTTCTGAATATATATGAAGATGATGATGTGATACTGATAGATAAACCGAAGGGAATGGTTGTACATCCGGCTGCAGGACATTATACAGGAACAGTTGTCAATGCACTTATGTATCATTGCAGGGATAATCGTCAGTCGTTATGCGTCCTGGAATAGTACACAGAATAGATATGGGTGTTATTGTTGCATGTAAGAATGACAAGGCACATAATGATATTGCTTTGCACAGCTTGCTGTCCATTCAATAACAAGAAAGTATTATTGCATTGTCCATAACCGCTTTTAAAGAGGAAGAAAGGCATAGTGGATGCACCTATAGGGCGTAATCCAAAGGACCGCAAGATGATGGCGGTTGACAGAAAGAATGGAAAACGTGTGTCACATTACTAGTGTACTTGAGAATTTTGACAAATACAGTTTTAGTGAATGCCAAGTTAGAGACAGGCAGAACTTCATCAGATAAAGACATACGGAAGCATAGGACATCCGATACTGGAGATGATGTGTATTGTCATGCCAGGTGGATATAAGCTGCAGGACAGACACTACGCGGGTGTTCTTGGATTTATACATCCGTAACAGAATCTATATGGAGTTTATAGCACCATTGCTAGAATCTTTTGAGAAAGAGCTAGCAAGGATTTAAGAAATGGAGGTATGCAATGGTGGGACAGCAGGGATTATAGATACATGATATGGGTATTTCAGATCACATTTGATATATACACCATAATTACTAGTTTGAAAGGGTAGAAAGATGTTATTCTTATGACTCAGCTATAATAAGAAAGACAGATTTTCTACAACAGATGATGCTAGGATTAACAGGACTCAAGATTACTGAGCATCTGTTTTTCATTAGTGTGATACCGCTTGTTATGAAAGAGCTTGATGATTTATATAGTTGCTGTCAATAAGATTGGAGCCGCATTTTGTACGAGGTGACTGAAAATTTTATGCTAAGAATCATATGTATGCACATATACATTTATAATAATCTACAGAAATCAAAGGTGATTCCTGATGTCGAAAGCACTTCAATCTAAATTTTAATGAAATTATATATTTAGTTAAAGAGCTTTTCTAATATCAGACTGGTTGCATTGCGAGCAGATACAGTGCTGATATCTAATAAGATGACTGGAACTAAGATGGCAAATTTCTTACAAGGATACTCTGCATATGAATAATTATGAAGAGTAATTAATAATTATTAAAGATTAATTTAATTATGTTTAATATGTAGATTTTACCACAGAAATAATGTATAATATATCTAAAGTATTTCTGTATACAATTGAAACTAGGAGGTAGGAACTATGGATGAGAGAACAGTTATTAACTATCGGACCCAGGAATTTGGAAGCAGTGGACATGAGATGGAGGCATGAAACTGGTAGAGTAAAGCTGGGAATAAAGTGCTACGACAAGGAACTGCTTGAACTTGGCTAAGGAGAGCGGGACTTTGGGTGAAGAACTTTTCGCATCTCGGACGCGAGTAGTCTACTAACAGTTTCACTTTATTCTCTTATACGATACATATTCACTGGGATATACTAATTCCATATGTGGATATGCCTATTAATCTAAGGTTTTCCTTGCACAGTTTGATGCTATCAAAGAAACTTGCAGAGAGAGAATCATGTGTTATTGTAGGAAGATGTGCTTTGATTATGCATTGGAAGATAATCCATATGTAGTAAATTGTATTTGTATCAAGGCAAGTCTTGATGAGAGGCTACAGAAGGAATTAGAGAATCCTATGAACTTAATGATTCTAAAATTTGCCAGATCTTATCCAGAGACGGATAAGAGAAGAGCCAAGCTATTACAATTCTCAAACTGAAGTGAGAGGAAGCTAAGGCTACAACCTCTGTATGAACAGTGGACTTGTAAAGATAGATGTACCCAATTGATATGATACTTAAGTTTATTGAATTAAAGAGAAGAACATGGGCAAAGATATTTGATTCACTTTTTAATATATACACGATTTGGTAAGTTATGGATTTTAATGGCTGAGAGGAGACAGAAAGTTTGATATTAGAGATGGTTTAAGGAACTAATTCAATCGTATACCTTACATTATACTTGTTGTAATGGTTCTTGGACTGCTATTTGTGTTAAGAACTGTTATCAGTATACTTAACAGCAATAGAATTCTGATAATGTATCACAGGAAGAGACTACTGGTGAAACTGATTCATCAGGGAAAGGATACACAGACACAGACAATTGCGAAAAGAACCAGTCGTATTATATCAGAATAAGCATAGTGAAGCATACGCTGGTTGTTTATCAGCTTGATGATAAAAAAATTCTCTATTCTGTTAAGGCTTTTAAAGTGGCTCTAGGACCTAAAGTTGCTCCTGCCAAGACGGCTATATCAGAGAAATCTCTATGGCGTAAGATTACAGATATATATTATGTCAGATACTCTTCAAGACTTGATAATGCTGAGTATCTTAGTACGGCAACTTATTACAGTCAGAGTGATAATAATCTTAATCCAAAGTCATACAATGCTATTGGACAGAATGTATCAGACGGTTCTATTCTTATGACATGTGCCAATGCCAAGTGGATATATGAGAATTGTGGTGCGAAGACAACTGTTGAGATAGTTGAGGATTTTGATATAAGTTCTGATATTAAGGTTGAAGATATAAACAGAATAGCTGATAATGCATATAGAGACCCGACAGATAATGTGAATGGCAGTAATATACAGAATAATAATGTTTCACAATACAATCAGACACAGGCTGAAACAGAAGCTGTCACGGAATGATGACAGACCTCAGGAGACTGAGAGGCACAGACACAGAAAAGAATGATCCTCGAGAGACACAGACGACAACTGTCAGTCAGCAGGAGACTACTGCCCAGTCATCAGAGGCATAGAAGCCGTATGACAAGACCGTGTCAAGAGTAATTTAACAACAATATTTATAATAACAATTAATCCCTTTTCTTTTTTTAAAGCCAGATATGTATGCTATAATAGATACATTCGTGTATTTATGAAAGAAGAAGTTAAGCCCTATCATCAAACATTGATATTTTAACTAAGGTATACTTTACCTGAGATAGTGTGGATAAGGGTGTAATCTGTTCTAGAAGAACATTGATGTAGGAGACTTGGTGGAAGAAGTTGGGACCTGTTACTGCAATGAGTGCAGAAGCGCGTCAGACATGAGCGATTACTGCAACATGGGTGTTCAGGACTGGCATACCTTACGGAATCTTGCTGACGCAACATGGACAACAGTGGTCTTGCACACTTGAGTACTTACCTTAACTGGCTTATTGTTGCCAAGAAGATAAAAGTATATTCACATGGTTATCAGGCAATAACACTTCCTGATTGTTTCTCTAAAGAGATTCGAGGATGACAGGCATATAATTACATTAATATCATGACACTTATTGTAATATTCTTTGCCATACACAGCGTAAGGCTTTGCGCCTGCGACTGTTAACAAGTCTTACAAGGTTTTGAGTTATCATGCGACAATGATTGTCAGTACTGTTGTTATTGTACTGTACAATGGAGGATTTCTTGCGGCAAGTACATCAGATCTGTACAGAGTATTATTATGACATTCGCACTTGCTGTCGTTGTAATATTCGGAATTGTGCAGGCTGGTGGAATGGGAGTTGGTAATTTCTGATAATGCCAAGGCACTTCCAGGATATCTTGATATGTTCCACATACACATATTGCAGAGACTAATACATCAGGTGATTATGGATTCTTTAAGATTGTTTCAACACTTGCATGGGGGACTCGGATATTTCGAATGCCACATATCCTTTTAAGATTCATGGCTATTGAAGATGAGAACAAGTTAAAGATTTCAAGAAGAATTGCTACTGTATGGGTATTCATATCACTTATTGTTGCAACAGGTATCGGTGTAATCGGTCTTACACTTTCTAAATCTGGTATTATTGATACTTTAACAGGAAGCGAATCAGGACAATTTGTTAAGATATCACATTATCTTTCAACATTTAACCCTGTAGCGACATTTATAGCAGAATTATCCTTGCAGGTATTCTTTAAGCAACCATGTCAACAACAGATTCACAGCTTCTTGCAGCTTCATCAGCAATATCACAGAACCTTGCAGTTGAGGTGTTACATATTAATATGTCTAAGAGACATCAATGCTTGTTGCCAGACTTACAGTTGTTATATCAGTTATATCAATATTCTTTTACTTGATCCAACAAGTTCAGTATTTAAGATTGTTTCATTTGCATGGGCTGGTTTTGTGCGGGTATCTGTCCTGTGGTTCTCTGTTTACTCTTTTCAAGAGAGCTACAATAAGTACGGAATTGTATCAGGAATGATTGCAGGAGCAATGATATCTATATGGAAATTCGGTATTGCTGGCTTGGAGGAATATTTGTTGTATATGAATTGTTGCCAGTATTTATCTTCAAATATTAGTTATTATTAAGTTGTAAGTCTTGGCAACTGGAAAGCCATCTAAGGAAGTTATGGATAAGTTCGAAGAAGTAAGTTAAAACATGAGCAAATAACTATAGAGAAGGTGTGCTTTATATATGGGATATACAACGCATATGTGATGATGATATTATGGCAGACAAGCGACAGCTTCATTGAAGAATGAGTTCATGAAAGCAGGCAGGAATGATGTAATCATAGATTACTATGACAGGCGTGCAGTTACTGGAAGCTCTAAAGAATAAAATGTATAAAGCAGTACTTGGACATCAACATGGAAACCGATGGATGGATTTGCTGTGGCTGAGGCTATTGGAAAATCAGGATACAGACTAAGATTATATTCGTTACTTCTCGCATGAAGATGTTGTATATGATACATTTGATTATACTCGTTCTATTTTTATCAGAAAGTCAGATATAGGACATGTACAGAGAGTCGTTAGAAGCTAATCATACATTGATGGTTGCTGAAAGAAAGACAAATTTATTGTGATGATAAAGATGGGTATCAATGTTATTCCAATTGATATAACATATATTCACAGTGAGGTTACATTATCTTACAGTACATATGGCTGATAGAATTCTATGTATTCAGGAAGAATATGATGGAATTTGGACAGGATATAACAGGTACGGATATAGGCTCATAAAAAATATATGATTAATTACAAGTATATATCAAGAATTAATCAGAGTACTAAGGATATAATTAATATAGCAGCATATGTTTTGGTATTATGTTTTAATATATATCTGTTAATCAGATTAGAATTTCTGATGGCGCCATGATGTCATGCTGATTATGAACATTATAGTGTTAAGTCTGGTGCTTGCAATTATATTCTACAGAACTTAAGGCTCTATCAGAATTACAAGGGACAAGAGGCTGAACATTTGTTAAATATAATAGAGTCAGGTGAGGATTATCTTAAAAATGTTCAGGCAATGGATAAACAGGTAAGAACCGTAAGGCATGATATGAATAATCAGCTTCAGGTTATATATGGTCTGCTTTCACAGGAAAGATATGAGGAAGCTAAGGATTTTCTTAAGCAGTACTGGTATAAGTCTTGAAAACCAAGGAATATATTCATACAGATAATCCGATATTCAATACGGTTATTAATAATAAGATTGAATTAAGAGCGAAGATATCATAATAACAACAGGGCTTCATAAGACATTAAAGCCTATGCATGGCAACGACCTGTACACGATTATGGGAAATGTGTTAGACAACGCAATAGAGGCTGAACTTAAAGAAGAACCGTGTAACAGGAAATAGAAATCCGTTCTGTATGGAATGGTAATGATATGATTATAACTGTAGAAAATTATATATCTAAATCAGTTCTTAATTAGAATAAGGAGCTTCATACAAGTAAACAGGACAAGAAGTCACATGGTCTTGGAACTCAGATTATTAAGAAGCTTGTAAAAAAAAGAACAATGGAATATGCGATTACCATGAAGAGGGTAATATGTTCTGTTGTGAAATAAGATGGTGATAGAGCCGGAACAGTTGGATTAATCCTTCTGTTTCGGCTTTTTGCAACTATGCTTATAGTCACCATGGTAGTTCACGACAAAGTTTGCTGTCGTTCACGACATTGATGTTGAAAAGGGGAAGCATGAGCGATACTATAATTATAGAGAACATGTACAGGGAGAATTAGTATGAAGATATATAAAACAATACCATGTTTTTTTTTTATGGTCGCGTTGTGCGGATGCACAACGCAGTCCATAGAGGATGCTAAAAAGCAATAGAAGAGACAAAATCATATGCATACAGATATGAGTATGAAACTGATTCAGCAGGGGAAGCAGTAACTAAGATATACAATGAAAAGCCAACCTATGATGAGAGAATGAGCCGGTACAAAGAGTATCAACGGGGACCATTGAGCAATAAAACAAGTATGATGAAGTTCATAAAGATGAATGAAACATTTGAATATTATGATTGTGAGTTTACGGTAAAAGAAGCGGTGGCTACACGGAATTATAATTATGCGAAAGAAATTATAGATGATACATATATAGATGAAGTTATGAAATATTTTAAAAGAAACAGATTGTGTTTAATACTGATGGTAATTTAAAGGAAGATGACAGTCGTATAGTGTGGATTAAGATACATATGAAATATAATGGCAATATTTCCAAAATGTTAATATGTGTTCAGGTTTTGTTGTTAAGAAAGATGATGGAAAATTATATCCTTTTTGGAGTGCAGTTATTTGTAGACAGAGAGGAACGTTTTACGAGCACAAAGATAATTCTATAGCATACTGTATGGACATTAATCCAGGAGATGAGTATGATATGTGGATTGGACTGGAAGCTCCTGTTTGAATGAATAGCTGGACGTATTATCTTGAAGGTTCATTTGGATATATATTCCAGCCTACCGGTTATACTGGATATCTTATAGAACTGGACATAGAAGATAGGGGATAATTATGCATGAATTAAATATTTTATTAAAGATAGAATTTAGAAGAGCATTTAAGAATAAATTGTTTTCCGCAAGTATTGTTATAGGTCTGGCATTGGCAGCAGGTGCATTTATCCAGACTGTTGTACCTCATATAGATGTACTTGGGGGATATGATGGAAGCGTGGCAAGTTATCCTCATTCAGTATTCACTTCATGGATGGGAATCGGAATAGGGTATGATATATGGGCGACTGTTTATTTATATGTATGTATATTACTTGCAGCATTGCCATATTGGTCAACATTTGTAAAAGATAATAACAGTCAGTATATATTGCAGTATTACAGCAGAATATCAAAAAAACAGATTACATATTGCAAAGTTCATAACAACTTTCGTAGTTGGAGGACTGATTGTTGTAATTCCATTACTTGTTAATCTGATAGCAACAATGATGTTTGTTCCTGCGTTAAAGCCAATTGAGAATGGCCTTTTTATGGGAAATGGTTCGTCGTTTATGAATGTATTATTTGTAAGACATACATTTATATATACAATTGTATATATTCTGCAATATTTCATATATGGTGGAGCATTTTCTGTAATTGCACTGGCAGCGTCATATATATTCAGTAACTCTTTTCTGGTAATGCTTACACCATTTGTTGTGTTTTATGGTTTGGGTGTTGTTTCCAATATGTTAAGGAATATGTTTGGAATGGACAGCTTTAATCCGATGAGATTACTGGCTTCTAATATGTTATCTGATAAGCGACTTTGCCGCATATATATATTAGAACCGGTAATTATAACTGTTATAAGCGGTATCATATTTTTGAAAGCGAGCAATAATCAAAGCATTGTAAATTAATAGTTTTGTGTATAAGCTCTATTGCAATAGTAATATTGCGGTGATGATTATAAGAATAAATGTACTTATCCTAATGCAGAGTTATAAAGTTATGAATATTGGATATTAATGGCTGGAAGTTAAGCCAATAGATTACTCGAGCTATATATACATTAGATGAATTTTAGGAGATATCTTCAGGACAGGTATCTTGAAAGAGGATAAAGATAAAGAAAGCGGGTTGTTGTGTTTACATTATCAGTAAAGAAATACAGCTGATGACATTATTATTAGTTATAGTCCATCTTTTGTCATGGTAATTGAAAGGCTATTATTTTTAAGTAATGGTTCATTTCCAATGATTAATAATGACAATCCATCACAGCAAGATATTAATGCTGTGCTGGTCTTAAAAAGCATACTTTCAACATCAATGCTTAAATACGAAAATTTGATAAAGATTGAATCATCAACAACGCTTGTATATTCGTTCTATCCATATAGAAGAAAGCTTGTATTTGATAAGAGGTGAATGTATGGGAACAGGTCAGTAAAAAGCTGTGCATTGCAATGATATATCTGATACCGGTTATTATATTCATTAGTACGCTTTCTAAATGTATAAAGTGTTCTGGAATGTGAACGCATGCATGTCTGATTATTATCTTGCCGTATTTGATTGGAAGACGATTTCTTTCATGGATTATTCGAGATGATATATGTATCTTTTGTACTATTGTAATTATTAAAAGAAATATGACTTCGAATAGAATTGTTCTTTACCAGTCAATGGGAAAATGTGGAGGAGAGACTGCATAAAAGAGGCATATTAATAACTTTGCTTATTCCAGTGGTTGGTGTTCGATTATAATGCTGACAGGGTTAAGCAAGAGAGGGGGCAGTTTTTGGATGCACCTGGAATATTACAGGAAGTTTAGCTAAAACATGGATACCTTATCATGAACTGGCATATGAGAATACATTTGCAGTAATAGTCCTCATGTTATTACTGGATATCTTAAGACTTCAGATTGTTTATGTGCTTTTATGTCTGCTTTACTGGATTACAAGATCGGCTGTGTAGGAGTTTTATCATAATATATTTTAATGTATTACTTAGAATTTAAAGACGCTGGCTTCTATCAGAGAACGGATTGATGACGATAAGATAAGGCAGACACTTACGGAGGTTGGGCTTGAACCGGATGATAAAGAGAACATTTAAAAAGTATTCATTAGGTATGAAACAAAGACTCGGTATAGCCGTCGTAATAATGGAAGATCCTGATATTATTATTCTTGATGAACCGATTAATGCGCTTGATGATTCAGGAACTGAGCAGGTAAGGCAGATTCTAGTGAAACATAAGCAAAAGGGGCACTCGATTATTATTGCATGTCATGATGCTGATGAACTGGAATTCCTGTCAGATGAGATTATTGAGATAGCAGAAGGAAAAATACAACCAAAGAAAGATAAGAAAAGCACTAAGCAGTAGGGACTAAGTTCCTGCGTATCCAGTGCTTCTGGCACAATGGAAACTGCAGGAACTTTTTCTTAATCCCTCGTCGTTAATATCTTTCTGTGAAACAGCGAAAGAATAATAGCAACTGCAACATGTTCTGTTGTGAAATAAGATGGTAATAAAACAGAGCCGGAACAGTTGGATTAACTTCCCATCCGGCTTTTTACAACTATCCTTATAGTCACATGGTCGTTCACGACACAGTTTGCAGTCGTTCACGACATTGGTGTTGAAATGATAGATTACAGGGATTATGCTTGATGTATGAAGAGCAGAGACATAAGCAATATACTAATGATTAGGGGTTTATGTTATTAAGAAAGTTATTAAAAACAGGGAGCATGCTTCAACGCAATGGCGTTGATTGTTGGAATGTATATTTCACCATCAATAGCAAAGGGCGTCATATGATAATGGTTATGGATTTGGATTTGATTATGATGGTCAAACAAAGTATACAAATGAAGAGGATAAGAAAACATATTCATCAGTAGGAATGGAGTGTACAGATTCAGAGTGATGAATATGCCTATTATGTAACAAGGGTTTTGGTGTTGATGGTGATGATGACTTTGATTATTCTCACGGGTATGAGTATACCTTTTATGAAGGTACTAATAGGATGTTAAACTGGGTTAAGAGAATAATTGATAAAAGTTAAAGTCAGAGGAATTGGTTACAGGATAGACAGTGAATATGGAACAGTATTTACTAGTTGCAGGAATCCGGATTTATATTAATTAAATTATATTGCTTATGTCAGAACAGGAGTAATTATGAAAGTAATAAGGTCACAATTATTTCAGCTTATTTTTAATAACTGCGTTGTGCAGGTGCACAACGCAGTCTGTTAAACGAAGGAATAGAGAAGAAAGTAATACATATGTGTATAAATATGAATATGAGACAAATACAGAGGGACAGGCAGAACACAGTATCATAGGAAGAAAAAGTACGTCTGTTGATGATTTTGGAAACAGTAACAAAGGGAACTATAGCATCATTGAGAAATAAAAAATGTAAGTCTTAAATTAATTAAAATGAACGAAGTATAGGAATGGGGAGGAATGGAGTGTTCGATTACAGAAGCACACATGACTACGAATAGATTATGCAGATGAAATATTAGATGATGATATATTAGAGTCATGTAAAGAAGAATTAAAACATATATCCGACAGGGAAAAAAGCAGAGTAGATAGAATGAAAAAATTGTATGGGTTAAAAGACATAGAATACAGATACAAAAAAGATAAAGAATTAAATATGTCATCTGGTGGGGTAAAAAAGAAATATCAGAGGGTGATTATAAACCAACAGGGACACGTACATAATAGATAAAGAATTAAAGCTTTTCAGGAGAAACTAATCATAGAGATATAGTAAGAACAAAGGGAAGACTGTGAGCAGGATTTATGGGTATGCATTAAGAATATTTTATTATGATGAAAAACCAAGTACTATATGTATGGTTCATTTGGATATATATTTGATCCAAGTGATTATTCAGAATTTAATAGAATTGACATTAAGGATGAAGCTGATTTATAAAGGGAGGAATATTAAGATGCATGATTTAAGAATTTTTTTATTAATATGGATTGAGTTTAAGAGCATTTAAAAGCAAAGCATTTTATATATGTCTCGCATAATTAATTTATAGCATTGCTGGTTCTTTATTAATAAAACCGTACCGCATGGATGTATTAAAAGGGATTCACTGCAAATGCGACTTCATATCCGTTTTCAGTATATAATTCATGGATGGTGTTTGTTGGATATGGTAGATTTGCAACGGCATACTGTTATATGTAGCCATGCTTTATTCGCTTGTACCTTGTGGATTTTTTGTAAGAGACAACAAGAATCAGTACATTTTACGAAGTATTACAACCGTATGTCTAAAATAAAGTGCGTAAATAAATTTATAACAACATTTGTTATCGGAGGAATGCTTATTTTTACCCTGTCTTAATTAATCTGATTGCAACAATGATGTTTATTCCGGCATTACCTCTATTGAGAATGGTTTGTTTATTGGAACAGGAAAGTCAATATATATATAGTGCAGTTCTTTATATATGGCGGTGCTTTTCAGTTGTTTCGCTTGCAGTTTCATTTACATTTAATAATGTTTTCTTGTTATTGTGTCGCCATTTGTTGCTTATTATGGTGTCGGAGTTATTTCAACACTTAGTAAGAATTATCTTGGTATAACAAGTTTTTTAATCTATGGTATATCTTAGTCCTTCATATCTCCTTCTAACAAGGCATATAGGATTCATACTGGAACCGTTAATTATTATTGGAGTGAGTATGTTGATATTCTTTAGGAAAGGAGCAGAAAATGAAGCGTTGTAAAGTAATTGCATTAATAATATGCAGTATTGTTATAGTTATATGTACAGCAATGATTATAAGAATTAATATTCAATTTCCTAAAAGCGGAAGATAAGAGTTATACGATTGATAATCCTGCTGATATTGACGGAGTTATTGTTAAACCGCTTAGCTATCAGATATGTACAATAGATGAATATTCACAAATTTCATCAGAATATTCTAAGGTTAAAGATGAAAAAAGAAAGATAAATGCAGAATAGTTGTGCTTACAATATCAATAGAGAATACAACTGAAGAAGTGGCAGACTATACTCCAAGTTTTATATTCGTATCAGAGGAACTGAATGCATTTAATGGTGCAATACCGATTGGTTCAGGATCAAGACATTGTACATTCTTTGCCTCATGAGACAAAAGAGATGAAACTACGGGCTTATATCGGGGCATCACAGTTAGATGAGAAAAATCTTGATAAGCTCGATTCTTCGACAATAACATTAGTATATTCTTTTTATCCATATAGAAGAAAGCTTGTTTTCAGCAGATAGAAACGGGGGATTATTATGAAAAAGCTTTTAAAAAATCCATTGTTTTATGTGATGTATTTTATTCCGCAATTAATAATGACACATGCTGTTTCAACATTTAATAAGACTTTTTCAATGGTACCAGACATGTTTTGCAGATTATTATTTACATTTTATGATTGGGATTCTTATGATTTTTTGTGCATGTATGAAGTGATTTATGTATCATTTTTTATGGTTATGTTGGTTAGACGTGAGTTGATGTCAAACAGAGTTGTATTATATGATTCGACAACAAAATTATGGGTAAATACTATAAAAAGCAGTGCATTGTTTACTATAATTTTTCCGGTAATGAATTGTGTCATTATAGGAATTGTGGCAGCTATGAAAAAAATGCTGTTTTTACATGTAACTGGAGTAAGGCTGAAAGTATGGTTGGCTATCATACCTTATTATGAATTACATGAAATAAACACATTTATTGTGGCTGGATTATCGGTATTTCTTGATATTATAAGACTGCAGGTTACATTATTTATTGTATGTATTGCAAGTTGGCTTGTACGAAAGACAATAGTAGTATTTCTGGTTGTATACATTAATATTATTATTGTGAATATACAGCCGCTTCTTGCTTATTGCGATATGAATGTAAAGAGTATCTATAATTACATGATTGTGTCGAAGATGGGGACATATCTAAAGGGAATATCTGTATTTGATAATGTAGTACTGCCTGTTATTATCTGGGCGGTGTGTGCAGCAGTAAGTTATCTGACATTCAGGTTTTATAGAAAGGACATGCTTAAGAACTAATGAGATGTTTTATTAATGTATTTAAAGCAGACCTGAAAAGGTTTTGGAATATTGCATGGAAATTATACATAGCATTTGCAGTGTATTCTTTAATGCAGGCTTTAATATTCTTTGCTAATATGAACAAATCAATCAATAGGGGAGGATAAGCAAAGCAGTGTCGTTAGGCGACAGCCTTATGGATTTCTTTTAAAGGAGCTAAAGAGTTCTATCCCGAAAGAAATCTGGCGATGGATATTCCGGTGCTTGAGATATTTGTCCTTTTATTTTTGCTTTTTATTTTGCGTATTATATTAATTCGGACAGGAGTGCGTTAAGCAGGAGCATAATGATTGCCTCGCGTTCACCGGTGTACTGGTGGGTCAGTAAATATATTATCGCAGTATTAGCTGCACTTGTATATATGGTTGTGATAATTGTAACATTTGCAGTCAGTGGCTTTGCAGTTCTAGGAAATAAGTTCAGTCTGAGGATGCATTTTACCGCCAGAGAGAACATAAAACTCATACTTTGGGAGTGAAGATATAAGCTGCCAGACCAATGTTGTTTTACTTATGGTTCTGTGTACGCTTAGCTTAATTACTGCATGTATTATAATTCTGCTGGTTTCATATGTGTTTAACTCTATATTTGGATTTATTATTAATCTGTTGTTATTCATATTCAGCATATGTTATATGAAGTGGTTTGGTTTCTATAATTATATGATGATGTACAGAATCCCGCATGTTTATGACAGATGGTATCTTGGAGCGTTATTAATGCTGGGGATAGATGTGGGGATTATGGTGTGGAATTATATATTCAAGAAAAAGAGATTTTCTGTAGGAGGAGTAAGTATGTATATTGAATTGAAAATGTATCTAAGAAAATTAAAGGCATTGATATTCTTGATGATGTCAGCCTTAGAATGGAATCTGGAAAGATATATGGTTTCAGGGGAAAGAATGGAAGCGGTAAGACAATGCTTATGCGCGCAATAGCAGGTCTTATCAAGGTTACAGGAACAGTTGATATTGATGGGAAGATATTAGGAAAAGATGAAATGTTTCCGCCAAGCATAGGTATTCTTATAGAGAATCCGTCATTTATAAGTAATTATACTGGGTTTGAGAATCTAAAGACTCTTGCTTCAATCAGAGAAAGAATTGATGATAACAAGATAAGACAGACACTTACTGAGGTTGGGCTTGAACCGGATGATAAGAGAACATTTAAAAAGTATTCATTAGGTATGAAACAAAGACTCGGTATAGCGGCTGCGATAATGGAAGATCCAGATATTATTATTCTTGATGAACCGATTAATGCGCTTGATGATTCAGGAACTGAGCAGGTAAGGCAGATTCTTATGAAACATAAGCAAAGAGGGGCACTCATTATTATTGCATGTCATGATGCTGATGAACTGGAATTCTTATCAGACGAGATTATAGAGATAGCAGAAGGAAAAATACAACCAAAGAAAGATAAGAAAAGCAATAAGCAGTAAAAAATAAGTTCCTGCAGTATCCAGTGCTTCTGGCACAATGGAAACTGCAGGAACTTTTGTTAATCTTCGTCGTTAATATCTTTCTGTGAGACAGCAGCAGCCTATAACTGATATGATAACTACAGCAAAGCAATAATAGCAACTGCAACACCTATAATTGGTCCGATGAATAACATAAAACTCATAACATTACACCTCTTCGAACATATTTATTATATCCATTATATATCGGTTTTATAATATGTACAAGCAATTAAGCGTCTTTTTTAGATTCTTTTTCTTCTTTAGCAAGGTTTTTGTTAGCAGTTGAAAGCATAAGCTTGATTCTGTTTAACTGGTTAACTTCGGAAGCACCAGGATCATAATCTACAGCAATTATGTTAGCTTCAGGATATGCTGCACGAAGCTCTTTGATAACTCCCTTTCCTACAATGTGGTTAGGCAGACATGCAAATGGCTGACAGCATACGATATTGCCTACACCATGATGGATAAGCTCAATCATTTCACCGGTAAGAAGCCAGCCTTCACCAGTCTGGTTGCCAAGTGATACGAAGTCTTTAGCGTAATTGGCTGTCTCACTAATCTTAGATGGAGCATCGAATCTCTTGCTTTCTGCAAGTGCCTTGGTTCCAGCCTTTCTGAAGGTTTCAAGTATCTTTATAAGTGTACTTGAAAGAATAGCCCCTTTCTTAGGTGTCTTTAATAATTCATGCTTATATGTTGAATTCTGCATACAGTAGAGAAGGAATCCCATAAGGTCAGGCATAACAGCCTCAGCACCTTCTGCCTCAAGTAACTCAATAATGTGGTTGTTAGCAAAGCAGGCATGAACTTAACAAGAATCTCTCCAACAACACCAACTCTAGGCTTCTTGATATCCTTAAGCGGAATATTATCAAAATCCTTAACAATAGCACGGAGGTTCTTATTGAACTCTTTCATATGAACCTTATTTTTAGTAAGCTGTTCAATGCAGACCTTCTTCCATTTTTTCATGAAGTGCATTAACTGAACCAGGAACTGCCTCGTAAGGTCTTGTACGGTATACAACATTCATGAAGATATCACCATATTCAACAGCCATCATAGCTTTCTTAAGCATTGGTATATCATAGCTGAAGCCTGGATTAGATTCAAGTCCCTGTGCACTAAGTGAGATTACAGGAACATCTGGAATACCAGCCTTTATAAGTGCTCTTCTGATGAAGCCGATATAGTTGGAAGCACGGCATCCGCCACCTGTCTGTGACATAATAACAGCAGTTCTTGAAAGGTCATATTTGCCTGACAGAAGTGCATTCATAATCTGTCCGACTACCATAAGTGAAGGGTAGCATGCGTCGTTATTAACATATTTAAGACCTACATCTACTGATGACTTGTTGTCGTTCTCAAGGACTTCAATATTGTAGCCACATGAATTAAGGGCAGGACCTAATATGTCAAAATGTATTGGTGACATCTGAGGGCAGAGAATTGTGTAATTTTTCTCATATCTTCAGTAAACTGTACTCTGTGGTAGGCAGATGACTGAATCTTTCTCTGGTAGTTCTTCTGTTCACGTACTCTTAAAGCAGCGATTAGTGAACGTACTCTGATTCTTGCAAAGCACCAAGGTTATTAACCTCATCAATCTTAAGTACTGTATATATCTTTCCAGACTTAGTAAGTATATCGTTGACAGCGTCAGTAGTAACGGCATCAAGACCGCATCCGAAGGAATTGAGCTGGATCAGGTCGATATCGTCACGAGTCTTTACAAAGCTTGCAGCAGCATATAATCTTGAATGATACATCCACTGGTCAAGAATGATAAGAGGTCTTTCAACTGTTCCTAAATGTGCAACGCTGTCCTCTGTAAGTACTGCAAGTCCGTATGAATTAATAAGTTCAGGAATACCGTGGTTTACTTCAGGGTCAACATGGTAAGGACGGCCGGCAAGTACAATACCGCGCTTTCCGGTTTCGTTAAGGTAAGCAATTACTTCTTCACCTTTATTTCTGACATCCTGTCTGCAAGCCATCATTTCATCCCATCCGGCTTTGACAGCAGACTTAATCTCTGCGGCAGGAATGTATGATGAGAATTCCTCAACAAGTCTTTTGGATATCTTCTCCTCACTTTCAAATGACATGAAAGGATTTCTGAAATCTATATTCTCTGTTTTAAGTTCTTCTACATTATTCTTAATGTTCTCGGCATAAGAAGTAACGATAGGGCAGTTATAATGGTTGTTGTGCCTTCATATTCGTTATGCTCATAAGGTACACATGGATAGAAGATAAATTTAACTCCCTGCTTAATAAGCCACATGATATGACCATGTGCAAGCTTTGCAGGATAACAAGCACTTTCAGATGGAATTGATTCAATACCTAATTCGTAAAGCTTGTGGCTTGACTGAGGTGAGAGTACAACCCTGTATCCGAGTTTTGTAAAAATGTATACCAGAACGGATAGTTTTCATACATATTAAGAACTCTTGGAATACCTACAGTACCTCTTACAGCCTTTTCTTCTGAAAGAGGCTCATAGTCAAAGAGTCTGTGGAACTTATAATCGAAAAGGTTAGGAATTTTCTTTTGTTCTTCTGATGCTTTACCAAGTCCACGTTCACATCTGTTACCTGTGATAAACTGTCTGCCACCAGAGAATTTATTGATTGTAAGGTGACAACTGTTAGTACATCCCTTACATCTTGTAAGCTTTGTTTCATATGTAAGAGAGTTAATCTTATCTATAGAAAGCATAGATGACTCTGATATACCGTCATATCTTTCTCTTGCAATAAGGGCAGAACCAAAAGCACCCATAATACCTGCGATATCAGGTCTGATGCCTGAACGCCTGTAAAAGTTCAAAACTTCTAAGAACTGCGTCGTTGTAGAATGTACCACCCTGAACAACGATATGCTTACCTAAATCATCAGGGTCAGAAATCTTGATAACCTTGTATAAAGCATTTTTAATAACAGAATAAGCAAGTCCGGCAGAGATATCTGCAACTTCAGCGCCTTCCTTCTGAGCCTGCTTAACCTTGGAATTCATGAATACTGTACAACGTGTTCCCAAGTCAATAGGGTGGTTCGCAAAATAAAGCTACTTTGGCAAAGTCCTGAACTGTGAAGTTGAGGGATTTTGCAAATGTTTCTATGAATGAACCACATCCTGATGAACATGCTTCGTTAAGCTGGACTGAATCTACAGTCTGGTTCTTAATCTTGATACATTTCATATCCTGTCCACCGATATCGATGATACAGTCTACATCCGGGTCAAAGAAAGCAGCAAAGGCGTGGAAATGTGATACTGTCTCAACTTCACCCTCATCTAACATAAGAGCTGACTTGATAAGTGCTTCGCCGTAACCTGTTGAACATGACTGTACAATCTTGGCTTCCGGTGGAAGCAGTGTATATATCTCTTTAATAGCTTTAATTGTTGTAGCAAGTGGTGAACCGTTATTGCTTGAGTAGAATGAGTAAAGAAGATTACCGTCTTCATCAACTAAAGCAACCTTGGTTGTTGTTGAACCCGCATCGATTCCGAGATAGCAGTTGCCCTTGTAAGATGCGATATCAGCAGTCTTAACATGATGAGAACTGTGACGCTTTGTGAATTCATCATATGCAAACTGGTTCTCAAAAAGAGGTTCCATACGTTCAACCTCAAATTCAAGCTTAATCTTTCCTTTAAGTCTTGCGATAATGTCTTCTACAGGAACACATACATCTTCACTGTAATTCATTGCTGAACCAACAGCAGCAAATAAGTGTGAATGGTCAGGAGCAATAATTTCATCCGGACCTAAGCTTAATGTACGGATAAATGCCTGTCTTAACTCTGATAAGAAATGAAGTGGTCCGCCTAAGAATGCAACATTGCCACGGATTGGTTTACCACATGCAAGACCACTGATTGTCTGGTTTACAACAGCCTGAAATATAGATGCAGAAAGGTCTTCCTTAGTTGCACCTTCATTGATAAGAGGCTGGATATCAGTCTTGGCAAATACACCACATCTTGCAGCAATAGGGTATATTGACTTATAGTTCTTGGCATATTCGTTAAGTCCCATTGCGTCTGTCTGTAACAGAGTTGCCATCTGGTCGATGAAAGAACCTGTACCGCCGGCACATATTCCGTTCATTCTCTGGTCAATACCGTTAGTAAAGTAGATAATCTTGGCATCCTCACCACCAAGCTCGATTGCAACATCACACTGTGGAGCATAATCCTGAAGGGCAGTAGACACGGCTACTACCCTCCTGTGTGAATGGTACTTCTAAATGCTTGGCAAGAGTAAGTCCGCCTGAACCTGTGATAACAGGATATACTTCAAACTCACCAAGTTCTGCCACTGCCTTTTCAAGAAGTGACTGAGTGTTTCCTGGATATTCGCAAAATGCCTTTCATAATCAGAAAATAAAATATTATTATTATCATCTAAAACAGCGATTTTTACAGTTGTTGATCCAATATCAATACCTAATTTGAATTTATTCATAACCTAATACAGCTGCAGCTGTCCTCCTTAAAATAAATATACAAAGTTACCCATTGCATAGTGACTTTGGTGAAAAACGCAGAATATGTCATTTTCTATGCAACTTATGCATTATAGAGTAAATTGGAATAAATTTCAATATTAATAGGAAATAATAAAATAGCTTTAATAATTTATGACGGATATTTTATTAAAATTTAAGAACTTAAGAGTAAGTTTAATTGACATAATATTGTTTAGTTTATTATAATTTCTTGTATATGATTATGAATTATTAGTCTGTAACATGTGTAAGACTGAAAGGAACATTTTATGAACTGGTTTGCTAAATTTGAGAAGAAATTCTCTAAGTATGCGATTAAGAATCTTATGTTTTATATCATTGTCCTTTATGCAATAGGATTTGTGATGAATACATTTTTTTTAATGGATTATATGACGCATATTTTTCACTTGATTTTGCTATGATTTTCAAAGGACAGGTATGGAGACTCTTTACATTTATCTTACAACCTCCTTCTAACAGCATAATATTTGTGGTGTTTGTGTTGTATTTCTACTATCTGATTGGTTCGGTACTTGAAAGAATATGGGGTTCGTTCAGATTTAATGTATACTTCTTTACAGGAGTTATCCTTAATATACTTGCATCACTTATTATCTATATTATATGGGGATTAAGCTTTAAGTTAAGTACGAATTATATAAACCTTGCGTTGTTCATGGCATTCGCTATGGAGCAACCGGATATGGAGGTTTTATTATTCTTCATTATCCCAATCAAGATTAAATGGATGGCAATACTTGATGCTGTAATATTCGGAATTACTATAGTATTCGGATATCTTGTACCATTTCTTCCAAGAAATGTATGGTACAGCCTGTATGCAGCAGGTTTCCTTGCACCATCAGCAATTATGTGTTATGCCAACGCAACGGCGGCGCTTGTGTCAATGCTGAATTTCATAATATTCTTTTTCCTGTACAAAAGCCTGCAAAGAGCAGTACACAGAGAAACTTCGACAAAGCAATGAGAACAGCAAAGAAAGCACAGCAGAACGCCAGAAAAGACTATTGGCAAAGAGAATAGTGGCAAAGACTCAGGGCAATGGTGGCACACAATATGGCACATATGGTTCTGCGTCATCAGATAACAGAACACAGCAAAGTCAGACACAACACGCAAAGCGCGGCGTGCCGAAGCACAGATGTGCAGTATGCGGAAGAACAGAACTTGACGACGAAAATCTCACATTCAGATTCTGCTCAAAATGCGTCGGCAACTACGAATACTGTTCCGACCACTTATATACCCACATCCATGTAACTGGTGATAAACAGTAACCAGCCGGGGTAGAAGTGTAAGCAAAGAGAAACAGGGATGGTGTCAGAATTGAATTTTCTGAGTTGTGTGGGAGTTAAAGCCAGAGTTTGCGAAGCGCGGTTCAAAAAATCACGTTCAAGCGTAGCGCGTTGATTTTTTGAACAAAAAGCGAAGCAAAAACTGGCTTTACTGCCACTAAACGAAGAAATCTGAAATACTGACACCATCCCTGTTTCTCTTTGCGTATCCTTCTACCCCTAAAAAGCTTGTTAAATAAAAAACTTAGTTGATTTGACACGCAAATATGTTATTATATTGTAGGTATGTGTTTGAAAAGATTTTAATTATTTTGGAGGAAACAATGAAAAAGACTAAGATTATTTGCACAATGGGTCCTAATACTAACGACAGAAACCTTATTAAGGATCTTGCGTTAGCAGGAATGGATATTGCAAGATTTAATTTTTCTCATGGTGACCATGAGGAGCAGGCAGGAAGATTTGCCTTAATTAAGAGTGTAAGAGAAGAACTTAATATCCCTATTGCAACTCTTCTTGATACTAAGGGACCTGAGATCAAGAACAGGTGCTGTTAAGGATGACAAGAAGGTTACACTTGTTGAGGACAGAAATATACATTAACAACAAGACAGGTGCCAGCAGATGATAAGATTAATATGGTAACTTATGCAGGTCTTCCAGAAGATGTTACTACAGGTAATATTATTCTTATCGATGATGGTCTTATTGAGCTTAAGGTTGATAAGGTTGAAGGTACAGAAATTGAATGTACAGTAATTAATGGTGGTGATCTTGGTTCTAAGAAGGGTGTTAATGTTCCTAACGTAAGCATCAGACTTCCAGGCATCACAGAGAAAGATAAGGAAGATATCATCTTTTGGTGTTGAGCAGGGATTTGATTTTATCGCAGCTTCATTTGTAAGAAATGCACAGCATGTATCGAGGAAATTAAGCACCTTCTCTGGGAGCATGGTTCAGATATCCCAGTTATTGCTAAGATTGAGAATGCCGAAGGTATTGTGCTAATATAGATGATATCATCAGAGTTGCTGATGGTATCATGGTAGCCCGTGGAGATATGGGTGTTGAGATTCCTGCTGAGGAAGTTCCCACGTTCAGAAGGAAATCATCAAGAAGTGTAATGCTAAGTATAAGCCAGTTATCACAGCTACACAGATGCTTGATTCTATGATTAGAAATCCAAGACCTACAAGAGCTGAGGTTACTGATGTTGCTAACGCTATCTACGACGGAACAGATGTTGTTATGCTTAGTGGTGAGACTGCTAATGGAAAGTATCCATTAGAGGCTGTTAAGATGATGGTTAAGATTGCAGAAAGAACTGAGCAGGAGATTAAGGGACATTCAGTAGAATATTCTAATCTTCACAGCAAGAGAAGCATTTCAAGCGCTGTATGTAATGCCGCAGTTCAGACAGCAGATAACCTTGGAGCTAAGGCTATTATCTGTCCTACAATTTCAGGATTTACAGCAAGACTTACATCTAAGTTAAAGCCAGAAGCTGAGATTATCGGATGCTCTCCATACGATAACGTTCTTAGAAAGATGCAGATTTACTGGGGTGTAAGACCTCTTAAGACTGCTACAGAAGCTTCTACTGATAAGATTATTGAGCATGCATTAGTAGTTTCTGAACATGCTGGATTCGTAGAAGAAGGAGATACAGTAATTGTTTCTGCTGGTATCGCTACATCTTCTGATCCTTCATCTAAGAGAGGACTTACTAACACAATGAGAGTTGTTACAATCTAGTGTTAATTTGATACATTTGTTTCGGAATGAGGCTTGATTTTAATATTCTATTATGTTATAAGTAATACACAATTAATATTACAAAGCGTTGATGGAAACAAGTAGGTTATTACTGAACTTACAGAAAGCAGCCGGTTGATGAGAGGCGCAAGGGTAAGGGTAACTGAATACATTCCGGAGCGGCGAACTGAAAGCATATGCAAGTAGGGGCAGCCGGGTAGCACACGTTATAGTGCATAAGTCCATGCTGGTGGACTTAATGAGGTGGCAGATGCGAGTCTGTCATGAATAAAGGTGGTAACACGTAAGTTCAGGCTTTCGTCCTTTTAAAGAAGGGCGGAAGCCTTTTTTGTAACAATGAGCCATGCAAGACAGAATGTGCTTGCACAGATTTTGTCTTATATGGCAAATGCAGATAATGAGTGCGAGCGCATAGCAGCAATAAAAAAGAAAAGAGAGGAAACAAAAATGACACTTTATGACGAATTAGTTGCAAGAGGTCTTATTGCACAGGTAACAGATGAAGCACTTATCAGAGACCTTATTAACAATGGAAAGGCTACATTTTACATTGGATTTGATCCAACAGCAGACAGCCTTCATGTAGGACACTTTATGGCACTCTGCCTTATGAAGAGACTCCAGATGGCAGGAAATAAGCCAATCGCACTTATTGGCGGTGGAACAGCTATGATTGGTGATCCATCAGGACGTACAGATATGAGAAAAATGCTTACACCAGAGCAGATTCAGCACAATGTTGACTGCTTCAAGAAGCAGATGGCAAGATTCATTGATTTCTCAGATGACAAAGGCATTACTTGTTAATAATGCTGACTGGCTTCTTAATCTTAACTATGTAGAACTTTTAAGAGAGGTTGGAGCATGCTTCTCAGTTAATAACATGTTAAGAGCTGAATGCTACAAGCAGAGAATGGAAAAGGATTAAGCTTCCTTGAGTTTAACTACATGATTATGCAGTCATACGATTTCTATATGTTATACCAAGAAATACGGCTGTAATTTACAGTTTGGCGGTAATGACCAGTGGAGCAACATGTTAGGTGGAACAGAGCTTATCAGAAGAAAGCTTGATAAGGATGCTTCAGCTATGACAATTACACTTCTTCTTAACTCAGAGGGTAAGAAGATGGGTAAGACAGTTTCAGGTGCTGTATGGCTTGATCCGGATAAGACAAGTCCATTTGATTTCTACCAGTACTGGAGAAATGTTGATGATGCAGATGTTCTTAAATGCATCCGTATGCTCACATTCCTTCCACTTGAAGAGATTGATAAGATGGATAGCTGGGAAGGTGCTCAGCTTAACAAGGCTAAGGAGATTCTTGCTTATGAGCTTACAAAGCTTGTTCATGGTGAGGAAGAAGCTAAGAAAGCAGAAGCTACAGCAAAGGCAATCTTTACTGGTGGGGATGCAAAGCTAACATGCCTACAGCAAAGCTTGAAGCAGACAGCTTTACAGATGATGAAATTGATGCAATTAATCTTGTGTTTGGAGCAGGACTTGCAACAACAACTAAGTCAGAGGCCAGAAGAACTATCCAGCAGGGTGGTGTTTCTGTAGATGGAGAGAAGGTAGCAGATATATAGACTAAGTTCCTAAGAGTATGTTCGAAGGAGACGGAGTAGTTGTTAAGAAGGGTAAGAAATCTTTCGTTAAAGTATCTGTTAATTAATTGTTTCCCTGAAAAGGAAGGATTATGAAAAAGATGAGATTACAAGGGTGAGGCTTTTAAGCCTCGCCGTTCTTATGGCTCTGAGCCTGTTTATTTTATTTGTTCTTGTAGGAAATAATGAATTCGGACAGATTATTAGTAAAATGAATAATAATTCACTTAATATTTCTGAAAATCAAATTCAGTATACAATCTGTATTACTATACGGGATTTAATGTTGTATATCAGTTATTTTTCTCACTGACGGTATTATTTACGGCAGTATCACTTACAGGAATTCTTTTAAGAATAGGCAACACGGGTATAATTGCTTCTGTTTTTGCTATATTTAATATGATGACTGGAATATTGCTTTAATGGCAAGAATATTGGAGTCGTCATCATCAATGCACGCATGGATAGATTCTTTCTATATTGATGGTGTGGTAAAAAGGACAGATTGAGACAGCACAACTGATGGATAAAATACCTGCGTTGTATATATTGTTGGTGATTTTGGGAATACTTGAGCTGATGATGGTGAAAAGCCCGGTATCAGACGCATAAAAATGTTTTCTAAAAAAAACAGACTAACGCAGTGGTTTTCTTATGCCTGCTCTTGTTATATATGTGGAAGGCTTTATAAGAAGAAATATATTGTCAGAAATTATAAAAATGGTGATTCACAAAGAATGACAATTAATGAATATCTTACCGGATATTACATTGGTAATAAAATATTCTTTAACTGGTCATGGATGATAATGCTTTTACTAGCAACCATTATTTGTATAATTATACAATCAGGTATTATCAACGGATTAAGCGGCAGGGCAGGAATGTTGGCAGGTATCGGTATTCCGGCACTTGTAACAATAATGCCATCTGTAATATATGCATTTAACCCGCCTGCACTGTTTGGATATATTACGCTGGATATATCGTTATGTGATATGACTGATAACGCATTTTACATGTATCTTGTAACTTTCTGCATGTGCATGACGGTCGCATACATACTGATATATCTTGTGATAAGCGGGCTTCTGGATATGAGAAAGCTGGCAGGTATATTTGTTATAAATGTTGTTATAAGTGTAATTCTTATGATTATTGTTTCGGGCAAATCTTCACTTGCAATCCAGTATATGCCGTGGATAGTGGCAGACTGCGCATCAGTTATACTGGCATTCATATGTGTGGCTGTTAAGCCTGTTAATAAGAAAATGGCTGAGTTATGCGGTGCCTCCAAAAAGTCTGACTTTTGGGGCACCGCATGATTAAATTCTGATTCAGCCATTATTTTATAACTGTTTAATATCTTTAATGTCGGTGTCTGCAACCATTGAGTAGTTGGTGTAATACACAACGAATCCCGGTTTGGCACCGGCAGGCTTTTTAACTTCTTTCTTTAATACATAATCGACTTCAACTTTTTCCTGCTCACGGCTTTAGAGTAATAGGCGGCAAGGCTTGCTGCTTCTTCAAATGTCCTGTCAGGAACTTCCTTTCCATCTGTTTTAAGAAGTACATGAGAGCCTGGCATCTGCTTGGCGTGAAACCACCAGTCATTGCCGTTGCCTGTCTTGAAAGTAAGTTCGTCATTCTGTATGTTATTCTTTCCAACGTATATGTCAAATCCATCGCTTGATACAAAATGCATCGGCTTGTTGGCTGTGATTTTGTGCTTTCCTTTTAACAGTTCTTTTAATATATCCAGTTTCAATAAGCTCTTCCTTAATGTTAGCAAGATCAGCTTCTGTTACTGAAATCTCAATTGCATTGATAATAGATTCAAGGTAGCTTATTTCTTCAGTAATCTCCTGAATAAGACGGATTCCGGCTTCATAGGTTCTTTTAAGCTTGTTATATCTTGCAAAATATTTGTTGGCATTCTCAATTGGTGAGAGTGTTATCAAGCGGAATCTTAATTGTAGTATTATCGTAGTAATTAAGTGCTTCATATTCCTTAGAACCTGCAGGAATACTGTAAGCGTAGGTTGTAAAGCTCGCCGTAGATACGGTATTTGTCCTTTTTCTCAGTGTCCTTTATCTGCTTTTCCTGAATGTCAAGCTTCTTGTATGCTCTTTCAAGATGTGTTGTTACAATTCTTCTTATATCAACAGACTTCTGGTGGATTCGTGTTGCAATCTCTTTCTGTCTGTAATAATCGATAATCAGTCTGCTTATCGAATCATATTCTGTGTGGTTGTCATACATAGAAAGCTTCACAGCGGCAAATTCTGCAGGCACACCGTTGTCAGTTACCATATCGGGGTGGTAGATACCATTTCTTACATCAGACATAAGTGCGTCAAATACGTTGTATAATGCATCTTTCATAGGCTCATCAAGGCAGTTGGCAGGGTGTCCGCCATCAACTCCGGCACGGTATGCAAGCTCTTCTGCTATACATGTGCTTATTCCTGTATAGCTTGAAAGCGCGCCTTGACAACAGGTACAGGCTTTGTAAATACTGTTTCGTCAAAATGCTTTCTGTCAGCTTCAAGCGGATTAATCTTGTCAGAAGTATTAGGAATGAAATAAGGTCTTCCAGGTAAAACTTCCCTGACTGAGCTTGTCTGTGCTGATATATGCTTGATACTGTCTAATATAGTATTATTGTCGTCACATAATATTATATTGCTGTGCTTGCCCATGAATTCTGCGATTATGTGCTTTCTGCACAGGTCACCGAGTTCGTTTAAATGTTCTGCCTCAATATCAATTACACACGCTCAAATTTTGGCTGTGTTATAGATATTATTCTTCCATTGTTCAAATGTTTTCTAAGAAGCATGCAGAAATTCGGTGCAGTAGCAGGGGATGGCTTGTTATCGTCTGTAAGATATGCAAGAGGAAGCGATGCATTTGCAGATAAAACAAGTCTGTACTGACCAGATTGTGTCTTTATTGTAAGCATTATTTCATCGGCTTCAGGCTGTGATATCTTGTAAAAGTCTTCCGCCGTTAATTGTGTCGTTTAATTCATTAACAATACTGGATATTGTAATACCATCGAATGCCATAATGTCTCCTTTTAATTAGTAATATTCATTAATCTTATTGCATTATATTAACATACTTATTGCTGTAAGTCTTGTTATCTTTCACAAAAATTGGTATACTTTCCTAAGCATTATATGCGAATGGAAGGATAGAAACAATGATTAAAAGTATGACAGGCTTTGGCCGGAGTGAAATTGTTAAAGGTAACAGAAAGATTTCTAGTTGAGATTAAGTCAGTTAATCACAGATATCTTGAAGCAGGTATCAAGATGCCTAAGTTTTAATGTATTCGAGAGCAGAATGAGAGACTTACTTAAGAAGTATGCAACAAGAGGCAAGATTGATATATTTATTAATTATGAGGATGATTCAGAAAGTCAGGTTAATCTTAAGTTCAATCAGAATATAGCTGATGAATATATGGCTATATTTAATAATATGTCCGAAAAATACAATCTTTAAAAATGATATGACTGTTGGAGGTCTTGCCAGATTTCCAGAGGTTATCACAATGGATGAAGTGCAGGAAGACGAAGAGGAGCTGTGGCATTTTATAGAGGAAGCTATGAAGGCAGCCTTAGAACAGTTTGTTAATACAAGAATTCTTGAAGGTGAGAATCTTAAGAAAGATCTTTTAGGAAAGTTAGACCACATGGAGGAGCTTGTTGCATTTGTTGAAAAGAGAAGTCCTGAGATTATGAAGGAATACCGCAGCAAGTTAGAGAGTAAGGTTAAAGAACTTCTTGGCGATACAACTATTGATGAGAGCAGAATCGCAACAGAGGTTATTATATACGCAGACAAGATATGTGTTGACGAAGAAACTGTAAGATTAAGAAGCCATATCGAGCATGCAAGAAAATGTCTTAACGAGGATGGCGGCATTGGAAGAAAGATGGATTTCATTGCACAGGAGATGAACAGAGAGGCTAACACAACTCTATCTAAGGCTAATGACATTGAGATATCTAATGCAGCTATTGACTTAAAGACTGAGATTGAGAAGGTAAGAGAGCAGATTCAGAACATTGAGTAGGCTTTCAATATATTTTTAATGGGTTTTGATTAAATTTACTTGATTGTTTCGGGCTTGTTAGGTATAATAACTTGTGCACTTTATGTGCAGAATGAGGTAATTATATGAGCAAAGGACTATTATTAGTTATTTCAGGATTTTCTGGTGCAGGAAAAGGAACTGTTATGAAGCGACTTTAGAGCTTCATGACGAGTATTCACTTTCTATATCAGCTACAACAAGAAAGCCAAGAGAAGGCGAAGCTGATGGAAGAGAATATTTCTTTAAGACTGTAGAAGAATTCGAGAAGATGATTGCTGAAGATGCTTTAATAGAGCATGCACAGTATGTTGGCAATTATTACGGAACACCTAAGGCATATGTTGAAGAACAGCTTGATAAGGGCAACAATGTTATTCTTGAGATTGAGATACAGGGTGCCATGAATATCAAGAGAATGTTCCCGGATGCAGTGCTTATGTTTATAACACCACCGTCAGCAGCAGAACTTGAAAAAAGAGACTCCGTGGCAGAGGAACAGAAGATGAGGCGACAATTAAAGCCCGTCTTTCAAAAGAGCAACAGAGGAAGCAGAAGGTGTTGAGGATTATGATTACATAGTTATCAATGATGAAGTCGATTTATGTGTCGGTAGTATTCATGATATTGTGTTATCTGAGAAGATGAAAGCTGAGTATAATCTTGGACTGATTAATAATATTAAAGAAGAATTAAAGGTTTATTCGAAAGGAGAATAATATAATGATACATCCATCGTATACTGAATTAATGGCTGTAATTAACAGTGAGGTTGAAGAGGGCGAGCAGCCTTTAGTACAGAGCAGATATTCAATTGTTAAGGCAACTGCTAACAGAGCTAAGGAAATCATCGATGCAAGAAGCGTTGAGGGAGAAGATTGCCAAGGCAAGAATTGAAGCAAGCAACAAGGAAAAAGAGAAAGAAAAGGACAAGGATAAGGTTGAGGAGAAGAGAATCTCTAAGGAAGATGAGAGAAAGCTTCAGGTTGGAACTCCTCTTGTAAGATGTTCAGAGAAAGACAAGCCATTATCAATCGCAGTTAAAGAATTCTACGAAGGAAGGTTAAGATTCTTGGAGGTACAGACGAGAATACTTCATTATAATTAACAAAGACTGATGTTAAGGGCAACTGCTGCTGGCATGGGCGGTTGCCCTTTTGTGCGAGTAGTGATGAGAACCAAAGCGATAATCACACAATCATGCTTGCATGTATTGTGTGATTATGCCTTTCGAGGAGCACTGCGACAACGACAGAACGAAGTTCTGGAGTATGAGCTATGAGAAAAAATGAGGAGTTTAAAATTTTATGACGAATAGATATGATGAGAAAAGAAAGACGGATTCACTGTGCATTTTCAGAAAAATGCGGCGGTTGTGATTATGCCGGAATGAAATACGACAATGAGCTTGTTGTTAAGAAGAAGTACACATTGAACAACTTTGGAGAATATGTAAAAGTTGATGATATTGTAGGAATGTACAGACCAATACATTACCATGGCAATAAAGTTCATGCAGTTATTGGGACTTGATGATTCCAGAAATGTGGATAGCAGGAACTTATGGGAAAAGCAGCAAAATAGTTGATACATCAGATTGTATGATTGAAGATTCACCGGTGTACAACATTATTAAGGATATTAAAGAACTAATAGCTTCATTTAAATATCAGCCATATGACGAAGATAAGGAAGGGAATGATCAGGACACATTCTTTTTAAGAAAAGGATTTTCGACAAAGGAGATTATGCTGTTATTGTACAGCAGGAGTCGCATTTCCATCAAAGAATAATTTTCTCAGGTATTATTATGTGAAAAACATCCTGAAATCACTACAATTGCAGAAGTGTGTGGCACGACAGACGCACAAGCATGGTACTTGGAAAGAGAAATATTGTTCTTAAGGAAAAGGTTATATTGAGGGATGTGCTGTGTGGGCGCAGATTCAAAAGCCCGACATCATTCTATCAGATTAACCACCAGCAGACTGAAAAGCTGTACAAAAAAGGCAATCCAGCTTGTTGATATATCAAAAAAAATGACACTGTACTGATGCATATTGGTGGAATTGGTAATTATTGGAATAGTCGCCTCAAAAAAGGCTGGCAAAGTTATAGGAGTTGAGTTTAACTGTGAAGCTGTATCAGATGCTAAGATAAATGCTTCAATTAACAATATAAAGAATGTCACATTTGTTAATGCTGACGCAGGAGATTTCCTTTAAGTTGAGTATGCGAAAAATGCAAAGGCAGATGTTGTCATCATGGATCCGCCAAGAAGTGGAAGCACACCGGAATTCCCTTTAATTCGCTTCTTAAGATTAAAACACAGACAGGATTGTGTACATTTCATGCGGACCTGATACACAGGCAAGGGATAAAGGTGCTGGTTAAGGGTGGATAAGGTCATGGCATGTCAGCCATTTGATTTGTTTCCTCATACGGAGCATGTGGAAACAGTCTGCCTTCTGTCAAGAAAAGCCCAATAAATCAAAGGTTTTGCAATTTCGGCAGATAAAATGGATGTGTTTATGTTTCCGCAGAGTGATGATATAAGCTGAGGTTTACCCCAGGGGACAAGCTTTGAGAACGGAAATATACATTTTATGAAAGGATACTTTTCGCAAAAGTTATTTCACGTCAGTGAGGATGAGAAGATGAGTAATGATTTGAAATCAAGAGAAACAGGTAAGCATCGAGAGAAGGAAGCAGAAATTATATAAAAATGTTACGAGAGCAATATCTCCGGAAGCATTAGCAAAAAATTTCAAGAACTCAGTGATAAAAATGGAAGAATTCACTTAACAATATGCCGGGTCTTCTGTTAAGTAGAAATACTCAAAATTACTTGGCAAGAGGTCGAAACTTGAAGGTTTAACTGAAGCTGAATTTAAAGAAAAAATATAGATCTGAAATTAAGTGGAGTGAAAAGTCAAAAAAAATGGTTAAGCATTGAGCATTCAAATCCTGCAGATATTAAGAATTGGGAACAATTATTATGTGAAGGGAAGCAAAGGTAGCAGAGTTTTTTGACGAGAAGATATTGTAATTCTTGATGTGATTATAGAGGGGTTAATGAAAAGTACGTTTCTACTAGACAGTTATATTTTAAGAATGGTATGCAGGCTTTGAAAATGAAGATTATATGACTGCAGCTTATGTACTTTTTGCACATTTGATAATAGGGTGAATGAATTATAGATTTTCCGAACCAACGGATGAGTTACAGAGTTAAATATTCTAATGATGGCTTTGGTAACCGCGGCGGAGGATTTGTGACAAGTTACCGAAAGACGAGATTCATGTCAAAGAAAATATACTTTAACAACCGGTTAATAGCATATTTTGAATAGGATATTTATAGATTACTCTTATGGCTAAAGTTCGAAAATTGGTAGAACTTCCATATTTGAATAGAAATTGGTTAATGCATGGTCGAATGAATTATTATGGCAAGACAAAAGAAAACCTGTACACAGAGTACAAATGACCGATGGTAAAGAAACATCATTCGGCGGCAGCTTCTCGAAGAATACGATATCGAGACCGCAGAAGATATCCAGGATGCACTCAAAGATCTCTTAAGGCGGCACCATTAAAGAAATGATGGAGGCTGAAATGGATGACCATCTTGGATATGAGAAATCCCAGCGTTCTGACAATGACGATTATCGTAACGGTTATAAACGCAAAGCAGGTAAACAGCCGATATGGCTCTATGGAAATCGAGGTCCCACAGGATCGAAAAATCGACCTTTGAACCACAGATTGTGAAAAAGCGTCAGAAAGATATTTCGATATTGATCAGAAGATCATTTCTATGTATGCCAAAGGGAAATGACCACTCGCCAGATCTCGAAACAATCGAAGATATCTATGGTTTTGAAGCATCAGAAAGTTTCATATCTGACGACAGATAAAATACTTCCTCAGATTGAAGACCGGCAGAACTGTCCACTGGATGAGGTATATCCGATCTCGGCATCGATGCAATCCATTATTCTGTGCGGGATAATGGAATCATTCGTAAACTTGCAGCTTATGTCATTCTGGGTATTCACAGAGGGCAAAAAGGAAGTCCTGACCGGCCAATCGATGACAATGAAAGTGCGAAATACTGGCTTTCAGTCTTAAATGAACTGAAAAATCGAGGTTAAAGGATATCCTGATCATCTGCGCCGACGGCCTTACAGGCATTAGGAAGCGATTGCAACAGCGTTTCCAAAAACAGAATACCAGAGAGGTATTGTTCATCAGGTAAGAAATACTCTGAAATACGTTCCGGATAAGGATAGAAAAGCCTTTACTGAACTTAAAAACCATCTATCCGATTCATACGGAGCATCGTTCCATACTCACTTGTGATCCGTTCCAGATCTTCTGCACGTTTTGACTCATCGTCTTCGAGACCATCAGCACTTTATTGTTTTTCCATAGGTGTTTTGCAGTTGTTCCTTGATCGAAATCTCATAGTTCTGCGGTTTTATATAGGCAGTTTGTCCGTTGCCCTCAATGAAAAGATAGTTTTCTTCACTTTCGTATCCGGCATCGCAACGATTTCTGAATACTTAAATCCCAAGTGATTCTCCATATCTTTCAAAAATGGGATCAGGGTACGTGTATCGGTTGGACGCGGGCTAATATCGAGCCATGTGATGTATTCGGAATCCACTCCGTGCTGGATGTTATAAGCAGGTTTTAACTGCCCATTCAGCATCGCGTCTTCTTTCATTCTCATAAAGGTGGCATCAGGATCTGTTTGGAATAACTGTTTCTGTCCCCAAGCGTATACAGTTTTTTGTATATTCCTTTAGTTTCTCCAGATATTGATCCAGCTGTTCCAGGGATTTTGTAACTGTGTTTTTCTCCGTCCGATTCCGTGTACGAACACGATTCCTTCCTGTACTTTGATGCGGCACAACTGCTTTTTAACCGTTTCAGTGTGTATGGATATCCGCTTATGGTATACCGTTTTTAATTCCGTAGAGTTCTTCGCATTCAGCCACAAAAGAAGACAGTTTTTGTATAACCGGACCTGATTTTTGTAATGGCCTTTTTCCATACAAATGTATACTTATTAGCTGCCGATTCGATCTTGGTGCCGTCAATAAAGATGGTCTTCCCTGAGATCTCACCCAAGAAGATAGAGCAGATCTGACATTTGAGCAAGTAACGTCTTTTGCACAAGCCGAAAAATGCAGAGAGATAAAACGAGCGATCGTTGCATGGTCAGGAGCCGGCACTCCTTCCAGGAGGTACATAAAGTTGATATCCCGTTTGCATGCCTTTTGGATATCCCTGCTTGAGTAGATTCGATTCATTACTGCATAGATGACGAGTTTCAGCATCTGACGCGGCGTTGCCTGATTTTTTCTGATCCTGCTGTAAGTTTTATACAGTTCAGAAAGGTCCATTTCCTCCACAAAGGCACTTACCAGACGAACTGGGTCATCAGATGGAATAGAAATCTCTAAATCCAACGGAAGTTTGATTTGATAATACAGAGAAAAAGAGGTATAATCCTCTGTATTATTTTGTTTAGTCGCATTCCATTACACGCTTTTCGAATAGCGCTTTATCAACTGTACTACACGTTCATCTTTACATTCTTCCGGAGAAAGATTGATGAGAATTTCGTGATTAAGAGTATCAAAGAGAATACTTTGACAAGTCAAGGACTACAGCAAATGTATAGCCTTGTTCTGCATACTCCTTAACATAAGTATTGTCTTTGCACTCTGTTCGGACGATAGCCATACTTCATCTGCATAGCCAGTTCATAGATTGGCACTAACTGTTGGGTTCCTTGCCTGTTGAAATCTTTGGTCTACCCTGTTGGTATGTAGCTTTCGCACCACCATCTGGTTTGG
>VOFG01004302.1_pt1 | contig 33932 bp, 46 predicted proteins | sample 5384171 | NCBI WGS metagenome assembly VOFG01 (sample SAMN12384726, study PRJNA508395) | human gut metagenome | isolation source: healthy gut F | host: Homo sapiens
TAAAACGAACAACAACAAAGCCAAATAAGGCTTCCAAGCATAAACCATCGGGTAGCCGTTCAGCGTCTGACTGACATAAATCAGAAAAATAATGCCTCAACGGGAATAAATTACTCAGTACTTGCAAAGCCGGATGCATAGCCATCACCGGAAACGAAAAACCCGAAATGGAGAACGAAACGACACCCCACAACGAACTGGCACTCAGAGCCAACCGCAACGTGGGCAGGACAGAAATGAGAAACACTCCGAAAGCCTGCGACGCCAGCACCATCAAAAAAGCGGCACACAACAGCGGACCGATACCGCTATGGCACGGGAACCCCAATATGCCATAAAGGTAAGCGTCGTAAGCTGCGGCTACGCAGAAAAAGATGACCGTATGAGGAAGCAATTTACCTACGAGAGCATTCCACATCCGGTTGTCCGCCATGGCCAACCACTCCTTCCCGGTACCCTCCTTGATTTCGCTCCCGATGGCAAAGACCGTGACCATGAATATCATAATCATCAAGATGCCGGGCAGAATCGTATTGTTCAAATAGACCGAATAGTTCAGCCACGGGTTAGACAAGGCGTGCGTGTCGATGACGATCGGTTGCAAGAAAGCCATGGCCGTACGCTCGTCCATACCCTTGGCCTGCAACGTCTGCAAGCCGACCGAAGCATTGGCCAATACGGACATCGTACGTAAATCACGATATATCAACGAGCCGGCAATAAGCAGGCTGTTATTGGTATAAAAAGACACCGTGGGCTGCCGGCTCGACAGAATCTTCTCGGTAGTGCCCTCCGGGATATAGTAGAAAGCATAAATTTTACCTTGTTGCATGGCTCGACGGGCCTCACTGACCGAAGCATAATCTTCTGTCAGGTGCACGGCTGAAAGCATCCATGTTACGCAATATTTCCCGCGTAGTGGACGTATTGTCTTCGTCCACTACTCCCACGGGCATATCCTTGGGCAACCCCTCGTACATCAGCGTGGTAAAGAACAGGCAACAAAGGAGTGGAGCCGCTACCATACAACAAAGGTACAACGGCCGGGAAACCAGCCGCCGTAACTCACGCCTCATAATGCCTGTTATACCATGAGACGCCTGCATGCCCGTTGCCTCCTTATCGTTTGATGATGACCGACATGCCCGGACGAAGCACTTCCTTCACTCCCACCGGAACCGCACGCACCTCAAACGTTTTCAGGTCGAATTGTCCGGTGGTTTTGGTAGCTTTCCATGCCGCATAAGTTCCCCGGTCCTTCATGTAAGTCACTTTCAGTTTGATGTCTTTACCGAAAGCAGGCTCGTACGCCGTGAATTCTTTTCCTACGGTCAAACCGCTTAACAAATCCTCACGCACATTGAATGTCGCCCAACGGTCGTCCAGCATCGTAATGTTCATGATAGGCGCTCCCGTACCGACCAATTCCCCCGTTTCGGGGGAAAATCTCGGAGACTTCACCGTCCATCTGCGCCAATCATATAGTCTCTTTCATGTAAGACTCCACCTCGGCAATCGCCCCCTTCGCACGTGCGACTTGTGCGGCTGCCGCTTCCTTGTCCTCACGCTGTGCCCCGTTACGCGCCATTTCGTACTGTGCCCGCGCGGCGCGTTCCGTGGCTTTCATCGCCTGGTAATTCGCATAAGCCTCGTCACGCTTCTGCGCGCTCATCACTCCTTCTTCGAACAAACGGTCGACCCGACGATAAGACTTCTCAGCGATGTCCAGACCGGCTTTCGCCTTTTGCCACATCTCGTATGCCCCCTGCAACTGTTCTGCCCGCGTCCCGCGGTCGGCTTTCTCTTTAATCGCCTGAGCTGCCTGACCGGCTGCTTCGGCCTGCGACAGTTTGGCAGCCACATCCGGAGCCTCAATACGACCAGCGTATCCCCGGCTCTCACGTGATCGCCCTCTTTCACATAGAAATGCAATATCCTACCCGGCACCTTACTGGAAACCCTATATTCAGACGCCTCCATTTGTCCCTGAATCGACTCATCGTCATGCCCCAACAGAAGCATGCCTGCCACAGCCACGGCCGCAATGATCACCACGAGCGTTACCAACGCCCATATCACATTATTATTTTGTTTCTTGAGTTCCATACATCCATTTACATTTTATTATCGTCAAGGTTTCATTCTCATTATAATCCCGGGCCTAACGTACCCATAGCCTTTTGCAGGTAAGTCTGTGCCAATTTCAAGTCTATCTGTGCATCAATCCTATCCGACTGGGCAGAAAGCCAGGCGGTTTGGGCTTCCATGACATTCGTCACGGGAACCACTCCTTCCTTGAATCCCTTATCGGCATAACGGAGATTCTCTTCCGCTTTTTTCCATGTTCTTCTCCGACAAAGCCAGTCTCTTTTGTGCTTCCGTATTCTTAAACAGACTTTGATTGACCTGTAATTCAATCTTTTCCTGCGCTTCGGTCTGCTGCAAACGGGCGATATTGACTTCACTTTTGGCGGCCTTTACCTTATATATACCCTCATTCCAATGAAAAATAGGCACGGAAAGCATGATGCCCACGTTCCACATCCCACGGAACTTATTCTCGAAACCGTTCAACAATGAAGGATTGGAAACCAAATACCCACCGGTCAAAGCCAACGAAGGCAGCATTTCCGAACGAACCACCCGTACTTTGTCTTCGTATATCTTATGAGCCCAATCCAAACTTTTCAATTCCGGACGATTAGTCCACGCCCGTTGTACGGCATCATCGGGTACCGTCTCCGACACTTGCAAATCCGTCCGGCTTTGCATAAATCGCTCACGCTCGGCAGAGGCAAGCGAGCTTGTCTCTGCGCTCGCTAACTCGCGATTTTCATCCGTCAGCGTGAACTTCGTGTCCAAATCCATACCACACAACTGACAAAGCACCATTTTAGACAAAGCCAAACCATTGTCAACCTTAGTCAATAACATTTCAGCTTCGTTTACTTTCACCTTTACCGTCAATCCGTCCGCCTTGGTAGCCACTCCTTCCCTTATCATCTTCTCCACATCGCCGTCCAGACGGTTTACCAAGTCCAGGAAGCTCTCCGCCATCTTTTTCTTATAGCTCAACGACACGACCGTCCAATAGGCGTCGTCCGTGTTGAGAATCAAATCCTGCAACTGGGCATCATGCTGCGTACGCGCCAATGCTTCGGAAAACTTCGTGATACGGTGGTAAGCCCTGATTTTACCCCCCATATACAAAGGTTGCATCAGTGTCACAGCTCCGGCCCACATGTTACGGGTATCCGTCCGCAAGGCATCCGTCAGTTCATTGCCCAACTGGTTTAAAGCCGTGGACATGCCGTCCAGTTTTCCGCTCTGTATGGCCTGCTGCAAAGAAGCCGCCAACTGGGGATTCGTCTGTGCGATATGCTGGATGATAGGAGTAGCCGCCTGCGTCAACCCTTGCTGCAACGAGGTTCCCATGTGGTTCAGAGCCGATTTCTGCCCGTCGTTCAACAATGAAATTTCATCACTGAAATACATGTACGTTCCCGTGGCCGAGAAATCCGGAAGGAAGTTGGTAAATGCCGCTTTCCGGTCATAATGCGCCTTCCGCATCCTTTCTTTGGCTATCAGCAGGCTCTTGTTGTTTGCAATGGCCATATTCCGGCAACTATCCAGGCTGAGCACACGCTGCGCGTGTAACATGCTGAAAAAAAGCCGCGAGAATCAAAAAGCCGAAAAGTCTTTTCATCTTGTCTGTTTTTAATATTCCGCTTGATCGTCACCTGAAAATTGCATAGGCAACGATGCAAAAGTATAACAAAAATAGGTCAAATCCTCATGATTTAACCTATTTTCGTACATATTGCACATTACTCAACATTTCTACTTCTCATAGTTGAAGCTTGCGTTTCCGATATTATGCCCATCGGCAAAAACCGACACGCGATAAGTGCCCTTGCTCAAAAACTCATTGACGTCCCAATATACCGTCACCGACGTAGCTTCTCCGTTATATTCGATATCCTTTTTAGCAGAATACTCCAAGTTCCGGTTCTCATAGACAAACGTTCCTCCGTTCGTCAGCACTTCGTTGTTCGGTTTGGTGATGCGCACATAAATACTCCGGTTTCCGGCTTGTGCCGTAATGTTCCTCGCAATGACAAAGTTGACGACAAACTTCTTCACATCCTTGACTTTACGGGCCTTCTTCCCACGCTTGTTCTGTCCGACCATAGAAATTCCCGTGGCATCCAGTTGGGAAGCGATGGCCACTTTCTCGCTCAGCGTTTCCTTTTCCGTAGACAGGTTCGTGATAGTCTGCGTAGCCTGGGTGTACTGGGCTTTCACCTGTTGGTTCTCGCTACGAAGCTGCTCGTTTACCCGATTCAACGAATCTATTTCATGCACATAGCTTCTCAAGATGCTGCGCAACGTGGCCAATTCTTTTTTCAGACGCATGATTTCGGCCGCATCAGTAGCTTTCACTTGCTTCAATTCAGCCAACAACTCTTCCGTCCGTTGTTGCTCCTTATCCAACTGGGCGATCAGCGAATCATTGTTGATTTGCGTTTTCATTTCGCTGTACTGCTGGGCAAAGCGGGCATATTCGTTTTCCATCTCCCTTTTGTCCATTTCCGCCAGTTTCAGCATTTCCTCTTTCTCCGCACTCTCCTGCATGTAAGAATAGACCATGTAGCCTAATCCCGCACAAAGGAGCAAGACTACGACCGAAGCAATGATGATTATCTTTTTCTTGTCCATAGTTGAAGTGTTTTTCGCGTTCCTCGCACGCGCTCCCAAACTTATTTATAATAACGGACGCAAAGATAATTCTTTTCTGCCAAGGCAAAAAGCATTTTTCAACTTTTAAAAAGAAAAAGTAGCGGCTGATTTTATATAGATACAATCTTTTTTCCTAATTTCGCGACCAATTACAGAAAATTAACATCCTCGTCATCATGATGAAAAGACTTTTTGCCGGGCGTTTCATCCGCTCGATAGGTTACCTTTTAAGTGTACATCTCGTAGCATTGCTGTTCTTCTTCGGACTCCGTGTCGCGCTTTTTATCGCCACAGACTATGATTTCCCGAAAGAGATATCGGAAGACTATGCCTTGCAAAGCGTGGCGTTCCTGCGCGGCCTCTGGTTCGACAACGTCATCGCCTGTTACATCCTGCTGCTGCCGTTGGCGGTATTCTGGATAGCCGGATGGTTCGGCTACACCGCCCGTTGGCTTTACCGCTCCTCTGCGCTCTTCTTCATCTTTTCTATTCGCTGTGTTTCATCATTTCCGCAGCCAATATCCCTTATTTCGCCTACTTCTTCAAGCCCATCAATTCCTCCATATTCAACTGGTTCGACTACGCGGGCACCACGGCGGAATGGTATTCGGCGAAACGTCCTATTACCTTCCCATCGCCTTGGGACTGACAGCCATCGCAGCTTTTGCCTACATCACCCTCCGGCTGTCGCGCACGTTCTTCCTTTTAAGCCGGAACGCCGCGCCCCCGGCAAACAGATGGAAGGGCGCCGCCTTTACGTTTGTGGCCGGAGCCGCCCTTATAGGCTTGTGCTTTTTCGGCATCCGCGGACGGCGGGGTTATAACCCCATAAAAGTAAGCCAGGCGTATTACTGCAATGATGCCTTCCTGAACCAATTAGGGATTAACCCGGTATTCAACCTGATGACCAGTGCCATCGACGACAACCGGAAGGAAAACCGCCTCCTGCACCTCATGGCGGAAGACGAAGCCATAGCCCGCGTGCAAACCCTCCTCGGACGGAAGGGTATGGACGGCATCTCGCCCATCGCACGCCGCGTGGAAGCCGACAGCCTGCCGACACGCCGGAACGTGGTCGTCATCCTCATGGAGTCCATGTCGGCTCACCTGATGCAAACTTTCGGTCACGAAACCAGCCTTACGCCCTTCCTCGACAGTCTGTGGCAACAATCGCTCAGTTTCAGCCATTTCTATTCATCCGGCATCCACACCAACCATGGCATGTATTCCTCGCTCTATTCGTTCCCGGCCATGATGAAGCGCAACGCCATGAAAGGCTCCGTCATTCCGGTCTACTCCGGCCTGCCCACCGTACTGAAAGAAAACGGTTACCATAACATGTTCTTCATGACGCACGAATCGCAATACGACAACATGAACGCCTTTTTCCGTACCAACGGTTTCGACGACATTTATTCGCAGGAAAACTACCCGGCGGACAAGGTGGTCAACGGATTCGGCGTACAAGACGACTTCCTGTTCCAATACGCCCTGCCCGTGCTCGACCGGCAAGCCCAAAGCGGACAACCGTTTTTCAGCGTCCTGCTCACCATCAGCAACCATCCGCCTTACATCATCCCGCCCTACTTCCATCCGCGTAGCCGGACGACGGAAGAACAAATCGTGGAATATGCCGACTGGTCCATCCGGAACTTCATGACGGAAGCCCTCAAACGTCCTTGGGCGGACAACACGCTGTTCGTCCTCTTGGGCGACCACGGCAAACTGGTGGGCACGCCCGAATGCGAAAGCCCGCAATCGTATAACCACATCCCACTCATGATTTACGGGCGGGACATAGCTCCGCGCATCGTGGACGCTTACGGCGGGCAGGTGGATTTGGCCCCGACCCTTTTGGGCCTGTTAGGCATCGGCTACGTGCAAAACGATTTCGGTATGGATTTGCTGAAAGAGAAGCGTCCTTATATGTATTTCACGGCCGACAACCTCATCGGCGTGAGGGACTCGTCACGCCTGTTCCTTTATTTTCCGGACACGCAACAGGAAATCCGATACCGCACGGAGGGTATGACGGTACAGGCTGCCGAAGACGACCCTGTTTTCCGCGACATGAAGCAATACGGTTTTGCCATGCTCCAATGTGCCGAGGTACTGGTGCAACGGCAACAAACCCTCAACCATCCTCATGGGGACAAGCGGTAGAAAGCAGTTCCGGCGACCTCCTTACCGGACTTGACATTCTGTCAAAAAGTCAAATCCAAGCATACGAGAATGGCGTATTTGCTGCCCTGTTGGACAATCGGTGCAAATACGCCATTCTCGCGTGTTTACCCATCAACAAAAAGTCAGCCTGTACCCGGTCCGGCTTTCATTCGGACATCTGGCATGCCCAACCGTCCGCATCCCCATGGAAACCCGTCAGCACCCGTACGGCCATCATGACAAAACGACACACGGATGACGACATTTTCCGGTCTCCAAATAGAGGAAAAACGGACTTTTCCTCCCTATCTTTCCACCCTTTCCTGGGCATTCGTCCCCGTTTTTATCCACCCTGTGAAACCGTTCTGCGGCAAATGATTTTTCATTCGCCTGCAAACGAAAAAATTTTCTTCCTCATGGTAAATTGTATATATACGGAATATCATTGCATAATCGGCTCGAGATATGAATATTTATTCAAAACAGACGCCTAAGAGAGAGCTGAAAGCGGTTTTCCATAATCGAATTGAAATGCGAAAAGTAACAAAATGACAACTTCCCGCCCTCCATTTCGCACGAAATCGCTTGGAAATGATTTCTTTTTGTGTATATTTGCATACGGTGATACATGCCGTAGAAAGGAGCCATCAAGAACAACATACGATTTTACGAACCGATTCCGGAAACGGACATGGCACGCGTCACGGCTACCGTCGCGACGTTCAACTCCGGACGGACATCCGAAAACGGTTTTTATGCCATCAGCATCGCTACACCTTACCGGCGGTATTATGCCTTGTGGCGCATATTCGCAGACGAACGCCCTCCCCTCTTTATCCGTACGCTGGCCGATACATTCGTCATGGCCGCAGGCAAAGCCATGGACTTGCTGAAGTACTGCAAGGTAACCCTGAAGTGGGTGGACAATACTTTTTTCATTCCTTATTACGAACAGACTTACGACACACTGACCTTCGGAAAATACCGGGGCAAACGCATCGCGGAAGTCTACTACATCGACCCGAACTACGTGCTGTGGATGGCCAACCGCTTCGAACCGGAAAAGAAAAAGCTCCTGAAACTAAAAAGAAACCGCACAATGTTTTGCCGTGGTACACGCGGAACTCAGTCCCCGCGACGGCCCGCCTATCGTTCGCCCAGCCGTTACGTCGGGGAGAAAGGAGAAAAACTGGAAGCCCTCCGACTGAAAATCTTATATGTCAAACAGCAAGTGGACACTTACAAGCCGGACTTTTATATCGACCAACGCATTCTGGCCGCAGACAGCCAAGGAAACCGTTATACTTTCACTGAAAAAGCGGCCGGAAGAAGCCAGACGCCCAAAGCATTGAGTTGCTTCAGCCGCCAGCTTTCGCCCGGCATGGAAATCACGCTTTCCGCCCGCGTCATGGGACATTACGAGAGTCAGGGCGTGAAATATACGCGTTTAGGATACGTGAAATACAGTTGACGGCTATTCCAAAACCGTCACCTTACGTACCACAATCTCCTGCAAAGGGCGCTCTTTTGCCGTACGCACTTTTTCTATGGCCTCAGCCACTTGCAGTCCTTCCACGACCTCGCCGAACACGGTGTATTCTCCGTCCAAATGGGGCGCACCGCCCACTGTGGTATAGGCCTGTTTCTGCGTCTCGTCGAACGGCACAGGCGGATGGGCGGCCACCTTTGCTTCCGCCTCATGCAACAAAGAGTCTTTCAGGCTTTCCAACTTTTCGGTTTCGCCACGACGGCGCATCAGGTACATTTCCTTGAGATGGCCTCGCGAAAGTTCCTCGTAAAGCGTATCCACCGGCTTTGGTAAATGGCCGAATAAAAAGCTCCATCAACGAACTTGGCGTATAGGTCTTCCCCGTCACGATATAGAACTGCGTACCGCTGGAGGCCTTTTTTCGGGATTCACGTCATCCCCCATACGGGCTGCCGCCAATGCGCCTTTCTTATGGAAATGGCGCGGATAACGGATTTCCGCCGGAATCGTATAACGGTAGGCCGCAGTATCCACGGCCGGTTTCATTCCCCGGGTTTGAGGGCCGGGTCTCGGTCTGCACCATAAAGCCTCGTACGACACGATGAAACAAAATATTGTCGTACGCCCCGCACGGGCTAACTTGATGAAATTATCACGATGCTTGGGCGTATCGTTATACAACTTCACCTTCATGTCGCCCATAGAGGTTTCTATCAGTACTTCAGTCTCTTCCATTGCTTTTTCTTCTTTTGCGGACCGCAAGACATTACAGCCATGCAGCACGCGATATAAATCATACTTTTCAAATTCATGCAACCGACGGATGACGATTATTATCCTGCAAAAATAATGAATTCATGGAGTTTTTATTTTATTTTTGTGAAAAAATCCTCCCGAATTCAAAAAAGCCGTTCCTTTGTAGTACACTATAACTGAGATTATGAAAAAAGAATCCTGAAATGGGTAATCGGCATTTTACTCACCCCTATCATACTATTCTTCATATCGGCTACACTGCTTTATCTTCCCCCATACAAGATTTTGCCGTACGCAAGACTACGGCCTATCTGTCTGAGACCACCGGTATGAAAGTGCATGTAGGCCGACTGCGGTTGACCTTCCTTTTCGATATCGACTTGCAGGACGTGCAAATAAAAGACGGGCAGGACGACAGTCTGCTGGATGTGGAACGTCTGAGCGTGGATTTGAGTTTCGCATCCCTGCTCCACGGAGAAATTGACGTGGAAGGCATCGAACTGACCCGTGCCGCAGTCAACACCAAATCCATGATTGCCGGGGTGGAAATCAAGGGAAGCATAGGACGCTTCTTCGTAAACTCCCACGGTATAGAAATCCCGCAGGAAATGGTGACGGTGAATACGGCCCTACTTTTCGGATGCCGACGTGGCCATCGCTCTGACCGATTCTACGACGGAAGACACGACCGCCAGTTCGCCAGTGAATTGGAAAATCTCCCTTGGGCAAGTGAATCTGGCACGCACCCGGGTACGGTTCAGCATGCCGGGCGACAGTATGACCATTTCGGGTGGAATCCTTACGGCAGCCCTGCGGAACGGTCTCATAGACTTAGGACAAGCCTTGTACACGGTGGAAACTTTCGACTTGCACGCCGATTCGCTATTCTACGACCTGCCATACGAGAAAACCGCAGAAGGGCTGGATGTCAACCATATCGCACTTCGGGACATCGGCCTAGGCATCGACAGTATCACATTCGACGGAAACGCCTTGGGGCTTTCACTGGCTTTGCGCGAAACGCACATGAAAGAAAAAAGCGGTCTGGAAATCCGTTCGCTGACAGGGCACTTCAATATGGATTCCACTTCTCTGCATGTACCCGGACTGGTACTTCGCACCCCGGATTCTTACATCAGGACACAAGCTGACATGGACCTTTCCGCCGTAGCCGAACAGCCCCAAGGAAAAATGTCCGCCCGACTTATGGGAGAACTGGGCAAACAGGACGTATTATTGTTTGCCGGAGGATTGCCCCCGGCCTTTGTCAAGGCTTATCCCAACTCCCCGTCATCTTACGGTTGTCGGCCGACGGGGAATGTGGATACGCTGAACCTCACGACTGTAGAAGCACGGCTGGCCGGCGCTTTCGAACTGAAAGCCGACGGAAAGATGTTCCGGTTGGCGGACTCCGTACGAAGGTCGGGACACGTGAATTTGGACCTGCGTACACGCAATCTCGATTTTGCGAGGGCATTGGCCGGAGAAGAGGCGCTGAAAGACATAGCCCTGCCCCCGATGCGACTGGACGGGAATGTGGGGCTGAACGGACAAAAATACACTGCCGACCTCCGTTTAAGGGAAGGAAAAGGAAACGTGCAAGTAAAAGGAGGATTCGACGCGGCACGCATGGCCTACCAGGCGAAACTGGCCATAAAGGACCTGCAACTCCATCACTTCTTACCCAAAGATTCCCTGTACGGCCTGTCCCTCACGGCATCTGCCAAGGGCGTTGGGACGGATTTCTTCAGCCGACATACCCGGATGCAGGCCGACATGACATTAGAAAGCCTGCAATACGGACAACTGCATCTCAGTGACATCAAACTGGATGCCGGATTGCAAAAAGGCAACGGCCACGTCGCTCTCGACAGCCATAACCCGCTATTGGATATGCGTTCCAGAATCGACGCGCTGCTGAGCCGACATAATACCGACCTGACTTTCAGTATGGATATGCGCAGCATCGACCTGTTTGCCCTGCGACTGACTGGACAAACCGTTCAAGGCCGGCATGTGCTTGCACATGGACGGCAGTACGAACCTGAAAAACGCTCATACGGTACACGGAACGGTATCGGATATCTCTCTCATAATGCAGGATTCGGTATTCCTTCCCAAAGATTTATCCCTGAACGTACTGGCTCTTCCGGACACTACGTATGCCGACATTTCGGCCGGTGACTTCAAACTGCATCTTGACGGCCGCGACGGATATGAGACGCTGATGAAAAAAAGCGAAGAATTCATGGCTGTAGCCGACCAGCAACTGCAACGCCGGCATCTGAATCAGGACTCACTCAAGATTTTCCTGCCACGCATGACGCTCAATATGGTGTCGGGAAAAAACAACCCCGTGGCCAACTATCTGACGGCTATGGGCTACTCTCTCAACGAATTGAAGCTGAACCTGAATGCCGACCCCAAAATCGGCCTGAACGGAGGCGGCCATATTTACGATGAATGCAGGAGGCATCTTACTGGATACGATACAGATGCACATCTTTCAGGATACGACCGGCGTAAAATGGACGGACGGGTGCGAAACGGCCCCAAGAACAAACAATTCGTATTCGAGTCCCGGCTGAATGCTTATCTGCACTCCACCGGAGCGGGAATCAATCTGATTTATCTGGACGACAAGCGTAAAAAGGAGTGGATCTGGGGCTGAGAGCCGACGTGCAAGACAATGGCATCAAAATTGTGTTCTCACAAATTCATCCGATTATCGCCTATCGAAAATTCGATATCAACGAGGATAACTACATATTCCTGGGGGAACGACAGGCGGGTGGAAGCGGATGTGAATATGCTCGCCGACGACGGAACGGGAGCCAGGATTTACTCGACGCCCAATCCGGAAGCCTTGCAAGACCTGTCTGTCAACCTGAACCATGTAAACCTAAAAGAACTGACCGCTGTCATTCCGTACGCTCCCCGCATCTCCGGATTAATGCAAACCGACGCCCACTTGATACAAACGGAGGAAAACCTGTCCGTCGTAGCCGACGTCTCGGTGAAAGACATGGCGTACGAAGATGCACCGCTGGGCAATATCGGCCTGGGAATGGTCTACCTGCCCAACAACGACGGGACGCATTTCGTAGATGCACGTATTTCGCATAACGAAGCAGAAGTCCTGACGCTTTCAGGAGCTTACAAAGACAACGGTAAAAGCGGAACGATAGAGGCGGACTTGGATTTGCAGACTTCCCGTTGTCGTTGGCCAACGGTTTGTCCCGGACAGATGGCGGCTTTAGGCGGTATGGCCGACGGCTGCATGAAGGTGAGCGGCCCGACCGACCGGCCCGTCGTAGAAGGATGGCTGGCCACCAAAGCCATGAAAATAACGTCATCCGAGTACAGTTTGAACCTGCGTCTGGAGGATGATACCATCAAGGTAAGGCAAAGCCACCTGAATTTAGACAAGTTGAACGTATATTCCACAGGAAAGAACCCGCTCGTGTTCGACGGAACGGTGGATTTCGCCAACTTCGATAATATCTTGCTCGACCTGAAAATGAATGCATCCAACTTCGAACTCATCAACGCCAAACGCACCCAACAGGCATCGGCCTACGGAAAAGTGTGTACGTGGATGTCAATGCACGGATGGCCGGGAATCTGAACAATATCAACATTAACGGACGTTTGGGGGTATTGGGAAGCACCGACGTGACGTACGTGCTGAAAGACACTCCGCTTTCATCGGAAGACCGGTTGAGCGGCCTGGTCACGTTTGTAGACTTCAGCGATACTACGACCGTGGCTACCCAGGAAGAAGTACAGCCCATGAACATGAACGTGATGATGCAAATCAGCATAGACCAGGGTACACAGGTACACTGCCTGCTGAGTGCCGACCGCTCTAAATACGTTGATCTGGAAGGGGCGGCGAGCTGACCATGAACTATACTCCGCAGGGAGAACTGACGCTCACCGGACGTTATACGGTGCTGAACGGAGAAATGAAATACTCACTTCCGCTTATCCCTTTGAAGACATTCACCATCGCCTCGGGCAGTTATGTGGATTTCAACGGGCCTATCCTGAATCCTACTTTGAACATCTCGGCGTCCGAACGTATGCGTGCCACCGTGACGGAAAACGATACCCCACGCACTGTTTCCTTCGAAGTGGGGCTGTCCATCACGCGTACGTTGGAAAACATGGGGCTGGAGTTTACCATCGCAGCCCCTGAAGACATGACCGTGCAGAACCAACTCGCAGCCATGTCGATAGAGGAGCGCGGGAAAGTGGCCGTCACCATGTTGGCCACCGGCATGTACTTGTTGGGAGATAATGAAAGCGGAGGATTCTCTACGACCAATGCCCTGAACGCCTTGTTGCAAAGCGAAATCACCAACATTGCAGGCAAGGCTCTTGAAACCATAGACTTGAGCCTCGGCGTAGACCAGGAAACTACGGCCGAAGGAACGGAGCGCACGGATTACTCATTCCGCTTTGCCAAACGCTTCTGGGGCAACCGTGTGAGCATCATCGTGGGCGGTAAAGTGTCTACGGGCGAGAATGTGGAAAACACCGGCCAGTCGTTGATAGATAATGTATCGTTAGAATATCGCTTGGACAAGAGTGCCACACGTTACGTCACCCTATTCTATGACAAGAGTTATGAGTCTTTGTTGGAAGGCGAAATCACCGAAATGGGAGCCGGTCTCGTACTGAGGCGTAAAATGACACGCTTAGGGGGAACTGTTTATCTTCAAGAACAGAAAAAAGAATGAACCTCAACACGAAAAAGAGAAGAAATGATGAAGACAAGACTGAAGATATATTGTGGTGTGATCCTGTGCTGCGGTCTGGCGGCAGGTTGCTCAACGACCAAGAACCTTCCCGAAGAAGAGGTTTTGTACACCGGTATCAAGGAAATAGACTATGGCCAAAAAGTCGAAAAAGAAAGCCAAGAAAAAGGCTAAACAAAAGGAGGAAGAAGGAGTCATTACCTCTCTGGCCGATGCTTACAAAGCTGTAGACGATTTACTCACACAAAGAGATTTGTCTGTGCTGAAACGGAAAGAGGAATTGACTCAGGAGCAAAAGGACTCCATCGCCGCCGTGCAACGTATCGAAGAAGAGGCGTATGAAACGGCAAAGGAAGAAGTGGATGCGGCACTGGCTTACGCCCCGAACAACGCTCTGTTCGGAAGTTCGTCCTACCGTATTCCGTTCCCCACCGGACTGTGGATATACAACGCTTTAGTGGGCAAGAAGTCACGCTTCGCAAAATGGTTATTCGATACGTTTGCAGGTACTCCGGTCTTCATCAGTACCGTCAATCCGAAAACCCGCGCACTCGTAGCACAAAACACACTCCGGAACTACGGTTATTTCAACGGTACCGTGGATTATGAAATCCTACCGGAAAAGAACCCCAAAAAGGCCAAAATCAGCTATACCGTCAGACCGCGCAATCTGTTTCGTCTGGACTCCATAGCCTACCTGCGCTTTCCGGCTGTGGGCGACAGCCTGATACGGAAACGTTCCGGCAACGTACCCTTTTCAGCGGTGATCCGTTCAGCGTAATCAATCTCGATGCCGAAAGAACCCGTATTTATAACATGTTCCGCAATTCCGGTTATTTCTACTACAAACCGGAATACATCACCTATCGTGCCGATACCATACAGCGTCCGGGATTCGTACAACTGCAAGTCGTACCGGCTGACGGCATTCCCGCATCGGCCAACAAAAGGTATTACCTCGGACGGACCACCGTCAATCTGTTCAATAATGATTCTTATGAACTGACCGACACGCTACAGTTTCGCGATTACACCTTATATTATGACGGAGGAAAGAAAGGCAAAATCCCTTTGCGCTTCGGTGCCCTCCGGCGTAATCTGTTCTATCGGAAAGGCATGCTCTACCGACAGGACATTATGAGCTTCGTACAACAGCAACTCTCGGAAATGAATGTGTTCAGCACGGTAAACCTGAAATACGTTCCGCGTGATACCACCGCACTCAACGATACGCTCGACATCGAAATCACCGGTATTCTGGACAAACCCTACGACGGGGAGTTCACCACAAAGGTAACCTCTAAAAGCAATGGGCAAATCGGTCCGGGACTCTCGTTCAGCATGTCCAAACGCAATGCTTTCCGAGGAGCGGAAAAGCTGAAATTCGAAGTGCACGGATCATACGAATGGCAAACCAACTCCACCGTACAGGGACGTAGTTCCGTCATCAACTCCTACGAATACGGTACTTCATTGTCGTTGGACTATCCCCGACTGATATTTCCCGGGGCACGTAAGTTCTCCCGACGCGCCAAAAACGAGCACCTCGTTTGTACTGGATGCTACATGGATGAACCGGGCCAACTATTTCGGCATGGTGTCTTTGAGCGCACGGGCGGCCTATACTTACCAAGCCCGTCCTACAATCAAACACGAATTCGTCCCGTTCCGCTTGGATTACGACGAACTGTTGAGTACAACCGCCACTTTCGACTCTATCATGAACGTCAACCAGGCACTCTACGTAAGTATGCGCGACCAGTTCGTTCCTTCCATGCGATACACTTTCACTTATTCCAGTCCGCGCAAGGCACGCAATCCGCGTACTTTCATCTTTGAAGTGAAAGAAAGCGGAAACATCACTTCCGGTATTTACGCCGCTTTCGGTAAACCGTTCAACCAAAAAAGACAAGAAACTTTTCAACGTGCCTTTTTGCACAGTATATCCGTTTTCTGGCTGAGTTCAGAGAAGAATTCCGCCTTACTCCCCCGTACAAGTATCGCCACGCGAGTGGGAACCGGCGTGATATTCAGTTACGGAAACTCTACCGCAGCTCCTTACAACGATCTCTTCAGCGTGGGTGGTGCTAACAGCATCCGTGCGTTCACCGTCCGCGGCGTGGGGCCGGGTAGCTATATTCCGGGCGCGTCGGCTTATTCCTATATCGACCAAATGGGAGACTTCAAAATCGAAATGAACGCCGAGTATCGCTTCCCCATCGTTTCTATGCTTTCCGGAGCCGTATTCCTGGATGCTGGAAACGTTTGGCTTCTGGATGCAGACGTAAACCGCCCGGGAGGAACATTCGACATTTCAAGATTCGGCAAAGACCTGGCTTTAGGCACCGGATTGGGCATTCGTTGCGACCTCGATTTCCTCGTATTGCGTTTCGATGTCGGAGTGGGACTTCACGCTCCTTACGACACAGGAAAGAGCGGCTATTACAACATGCCGAAATTCAAAGACAGTCTGGGATACCATTTTGCCGTAGGTTATCCGTTCTAAAACGGGCTGTAGCACGGACGCCCCCTCCTGTTTTCCCAAACAGTTCAAAGGGCTTAAAAAAAGAAGCCGAAAACACGACTTTTTCAAATAAAAAGCTACTTTTGCAATACAGAACGTAAATATTTAACTTTTTTAAACGAACGAATATGAAACCTACACTTTTCTTATTGGCTGCCGGTATGGGCAGCCGTTATGGCGGTTTGAAACAATTGGACGGGCTGGGTCCGAATGGCGAAACCATCATGGACTATTCTATCTATGATGCCATCCGTGCCGGTTTCGGCAAAATTGTTCGTCATCCGCAAAGACTTTGAAGAACAATTCCGCACACAAATCCTTTCAAAATACGAAGGAAAGATTCCGGCTGAGTTGGTATTCCAAAGTCTGGACGCACTGCCCGAGAAGGTTTTACGTGCCCTGAAGGCCGTGTAAAGCCATGGGGTACGAACCATGCCGTATTGATGGGTAAAGATGTCATCAAAGAACCGTTCTGTGTCATCAACTGTGATGACTTCTACGGCCGCGACGCATTCGCCACCATCGGCAAGTTCCTGAGCGAATTGCCGGAAGGCTGCCAAAACACATACGCCATGGTGGGCTTCCGTTGCTGCAATACGCTCAGCGAAAACGGCTCCGTTGCACGTGGTGTCTGCATGTACGATGACCATCATCACTTGAAAGATGTGGTGGAACGTACGGAAATCATGCGTGTGGACGGTCCTATCTGCTACAAAGACGAAGAAGGCAAATGGATTCCGTTGGAAGAGAACGTACCGGTCAGCATGAACATGTGGGGCTTCACGCCCGACTACTTCCAACATAGCGAAGAATATTTCAAAGAGTTTCTGAGCAATCCGAAGAACATGGAAAATCCGAAAGCCGAGTTTTTCATCCCGCTGATGGTGAATAAGCTCATCAACGAAGGTACCGCTACGGTAGAAGTGCTCGACACTACCAGCAAATGGTTCGGTGTAACATACGCTGCCGACCGTGAAGCCACAGTAGAAAAGATTGCCTCCTTGGTAGCAGCAGGAGAATACCCGGAAAAGCTGTTCTAAACAAGGCTCTTTTATTTTTTTACCTAAAAAGAATCCTTCTTGCATGGAGTTCATCCGGCAAGAAGGATTCTTTTTTATATTGTCCGCCCTCCATCTGACTGTCACCTAAAGGCAGTCTGTTTTTTTCTGCAAGATAAAGTAAAAACACAGTATTGTCTTACACAAAAAATCGTAAAATGAAGAAATCAACAATCTGTAAAAGCAAGAAAGCCGACTTCTTGTCTTTCATGCAAAATCAAATCCAAGAAAAAAAGATGCGCAACAAAATCAAAACATCTGCGAACTACCAATCATCCCTGCGTTCCTTTACACATTTCCTCCAAACCAAAGGCTACTGTCGCTCTGTAAGCTTCGAATCTATCACCGAAGAATTAATCGCATCTTACGAGACCTACCTACAACACGAACGCGGTATCACCAAAAACAGCAGTTCCTTTTATATCCGCACATTGCATGCGGCTTATAAAAAAGGAATTGCCATGCTCAATCTGAAACTTCGAGACCCCTTCGGCAACGTCTATACGGGAGTAGACAAAACCCGAAAACGGGCTGTAAACATCGATGTCATCATCAAACTCATGCAATATAAGAAGCTCAATAAAAAGTATGGAATTCAGTCGCGATACATTTGTATTTTGCTTTTTCGCACAAGGTATGCCTTTCATAGACTTCGCCAAACTAAAAAAGGAAAATCTGCAAAACGGACGCCTTTCCTATTATCGGAGTAAAACCGGACGTCTGCTCTCTGTCAAGGTAGACAGAATCATGAGAACCATCATCAATAAATACGCCTCTCCCCAATCGGACTTTTCTTTTCCCTGTGATGAAAACCACAGAATTCCGACAGTCCGTTTACGACTCAGCCTTACGGACATACTAATCTCAATTTAAAAAGCTATCCGAATTGTTAGGAGAGAAAGCCACGCTCACCTCTTACGTCCCGAGGCATTCATGGGCCTCGGAAGCCTTAAAGCTTCATATCCCGATGCACGTCATCAGCGAATCTATGGGGCATTCCAATGAAAAGACCACTTCCATCTATCTCACTTCGCTGGACCACCGCAACATTGATGCTGCAACAAGAAAAATATTTGAAACGGCAAATAGAAGAAGTAAAATAAAGAAACGAATCAGACAGTCTTCGACAAAAACTTCAACGCTCTCCTATTCAGCAATATATCCTCAATATTATTATTCCATCTCTATGCAAGAGGTGGATAAATCCGATGCAAATGTAGATAAAATACTTAAACCCACAAAATAATCGGTCTTTTTTTTTTTTCTCGAAAAAACAAATGATTTACTAAAAAACACGAAAGAACAGATTTGGAAGATGGTTCTAAAGCACTATGACTCACATATAATAGACAGGCCTACATTCCCTTTTTTCCACCTCTTGCATAGAGAGAGAAAAGAATATGATTCTAAAAACAGGAAAGTAGAGAACATATATTTTTTAATTAATTTGTTTTATTATGAAGAAGAAGTTTATTAGTGTTGCGATGTTTTGCGCATTGATTGCCAGTTCCCCGGTTTGGGTCGGCTGCTCAGATTACGATGACGACATTGCCAATCTACAATCGCAGGTAGACGCATTGAAACAAACGGTAGATGTTTCAACCGCAGAAGCCTTGAAAGCCCTGCAAGAAGCTCAAGCCGCATTGCAGGAGGACATCAACGAATTGACAGCGGGCAAAGCCGACGCACAGGCCGTGAAGGACTTACAGGAAACCGTGGCTGCACTCCAAACAGCCATCACAGAGAACGACATCACCCAAATCGGCGAATTGAGTTCCCAAGTCAGCGAACTGATCGCACAGGTAAATGGAATAGAAGGCGACTTGGATAAGACCCAAAGCGACCTTCAGCAACAAAAGACTGAGTTGGAAGGCAAGGTCAACAGCCTGCGTGCCGATTTGAGAAAGCCATTGCCGACAAAGCCGACCAAGCTACCGTGGACAGCATCAAGTCTGAATTGGATACGGCCGTAACAAACCTTACAGACGTAGAAAACCGTTTGGTGGAAGTAGAGAAATGGATTAAGAACAACGGGCAGGAATTGGCCAAACTGACAGCAAACGTAAAGCCAGATCAACAACCTGATCGCTAAAATCAGCGAAGAAGCGGCTACGACCATTTCCGACCCGGCCATCTTGGCAGCCATCAAGGCATTGCCCACCACGGTAAGTTCACTTACCACCCTGCAACAACAAATCGGCAAGGAAACGGAAGCCGGAAGCATCCTCTACCGTCTGGCCGCCCTCGAAGAATGGAAGAACACTATCGTGACCGAATTACTGACCGGCACGGGATACAGCAGCTTTGCCGACATTTGCCAAGACATCAAAGAGCTGCAAGAAGCATTGACGGGCAGCGGCAGCGAAACGCCGGGCGTAGCCCCGAGCGACCCGGGCTTGGTTGAACAATTCAACGCACTGAAAGCCGAAATGGCCAAGTTCGACATGATTCAAAGCGTGGTGTACATCCGAACCTTACTTCTACCGAAGAAGGAGGCTATTTGTTGAAGTCTTCCGTGCTGAAAGTGTACAACGAAAAGCTCACGACAGCGGACAAATACGAGACGGTGGCACAAGGCATAGCATCCAACAAAATCCAATTCCGCGTGTCTCCGGCCTCTAAAGCCAACGACTTCATAGGAGAAAACGCCAAATATACCTTGACTTTCGACGGCTCGCTAATCAGCAAGAAAAGCTTCTCTAAAGTAAAGACGACAGGAGCCCCCGTCTTAGTCGACGCAGAATCCGGCATCATCGAATACTCCGTAGAGACAGAAATTGGCGAGAATGAGATTTGGGCCGTTTGCGCCGTCATTAAGGCCGTAGACCCACAACCTGCCGAAGGCGAAGAAAGCACGGGGAGCACAAAGGACAACACGGACCTGACCACGACCTATTTCAAGGCAACGAGAGTGACGGACAAGGTGAAAACCATTGAAATCACGAACGACAACAGTTCCGCAACGAGCTTGCCTTACATGAATCCGGACGGCAGCAACAGCATGTTGGACTACAGCAAGAACCGCAAAGTCGTAGGCAAGGCCGAAGATGGTACCATAATCGTGGAAGACATGGTAGGAGAATACGGCGTTCCGACTACGATTTCCTACGAACTGTCCACGTTGACGAACGACGACAAGAGCGACGATAACTGGTTCAAGATCGAAAACGGCCAACTTACATTGCCGAATGCATCGAATGCCATGATCGGACGTAAAGTCACAGTCACCCCGTGGCCGACTTCGGTTCGTTCAACTCAAGGCTCCGGCATACAAAAAGTAACCATCGCACGCCGCGTTGTAGAGCATGACGTACAGGAAACCAAGGAACTGACATGGAACAAGGACATCCAGTTCATTGCCCTGAGCAGCGACGAAATGGACGAAATCATCAAAGCAACCGAACTGTCACGCGGTGACTTCATGGAGCTTATCGATGAAAACGAACCGGCAGACTTGACCAAGCTGTGCCTGATGACCGGTAAAGACATCTTGGAAAAATGCCTGCAGCAACCGACAAGGTAGCAAACGACAACACGCTGTACATCGTCGTTCCTGCCAAAATGAATACCGGTGAAGCCAAGAAACTCGATATCACATTGAAGGAAGAAAACAGCAGTACCACGCAGACCGACTCTTACATTATCCATGTAAACGTCAGCAAGATGCAGTATCCTGTCACTGTGATCGAGAAGAACCCGACCCGTTGGACAGAAGACGGGCAGACCATCGAATACAGACCGCAGATTGAATGGGCTGACGGCACAACCGACAAGGTGGAAGGCGTGGGCAATACGTTCAATGCCGAAGACTTGTTCGCCGACTATGCCGCATTGAGCCAACAGGCTGCCGACCTCGGCTTCACCCTCGTCATCAATGCCAAGGGTCTCACAAATGCTGACGGTGTCAGCTACAACTCTGCCACCAGGGCACTTACTTACGACAAGACCCAATATAACGGCAAAGTCGTTGAATTTGAAATCTACTTGGACTACAACGGTACGAAGATTGGCGCAACTAACTGCAAGATCAGCGTACAGGCATTGAGCGGAACATGGACGAACCCGGCTCAGATGGCCATGAGCGTCACCGACTTGTCTAAGACTTATAACGTGGCTGAAGGTGCCAAATGGGTTGATGTCGCCGGACGCACTATATGGGAAAACGGTGCCAAGGTGAAGACCGGCAAAGACAATAAAGGCAACTGGTTGTCCGACTTCAATAAGGATCCATTCTCGACAGCGGTATATGGCATGACCGCCCCGTCATTCCACGTCATCGACCCGAAGACCGGAGCAACCATTACCGACCAATATGTCAACGTAAACAGTTCCACCGGTGAAGTTTCGTTCACGGACGATGCCAAACAAGCGTCTTTCGCTACGGCTTACACGGTAACCATCCGTATCAGTGCCGATTCTCCATGGGGCGCAATCACGAACATGCCGGACGACCACGTAGACATGACGTTCACCATTGCACAAGGTGCAAAATAATGACAAGGAGAGAAAGTAATCTCATAAAAGCCTTGCCCATCCGTTTTCTCTCCATCTACGGACGAGGTAAGGAAGGTTGGTCAGAGACGGTCTCCGCGAGGAGGCCGTCTCTTGTATTTATAACGTTACGGACAGCCGCGCCAGATAATCATAATGTTCCCCGTCCTGCAAGCGTTCCGCACGGAAACCGTTTTCCTGCGCATAGTAGGCCAAAGTGTCGAAGTCCACATAGAGCCACGGGAAAGGTGCGCCTTTCACTCGCTTGTACTGCATCCGGAAATCCAACTCACCGTAGTAACCGGCATTCAGGTCGATGTCCAACGCGCCGTCTTCGTCTTCATAAATATAGCGCAAGTCACTGGAATCCACCAACACGCAACCGCCGGGTGCCAACAGTTGCTTCATACGACGGAAAAACAAGGGCATGCGTTCCAGCCGCCCGATGATGCCGGAACCGTTCATCAGCATCAGCACCGTATCGTAACATCCGGCGAAAGCCTCGTCGAAGACATCCGCCTCCCAAGCCTGCCTCACCCCGCGCCGACGCATCACGTCCACCGACAACGGCGAGATGTCCACCGCCGTCGTCCAACCCGCGCCTTTGCAAAGGCCAAGCTGTGGCAGCCAGCCCCGGCACCGACATCCAACACCCGCCCGCGACACAAGTCCAAAGCTTTCAGTTCCAATGGCGGCATATCCTCCTCTTCACGGAACAACGTGCCGACCGGCATCTCGTCTTCGTCAAACTGCGGGGAGAACACCCGCAGGCGACCGGCCCGACCTGTCTCATAATAGTCACGGATGGCCTGCCCCATCGGGTCGCATCCGTCTTCCAACAATCCGTTCTTCATATTTTTATGTCTTGGTGGCGCAAAGATACGACAAATATCCTCGCCGCTATGCTTATTTGCATTATCTTTGTTACCACGAAGACAGGATGCGGCTCGGCATAGCCAAACCGGAAAACTTCGTTTTCATTTGTCTCTGCGCTCGCCTTTCGCTATCTTTGTGCATTATAGGCTTCACGTTTTTATGGAAACAGACCGTAACATATACATCAAAAACATGGTGTGCGACCGTTGCGTCATGGTCGTACGGAGCGTACTGGAACGTCTCGGACTGACACCCTTGTCGGTCGAACTCGGACGGGCCGAACTTTCCGCCCCTCTCGCGGAGACCGCACGCCAAGACTTGCGCGAAGCCCTCGCCCCCTTGGGATTCGAACTGATAGACGACCCGCGCATCCGTACCGTAGAGCATATCAAGCGTCTCATCATCGAACTCGTACACCATCAGGACAACCGCCTGCGGACAAATCTGTCGCAATACCTCGCCACGGAGTGTCGCCACGATTACGGTACGCTCAGCAAGCTGTTCTCCGAAACGCAAGGCACGACCATCGAAAAATACTTTATCGCCCAGAAAATCGAACGCGCCAAGGAACTGCTGGATTACGGTGAACTGACCCTCAACGAAATAGCCGACCGGCTGAACTATTCCAGTACCGCCCACCTCAGTGCCCAGTTCAAGGCACAGACCGGATATACTCCACGGCAATACCGGCAACAGAAAGAGCGGGCACGTATCCCTTTGGACAAGATTTGAAAAAAACGCCCGCCCGGGAAATCCCGGACAGGCGTGAAAACACCAGCATCATGCAGGCCGCGCACCTTACGGTATCCATTTAAAAGTCCGAGGCTTGTTGTACGCCATGTTGAGTTTCAACAAATCCTGCACGTCCTCAGGCCGATAGGAGTGCGACAACTCCGCCACGGCCATCCGGACGGCCTCTTGCACAGAGTGTTCCACGGCCTGCAAGTCCTCCTTTTTCGTTTCCACACGGGTGGTAATCTGCACGGTGAACCGCTTTCCTGCTGCCTTGAACGCGTTTTGCAACTGGGCAAAATGCTTCACCAAAGAGGCCGACATGATCTCTTGCACCTGTTCCGGCATCATGATTTCTCCCTTTCCGCCCATACCGGTTTCCCAGCGGGTCAAAAAACACCTTTCCTCTGTGGTTGATATACACGTCGTACACGTTCGGGCCGTCTTCCACTTCGACGTAACGCCTTTCCTGCCCCACCGTGTCCGTCGGCGCCTCGCCTGCGGTTTCCACATCCGCCGTCTTCTCCTGCAACCACTCCACATTCATTTCCGGCCGGGCAAGCAGCCATGCCGTACCACCCGCCAAGGGTATGGCCCACAACAGGGCCAACCGTCTCCACCGGTTTGTTCTTTTCCGTAACATCATAACTACACGTTTTTTGAGTGAACAGTGCAAAAAGCCGCTCGCCATGGCATATTTCTTTGCGCCCACAGCCTTCCGCACCAATAACATTTGATATGTTTTCGCATCGATGCCTTGTCCAAGTACGCCTTCATCGGCCTGATATTCATGGACCTCGCGCAATTCCTTGCGCAACAACCATGCCACGGATGAAACCAAAACAAGGTGACAAGCCCCTGCATCAGGCATTCGTCCCACGTGTGGCGGTAGCGGATGCATCAGTTCGTGCAGCCGTATCAAAGGGAAATCCCGGTAATCCGCACGGTTCATCACCAACCAACGCCCCACACAGAAAGCCCCCACCGGTTCGTCCGTCCACACTTCCGTCCACTTCTTCTCCCTCCTGCACGTGCCGCATTTCACCAACCGCCACACGCGCACATACCCCAAAATCCAGAAAAGCAGCATGCAGACGGTTCCGGTACAATACACGACGGGCACGACAGCCCATCCCGCAGCCTCATCCCCGCATGCCGGAAGTTCCCGGCCAAGGGTAGTTTCCGCCCCTCCGTCAGAACCGCTTTCCGGCCACGCCTCCGCCAGTTTCTCGTTCCACACGCGCAACGGGCGTTGCACGGACTCTCCCGCCCACCGTCCACGGCACAAGGGGCATGCACAAGCAAACCGCCACTCCCCACAGCAACAACCTGCGGTTGAAGCCGAACAAGGTGGAACCGGCAAACAGCCATTTGTAGAACCCGTAAAGGACGCACAGGCAAATGCCGGCCTTTGTCAGATACATGAATACCGCTGCTGTCATACTTTCATTCTTCTTTGCGCCCGCTTTCGATACGGGCTATCAGTTGTTTCAACTCGTCCACGCCCATCTTGTCTTCCTCAATGAACTGCGACACCACGTGGACGTACGAATTATTATAATAACGTGAAATGATGTCACCCAAGGCAGAACCCACATACTGCTTCCGGGTCACCTTGGCCCGGTACAAGTAGATGTTGCCCACCACGTCATATTCCACAAAAACCTTTTTCCACCAGTAACTTCACCAACGTGGCTACCGTATTATAATGGGGCTTGGGAGCGTCGTAATGCTCCAACATCTCCCGGATGACCATGGGACCGCACTCCCACAAAATTTCCATTATCTCTTTTTCTTTCTGTGTCAGATTTCTCATATTGTTTCTGTTTCTCTGTTTGGAACGATACAAATATAGGTAAAACATTCCACACAATCTACTAAAACAATTAGTAGATATACTAAAGTTAACAATAATTAGTCTTCCCAACCCGAGATGGCGCAAAAAGATATAAAAACAAACCATAATTCTGTAAGGTTGTCCATACAAAAATCACTAACTTTGCCTTCGCTTGACGAGTAATACATGGAGAGAAGATGAACCAAAGACACATAGAAAAAAAGGACGTTCCCCGTATTGGACATGAGTTGCGCCGCCTGCGCCGTACGGGTGGACAAGACCCTCAACGGACAACCGGGGGTACGCATGGCTTCCGTCAACTACGCGGCGGCCACGGCTACCGTGGAATACGACACGGCACAGTGCAGCCCCGAACAACTGAAAGCGGCCTTGCAGGCTGCGGGCTACGACCTGCTGGTGGGCGACGACCGCAAACAGTTGGAAGACCGGGCGGAACAGGCGCACGACGAGAAGTACCGACGCTTGCGGCAGCGCACCGTCTGGGCCATCATCCTCGCCCTGCCCGTGGCCGTCATCGGCATGTTTTTCATGCACATGCCATACGCCGACCTCATCTCATCGGCATTGTCCACCCCCCGTCGTCCTCTGGTTGGGACGGGATTTCCACCGCAACGCCTGGCGGCAACTGCGGCACGGCACGGCCAACATGGACACTTTGGTGTCGAACAGCACGCTCATTGCCTACGTCTTCAGCCTTTTCAACATGCTCTTTCCGGAGTTCTGGACGGCACGGGGCGTAGAACCTCACGTCTATTTCGAAGCGGCGAGCGTCATCATCGCCTTTATCCTGTTGGGGCGGCTCTTGGAAGAAAGAGCCAAGGGCAGCACCTCGACGGCCATCCGCAAGCTCATGGGGCTGCAACCCCGTACGGTCACCATCGTGGACGACCGTGGGGAAACACGTGAAATCAGTATCGACGACCTGCAACGGGGGCAGACCGTCTCCGTCCGTCCCGGCGAACGGATTGCCGTGGACGGCACCATCGTCTCGGGCAGTTCGTACATCGACGAAAGCATGCTGAGCGGCGAACCGGTGCCCGTAGCCAAGCGCGAAGGGTCACACGTATTCGCCGGTACCATCAACCAACGGGGTTCGTTCCGTTTCCGTGCCGAGAAAGTGGGAGCCGACACCGTACTGGCCCACATCATCCGCATGGTGCAGGACGCGCAAGGCAGCAAAGCCCCCTGTGCAACGGTTGGTGGACCGCATCGCGGCCATATTCGTACCGACCATCATCGGCATCGCCCTTCTTTCGTTCGCCTTGTGGTGGGCACTCGCCCCCGTCGGACGGTTTCACGCACGGCCTGTTGGCTTTGGTCACCGTACTCATCATCGCCCGTCCCTGCGCGCTCGGACTGGCCACGCCGACAGCCATCATGGTGGGCATCGGCAAAGGAGCCGAACACGGCATCCTCATCAAAGATGCTGAAAGCTTAGAGGCTGCGCGGCAGATAGACAGTATCCTGTTGGACAAGACGGGAACGGTGACGGAAGGGCATCCCACGGTGACGGAAATGACGTGGGCAGAAGACAGCCCGGCCGGCCTGCCCGACATTTTCTTCAGTTTGGAAAACAGTCGAACATCCTTGGCCGAAGCCGTCGTCGGCCATATCCAGGACGGGAACTCCCCGTGCAGGACTTCGAAAGCCTGACGGGAATGGGGCAAAGGCGTCATGCCAAGGCCAAACGTATTATGCCGGAAACCTTAAGCTGCTGGAACGGAACGGCATCCCGACAGACGAACGCCTGACACGCACGGCCGAACGCATGTCTGCCGCCGGACAAACGGTGATTTACTTTGCCGATACGAAGAAAACATGGGCAGTGTCCGCCATATCCGACCGCATCAAGAAGACTTCGCGCCAAGCCGTGGCCGAACTGCAGGCCATGGGCATCGAAGTCTATATGCTCACGGGCGACCAGGCCCCCGCTGCCACACGGATAGCCAACGACGCAGGCATCCGGCACTACCGCGCCGGGGTGTCGCCGCAAGACAAGGCCGATTTCGTGGCCGCCTTGCAGCGCGAAGGGCATCGCGTGGCCATGGTGGGCGACGGCATCAACGACAGTGCCGCCTTGGCCCGCGCCGACCTGAGCATCGCCATGGGACGGGGCAGCGACATCGCCATGGATGTGGCTCAGATGACGCTCATCTCGTCCGACCTGACCCGGATTCCGGAGGCCATCCGGCTGTCCGCACGTACAGTACGCACCATCCGGCAGAACCTGTTTTGGGCTTTCATCTATAATATAATAGGTGTACCCGTGGCCGCCGGAGCCCTCTACCCCTTTGCGGCTTCCTGCTCAACCCGATGATTGCCGGGGCGGCCATGGCCATGAGCAGCGTGAGCGTCGTGACGAACAGCCTGCGGCTGAAACGGGCCGGACTGCGACACGAAGAAACCGACATTTCAAAACCCTATACAGATATGAAGAAAGAATATAAAGTGGAAGGCATGATGTGCAACCATTGCCGCATGCATGTGGAAAAAGCATTGAACAGTATCGAGGGCGTCAACGCCACCGTGACCTTAGACCCTCCCGTGGCCGTCATCGAGTTTTCGGGAGACGCGAAGCCCTTGGAGGACTTGCAAGCCGTACTGGCCGAAGAAGGTTACAAAATCTCGGAAATGTAAAGGAAGGAGGAAACCATGCAGTTAGACAAGCTTTTGCGTGGCCTGTTTCTCGCCCACGCACACTTCGATGAAAATCGCACGCGCCATCGCCGACGGCACGCGCATCGCACGCCGTGAGGAAATCGACCTGACCACCGACCCCGCCGACACGCCCATTTCGGTACGTAATGCCATCTGCATCGTGGCCGCCCCCTGTCTACGGGGGACTTGGCCCCAGTAGCCGTCCGGCGCATCGCCCGCCTGCGGGCGGAAAACAGCATCGCCATTCCGGTGGTGGTCTATGGCAACCGCGACTACGAGGATGCCTTGGTACAGCTTCGCGACCTCCTGCACGCCCAAGGGTTCACGCCCCTCTGCGGTGCGGCTTTCGTGGGCGAACACTCCTACAGCCGTCCGGGCATGCCCGTAGCCGAAGGCCGTCCTGATGCCGCCGACTTGCAGAAGGCCACCGCTTTCGGGGCGCAAGCATACGGCAGCCTGTTGCACCAACTGAACCTGCCCCACCCCCGGCCACGGATGCACGTGACTTCGCGCTGACCTACGACAGCCCGTTGAAAGCCTCGTGACTGCGCCCGCGATGAAGGGCAACGTACCCTACAAGACCCTTGGCCCCTCCACACCACAGGCTCCGGTGGTGAATGACAACTGCTACGGCTGCGGAGAATGCGTGGACTGGTGCCCCACCGGCGCCATCACCATAGCCGACGGACGCTCTGCCACCCGTGTGGACTTGTGCACCAAATGCTGTGCCTGCGTCAAGTTCTGTCCTGTGGGCGGACGCACTTTCGACACCCCTTATACTGCCATGTTGCACCAAAACTTCAGTGCACGTCGCGAACCGGAATGTTTCGTCTGACAAAATGTCAGACCAACCTCACGAGAATCGTCTATCCGCCTCTTTATTCGGGCGAGGTGACAAAAAACGTCGGCATTTCAAGCCGGCGTTTTTACATTCCGCAACCATGGGCGAGATTTTCGCTTACAAAAAGACACCCTTCCACACTGCCGTGCGGCATGCCCCCGCATGCAAACGACATCCGTCAGCCTTTTCCCGTGACAAAAAGCATGAGGATTTGGCGCACGGAAATCCGTCAGATAAATCAAAAAAGCCCTTCTGACCTCCCTTTTACACCGTTTACCGCCCCCTTTTTCGTCATGCAGAAGACCGTTTCCGGCCGACAAGCGGACAACTCCATTTTTTTCTGCTCCAAAACTTTTTCCGCTTTCAGCCAAACGAAATTCCAATCTCAGGAGATTGAAACCCCGAATTCAAAAGAAATGCGTCATAAACACATAAAACGGGCCACATACCGGTTCGGATTTAACATATCCTCTCTATTTGAGCCTTTTACAACCCGGTGCTTATGCGTAAAAAGGCTGACATATTGTCAGTATTTCACGTCCTGCCTCATCCGCCTTATTTTCCCTTTCCCATCTTTTTTTTTTTCTCAATTCTGTTTGCGTTACCAATAGTTTTATTTAATTTTGCCGCACCTAATCATTTACGAATTAATACCAAGAAAATTAGGAATATGGAAGCTGTATTCGGTTACATCATCGGCCTCGGGGCCGCAGTCATGATGCCCATTATCTTTACCATACTGGGCGTTTGTATCAAAATCAAGTTCGGAAAAGCCTTACAAAGCGGCCTTTACGTGGGCGTCGGTTTCGTGGGATTGTCGGTCATTACGGCGTTGCTCACCAGCAGCCTCAGCCCGTCGCTCTCAAAAGTGGTGGAGATTTACGATCTCAACCTCGAAGTGTTCGACATGGGATGGCCTGCGGCAGCCGCTGTGGCTTACAACACGTCGGTAGGCGCATTCATCATTCCCTGTATGCCTCGGAGTGAACATCCTGATGCTCCTCACCAAAACGACAAAGACCGTCAACATCGACCTGTGGAACTATTGGCATTTCGCTTTCATCGGCGCGATGGTTTACTACACGATGGACAACATCGCATGGGGTTTCTTCGCCGCCGTCATCTGTTATATCCTGACGCTGATAGCCGCCGACTATACGGCTCCCAAATTCCAGAAATTCTATGATAAGATGGACGGCATCTCCATCCCGCAGCCTTTCTGCCAAGGGTTCATGCCTTTCGCCATCCTCATCAACAAGGCACTCGACCTGATTCCGGGGTTCAACAAACTGTATATCGACGCGGAGGGCATGAAGAAGAAATTCGGCATCCTGGGCGAACCGCTCTTCCTCGGCGTATTGGTGGGATGCGGCATCGGCGCACTGGCCTGCAAGAACGGTCAGGAACTGGTGGACGGCATTCCGGGTATCCTCGGACTGGGTATCAAGATGGGAGCCGTCATGGAATTGATTCCCCGCATCACGGGACTGTTCATCGAAGGCCTGCGTCCCATCTCCGACGCCACGCGCCAGATGATTGCCCGCAAATTCGGTGAGAATGCCGGTCTGCACATCGGTATGAGTCCGGCCTTGGTCATCGGCCACCCGACTACGCTCGTCGTATCGTTGCTGCTTATTCCCGTTACGCTGTTTCTCGCCGTCGTCCTGCCGGGCAACCAGTTCCTGCCTTTGGCTTCGCTGGCCGGCATGTTCTACGTGTTCCCCATCATCCTGCCCATCACGAACGGCAATGTGGTGAAGACGTTTATCATCGGCCTTATCCTGATGGTCATCGGGCTGTATTTCGTGACGAACCTCGCGCCCTACTTCACCAGTGCGGCACACGATGTGTTCAACATCACGAAGGACACGGCCGTGGCCATCCCCGAAGGTTTCGAGGGCGGTGCGCTCGACTTTGCCTCCAGCCCGTTGGCATGGGTCATCTTCCACCTGACACACACGGTGAAATATGTGGGTCCGGCCGTCCTCGTGGTCTGCACGCTCGGACTGGCTGTCCTCAACCGCCGCGCCATCGTCCGCAAGAAGTACTAAGACGCGGACGCATACCACGCATTTGAATCTAACATCACATAATCAAAAAACAGAAAGAAAATGAAAAGATTTGCATTGGCTCTTTGCCTCGGCCTCGGCGCACTGGCGACGAACGCCCAGATGAACTACAAAGTACAGACCGCCTGCCATCCGCAGGATGTCAAACACTACGACACCGAACGCCTGCGCAGTGCTTTCATGATGGACAAAGTCATGGCTCCGGATGAAATCAACCTCACGTATACCCTGTATGACCGTCTGATTTACGGTGGAGTGATGCCGGTAAACAAGGTTCTGAAACTGAGAAGTTCCATGAACTCGGACCGGAAATCACCTACTTTTTGGAACGCCGCGAATTGGGCGTAATCAATGTCGGTGGAGACGGTGTGGTAACTGTAGATGGCAAAGCATACGAAATGAAGTACAAAGAGGCTCTCTACGTAGGTTGCGGCAATAAAGAAGTTACTTTCAAGAGCAACGATCCCGCCAAACCCGCCAAATTCTACATCAACTCGGCTCCCGCATATAAGCAATTCATCACCCAGTTGATTACGACTGATGCAAAGTTACAGAAGGCCAACCCAAGAAATACGTTTTGGGCATCTCTGACCATTACGGCAAGATGGAAGAAAGCAACGACCGTGTGGTCAACCAGTTAATCGTAAAAGACGTTTTGGAGAAAGTGAAAGGCGGCGGCACGAACCAACTGCAAATGGGACTCACCGAATTGGCTCCGGGTTCCGTATGGAACACAATGCCGGCCCACACACACACACGCCGGATGGAAGCTTACTTTATTTCAACGTAACCGACGGTAACGCTATCTGCCACTTGATGGGCGAGCCCAAGAGGAACGCCTCGTATGGTTGCACAACGAGCAAGCCATCACTTCGCCTGAATGGAGCATCCACGCCGCTGCCGGAACCAGCAACTACAGCTTTATTTGGGGAATGGCCGGCGAGAACTTGAAATACAGCGACAAAGACGAAATCAAATATCAAGATATGCGCTAAGCATTGGGCAATCCCGCATATAGCCACATCCCCGTCCTCTACTCCAAAGGACGGGGATATTTCTGTTTTACACAGTTTAACATTCTAAACGTTTGTTTTCCCATTTCTTTCCAGAATCAATCCTTTACTTTGTATCATCAAAAAAGAAACAAATGTCTAACTTTCAAAAAATGAACATTATGAAAAAGTTATTATTCTTACTGCTGAGTGTATTCACTTTACAAGTAGCGCAGGCCGACAACGACAAACCCATCACTTTCGACAAGCTGCCGGCTAAAGCACAGACTTTCATCAAACAGAACTTCCCCACGGAAAGGTGGCATTCACCAAAATGGAGAAAGGATTCTTGGACACGAGCTACGATGTCGTGTTTGTCAACGGCAACGGGGTTGAGTTCGACAAGAACGGCGAATGGACAGAATTGGACTGCAAACGCAGTAGCGTACCGACGAAAGCCGTTCCCGCCCAAATCACAAAGTTCGTAAAAGAAAGCCATCCCAATGCTACCATCCTCAAACTGGAGCGCGACCGTTACACCTACGAAGTGAAACTGTCCAACTTCTGGAAATCAAATTTGACAAGCAATTCAATGTCATCGACGTGGATATGGATGACTAAACAGAAGAAACTGCAAATCCGGATCCGGCACATTCCATCCCGAAAAGGGGAATGTGCCTTTTCGTACCTCTCCGGTTACCGGCTGCTTTTTTCAGTACGCATATCCCCGAAAACATATCTTTTCATAAAATAGGTTGTATCACGGCAAAATATTCAAGCAAGCTTAAGATTTTGCGTTCGATTTTGCATTATCTTTGTGAACATGAACATCCGTAAACTTTTCCTCTTTGCATTTTGGACGGGTTGCTGTCTGACATCGACTTTATACGCCCAAGAACGCGCCAAACCTAAAAACGGAGAAGGCGTATCGACATTTCTTTTCAACGTTTTGGCTACACTTCCCGTGCAGCCCAAAAAGGAGTTTCTGGAAATCAACAAAGGGAAACTGACCCGCGACGGAGGCTTGATACTGGGATCGTAGTTACCGGCTTCCCACCGGTAAGAAGTCTGGGAAAAAAGCGCGGGCTGGCAGTCGTAAGACCAGCGTTAGAACCGCTGGCCCGGCATACCAAAAACGTATCCGTCCGTTCCCATGAGTTAGAAGATGCTTGCTTTGTATTTGGTCAGCGGGCACGGAGGTCCCGACCCCGGAGCCATCGGAAAAGTAGGAAACCGGGAATTGCACGAAGACGAGTATGCCTACGACATCATCCTGCGGTTGGGACGTGCATTGATGGAAAAAGGTGCCAAGGTACATATCATCATTCAGGATGAGAAAGACGGCATCCGCGATGACCGGTATTTGTCCAACAGCGACCGTGAGACCTGCCTCGGACAAACGATTCCGCTCGACCAGATAGCCCGTCTACAGCAGCGGTGCGATGCCATCAACCGCCTGACGTATAAGGATAAAGAGAGATACAAACGTGCCATCTTCATCCACGTGGACAGCCGGGGACATAAAGACCAGGTCGATGTATTCTTCTACCACTCTCCCGGCAGCAAATTAGGAAAACGGCTGACGGAAAACATTCATAAAACCTTGAACGGAAATACGACAAACACCAACCGAACCGGGGATTCCGGGGTACGGTAAGCGAACGTTCGCTCTACGTATTAAAAAAATCCAACCCGGCGGCAGCTTTCCTGGAACTGGGCAACATACAAAACGAACGCGACCGGAAACGCCTCGTCATCCCGTCCAACCGTCAGGCCTTAGCCGACTGGATTTGCCAGGGTATCATAAAAGATTTCAAGGGACAACGGTAAAACCGAAGTCCCTATAAGACAAAAAGAACGCATAGAGGAAATCAGTCCCTATGCGTTCTCCTTTTTAGTGCACGTGCTGTCGCAGCACACGC
>VOFG01005023.1_pt1 | contig 33906 bp, 41 predicted proteins | sample 5384171 | NCBI WGS metagenome assembly VOFG01 (sample SAMN12384726, study PRJNA508395) | human gut metagenome | isolation source: healthy gut F | host: Homo sapiens
TGTATGCAAACAATTCCTGAAAGGGGAAATCAGACCTGCTCAAATATTTGGAATATTGTCTAGGGTGTATCTGAAAACTCATGATGTGACCGGCAGCGAGGAATTTTTGCGTTGCGCAAGACATTTTTTTTTCGCAGGAATACTGACGTATTTCAAGGAAAAATGACGCGGCGCACCGCAAAAAGGCCCGCTGTCCGGGTGCGTTGGGAGTTTTCAGATACACCCTAAGCACCTGTCGCCAATTAGGCCGGGGCGACAATATAAGCGTTATCAAAACCCTGTTTCCGCTATAGCTTTCCAATACCGGTTTTCTTAAAACAACTTACAATATTACGTAATCACAGATGTCCTCTGGACACCTGCTTTTGTCATGCGCAAAAAGGGCAGCTACCGCAAAAATAAGCGCTTTTGCTTACTTGCGGTAGCTGCTTTGCCCTTTGCGCAGGCTTAACTTAATGACATTGCTCATAAAGGGAGCATATCAATGAGGGGGCTGCTTTTGTGGGGCCCCCCGGGCAGGGGACCCGGGGGAGGAGGGGGTGGTCAGTGCACTTCGCCGCCCTTGCCGGTGTAGGCGCTGGCCCAGTTGTTTTCGAGTGCGGCCCAGTCGCGCTGCGGGAGCTTGCCGTTCCAGGTCTCGACACGCTTGCCCATCTGGTAGGTGTGGCTGTTGGTGGCCTCCATGATCGCCTCATAGAACCAGTCGGCCGTGGTGCAGTCCGGCCAGTCGATGCGGTCGGAGATCTTCATGTGAGACTTCGACGGCTTGCGGCCGAGCACGCGGTTGACGATGGCGCAGGCCTCGGCGCGTGTGATCCTGTTTTCAGGTTTGAACGAGCCGTCGGAATAGCCCTCGATCAGACCGCTGTCCTTTGCTGCGGTGACGTACGGGGCGAACCAGTCGGTCGTCTTCACATCAGTGAAGTAGCTGTAGACGGCGGAGCCGTTTGCCTGCGCGAAGCTCACGGCGATCTTGGCGAATTCCGCACGCGTGATAGGTGCGTTCGGACGGAAGGTGCCGTCGGAGTAACCGCCGAGGACGCCCATATGACAGAGCGTGGAAACGGCGTTGTTGTACCACTTGTCGGCGCTCACGTCGGAGAAGTTATTCTCGGAAGACCAGTTCCGCTGGCGGGCATCGTCGGTCAGCAGGCGGAAGAAGATCGTTGCGACCTCCGCACGGGTGATCCTGCCGTTCGGGCGGACCGTACCGTCGGAGTAGCCAATCAGATAGGAATAGTGATCCTTGGTATTGAGACATGCGGCGGCGATGATGGCCGGGCTGCCCGAAGCGTCGACGAAGGACTTCACCGTATAGGAAACAGAGGGCTTGGGGAATTCCTGGGCCTTGACAGGGGCTCCGGCGCTGTTCTTTGCGTTCAGAACGGCATACGCATTGGTGAACAGGGCCTTTTCTGCCTCTTCTTCAGAGAGCGTTTTTTCGCCATTCAGATCCTCCACACCGTAAGTGCCGGGGCGGTTTCGGGATTGGTCAGCTTGACGGTATAGGTCAGCTGAACTGGTGCAAAGTTGGAGACGTTCTCGTTGATGGTCCAGACGAAGGTCTCCGTATCCGGAGCGTACTGCACCTTGAAACGGAAGTTTTCTTCGTTCAGATTTTCGGCACGATCTCCGAAATAGGTCACGTTGCCGTCCGCCTTGGATTCCAGCTCCGTGCCGCCGACAGTCAGCTTCAGCGAACCGGGGACAAAATCGAACGCATCGCCCATCTTGTCCTCCACTGTGGAACCGGCACCAACGGCGTAGAGAATCTCCTGCTGAATATCGGAGAAACTAAGAATTTCTCCCCCATTCAGGTAATTCATAAAGCAGTGGGAATCATCGGCATTGCCAGCGCCCGCCATTCCATCCTCTGTCGCGATGGAGTACGCGTTGTACCCGGCGTTTTTGATCTCCTGCCAGACCTGGTCGGCATAATAGAAAGCCATGTCCCGGTTGTTGGCGCTCCGCGGAACGCAGGGCTGGGACTTGAAGTCACTGCTGGGCTTTCCCTGATTGAAATTCAGATCGTAGTCGCAGTGGTAATCATAATCATCACCGTGGCTCTCCGCGTTTCTTTCTTCCACATCTTTCAGATAAGCCTGCCAGGTTGCAACATCGGATGTAGTTTTCGGGCGCGGAACATTCACATCCGGATGGTTATTGGGTTCATAATACGAATTATCCCAGTATCCACCGGCAAAGGCATTGTACGGTTCCGCAGGAAAGTAAGAACGGGTAAACGGCGTGTCGCTGGCCCAGTTGCCGTCCTTGCTGTACAGATAGGTGGAGCCGTCCGAAACCAGGATCAGGTACTTTCTGCCTGCCGCCACATTGGAGTGCTCCTCCAGCGCTTCCTGGCCCGCCAGAAGTCCGGCGTGGAGGTTCGTGCCGCCGGAATATTTGGTCTCCATGGCGGTCTTGATAGCGTCAAAATCCTTGGAAAGGTCAAACCAGTCGGATTTGTAAGCCCGCCGCTTGAACTTCACAACGCAGACGTTTACGGCCGCGCTGCTGTCGCTGGCAGACTCCTTCAGGTTCTGCAAAAGTGCAAGCGATGCATTGACCACGCCTGTATTGGCGGAGGACGAGCCATCCAGCACGAATACCACATCCGATGCCAGATTTTCCTCCGTGCTGGGCAGAGACAGCGTCACGTTGGAGGTCCAGGTATTGGTATCCAGCTTTGTGGCGATCTTGGACTTGGAGACGTCCCAGTCGATGGGGTCAGCCTCTGCGGTTTCCGTTGTGCTTTCCTGATAGCCGCAGTAGTTGCAGGTTTTTGTTACGGTGTGGGTTTTGGTACCGTCCGGGTTCTTGGTCCATTCGCTGTAAGTAATAGTAAACGCATTGTCCTTGTAGCCGTCGGTGTACTTATCATTGGCGGTATCGATTGCATGGCTGACCATCTTGCCGTCTTTCCAAACGGGTTTTCCGTCGATGTTCACCGTAGCGTAATGATTTTTGCCTTCGCCAACAGATTCTACCTGAAACCAGCGGGAGCAGGTGGTTGCATTGGGATTCAAACCAGTCACTTTGTTGATTCCGGAAATGTTGATGGTATAGTTATTGTTGCTGTCCTTGATATTCAGCACACTTTTGTTGGGTGCGGTGGAAATTACAGTGCAGTCCTCGAAATTAACAACTATATTATACCCGGTGTCAGAGTGACGATAAACATTAACAATCTTACCGAATTTAGAGTTAAATGTGCAGTTTTTGAACGTGTATTCCTTACCGGTATAGGTCCACAGAGAATAATCTCCATCCGTTATACCAGATGCCTCCGTACCGGGGGCGTTGAAAATGACATTTTCAAATGTAGTCGATTCATAGCCCCAGTAGTCCGCACGCCCATTGAAAATGCAATCTTTCAAGGTGATATGATTGATATACGTCAATCCCTGTGTATTATTAGACTTAGTTGATCTGTCCGGATACACACTGCCGACAACGGTCATATTCTCAAAAGTAATACAATCGCTGCCCTTAAAACTGTAGTCGCACCAGCCATCAGAGTCGTATTGCTTCGCAGCCTGAATCTGCCATGTTGTTTCCCCAGTACCAGCGCCAACAAAGGTCAGGTTTTTCCCTGCACCCTTGCCTTGTTCCGTCGGGTTAACAGAGTTGCCGCTGTAGATACCTTCTCCAAGATAGATGGTAGCGGTATCACCTTCACTCACAGCTTCCATAGCTTCGTCGAGCGTGGCATACACAGTGTCGCCAATTTTGGCCCCTCCCGCAGGGATCAGTTTTCCCGTAGCATTCAGCAAACACTGCCGTGGGCAAAAGCGTCACAGCCATGCAGAGAATCAGCAACAGGGATAATATGCGTTTTTTCATTGACTTTCCTCCATATGTTTGAAGTATCTATATAAAGCCTGCCTTGCGGCAGGACAGATTTTATCTGCCGTACAGCTTTTGCCGGCAGTCCCGGCACAGCCGCACCTCTGCGCCCCCGTGCGGGAATAGACAAACGCTTTCCACGTATGCCCCAGGGGGCACTGCCACCAGACGCGGCGGTGGCTTCCGGGCGTTACCATCTCCGGCGTCAGGTTTCCGTTGAGGGTCGAGTGCCACTGCGCCGCCACATCCGGCGCTTTTGCGGCAAGATCGTTGAACCCTTTCTGCACCATTTTCCCGCTACAGATGGGACAGCCTGTTCGTAATTTTTAGGGGCTGCCTCTTAGTGAGATAGCCCCTTTATTATATCACGGGTCGATTCTATACGCAATAGCTATGCTGGCAAAACCTATACTTTTCTTATTATTTTTTACAGTTTCTGCGCCCGTCTGAGAAATGTTCTGTGGGTAACGCTTATCATATTGAAACACTCCTTTCTAGGGTGTATCTGAAAACTCCCAACGCACCCGGACAGCGGGCTCTTTTTGCGGTGCGCCGCGTCATTTTTCCTTGAAATACGTCAGTATTCCTGCGAAAAAATGTCTTGCGCAACGCAAAAATCCCTCGCTGCCGGTCACATCATGAGTTTTCAGATACACCCTAAAAACGAAATGAAAGACTGTCCTGATACTCCGAGGGTGTTTTCCCGGTGATTTTTTTGAAGGTGCCGGAAAAATATGCAATATCGCGGTAGCCGCAGGCCTCCGCAACCTCGTAGACTTTCAGCTTTCCCTCGCGCAGCAGCGCCATAGCCTTCTGGATGCGGCAGCGCGTAAGATACGCGCCGAGCGTCATATCCGTTTCCTTTTTGAACAGGTGGCTCAGATGTCCTTCGCTCAGTCCCAGCTGCGCTGCCGCCTGCCCGACGGACAGATCGCCGCTGCCGCAGTTTTGCTCAAGGTACACCATTGCCTCGCGCACATAGCGGCTCTTGGGGCCGGGCTTCACGCCGGGAAGCGGCTCTGGCTGCGGTGCGGTTTGTGCGGCGATGCGCTTTTGCAGCGCCAGAACGGCGTTTTCCAGATCGCCGTCATGAAAAGGCTTCAGCAGAAAGTCCCACCGCGCCCAGACGGATGGCCGTCTGCGCGTAGGCGAACGAATCGTAGGCGGTCAGAATGATGACATACGCGCGGCTGCCTGCTTCGCGCAGCCGCCGCACCATCTCCAGCCCGTCCATCTTCGGCATTTTGAGATCCGTGATGATAAGCGTCGGCTGGCAGTCCTCCGCGACGGCAAGGGCCTGTTCGCCGTTGGCGGCTTCGCCGACCACGATGCAGTCCAGCGCCGCCCAGTCTACTGCCATGACGATGCCCCTGCGGATCATTTCCTCATCCTCTACAACCATTACCCGCATCATACGCCGGGCCCTCCCTTCGCGGGCAGGCGCGCAAGAATACAGGCGCCGCCGCCCTCCGGATTTTCAAGACGCAGACCGAACGCGTCGCCGTAATGCTTGCGCAGGATCGTGTCTACATTTAATAGTCCCAGATGTCCCGTCTGCGTTTCCGGAGGTTTGTAAGGCCCCAGAAGGTCCGGCGGGAAGCCGCAGCCGTTGTCCCGGACGCGGATCTCGAGCACGTCCTGCTCCGCAAGCACGGCCGTGACGGAGAGTTCACCGTGTTCTACACCGGAAAGGCCGTGCAGAATGGCATTCTCTGCCAGCGGCTGCAGGAAGCATTTTTCGGAACCATGCACGAAAGAAGCGCCTCCGGCACGGCTTCCGTGTATGAGAAGCTTTCTGACAGGCGGATGCGCTGAATCTCGACGTACCGGCTCAAAATCTCCAACTCCCGCCGCAGGGGGACAAATTCGTCCGGCGTGATGCAGAAGCGAAGGATATCGGCAAGATTCGTTGACATCAGCGCCACCTGCGGCACTTGATTGATTTTGCTGATCCACTTCATGGTGTCGAGCGTGTTGCACAGAAAATGCGGGTTTAGCTGCGCCTGCAGCATGCGGATCTGCGCGCGGTTAAGTGCGCGCTGGTTTTCCAACAGTGCCTGCTGGTTGTGCCGGAGGGCGACGACCATGGTGTTGAACTGCTGTGCCAATTCGCCCAATTCGTCATGCCGGCCGGCGGGAACGGGAACCTGCACGTCAGATTATTTTTCCCGACCTGCCGGATGGCGTGATGCAGTCTGCCGATCGGTTGGAAGACCTGCCGGCTTAGCTGCAGGCTGAGTACGACGCTTAAAATGATGCAGGCCAGCGCGCACAGCACGCTCACCGAGTACAAAAGCCGGAGTGTTCCGGCGCTGAGCGGCTGCGGCTGCTGCAGGACGAGATACAGACCGGTTTCGGTATGCTGCCGCACGGTATAGGAAACGTCGGCAGACAGACCGGTGAGCGCCTTGCCGGACAAGAGCTGCCCGCGCAGCGCGTCGGCGAGGCTCTGGGTCTGTGCCGGCTGCGTACAGTAGACGGGACGCCAGCGCGCGTCGAGCAGAAGAAGTTCGTTCTGCGCACCAGCTGTGCCGCCGAGCAGTGTCCGCAGCTGCGTTTCCAGCATGCCGATGGTGAGATATCCGACCGGCGCGCCGTAGCGGTCGGTCAGGAGCATCGCAGCGTGCAGAAGCGGCTCGTCTGTGTCGGCCGGATCTTCTGCCGCGCTGCACACCAGAACACCGGTTCCGGCGCAGGCCGCCTCGTATAAAAGGCCCCAATTGGTCGGCAGCGACCGGATTTCGGGCGCTGTCTGTGTCGAATAGCGCCAGCGGCCGCTGATATCGTAAAGGTCAAAGCGTGCAAAGCTGCGCACGGACTCTGTAGCGTCGAACAGCTGGCTGTAGACCGCCGTGTCCTCCGCTTCTGCGTCAAACAGCGCCTGTGCAACGAGTGGATTGTGCTGCAGGGATGCGGCTGTCTGCAAAAAGCCGCTGTGCAGCGTATCAAGCGCCTCGCAGGAGGCGGACAGCTGCTGTTGGGCCGTCTGCTGGGCGTTCGACGTCATGCGCAGGCGGAAAATCTGTAGCAGCAGACCGGAGCACAACAGCATCGGCACCAGAGACACGGCCAGAAACGCCGCGTTCAGCCGCTGACGGAAGGAGGAAAAGTGAAGCCGCTTCATTGTTCCGCCTCCGTCCCGAGATAAAAGGCCCAACTCATCAGAATTGCTTCGCGGTGCTCGCTTGCCCAGCTTACGTCATACGCGACCTGACGAATGGCGGATAGTTCCGGCAGCTGGCTCGCGGGGCGCACGTCGCTGCGCACCGGGCGGCGGTAAAATCAGACTGCAGCAGCTGCTGCACGTCGTAGCTGACGGCAAAATCGAGAAACAGCTTTGCGTTGTCGGGGTGCGGCGCGCCCTTCAGCGCGGCGCAGCCGTCCGGTACGCAGCTTGTGCCGTCTGCGGGGTAGACCATGGCGATCCCGTCCCCAGCAGCAATGCGCTTGCGCGCGGTCTCCTCCAGCGTGATGCCGACGAGCGCTTCGCCGTTTGCAACGGCGGAAATGATCGCACCTGAACCGGACAGGAGCTTTCCGTCCAGGTTTTCCGCAAATGTTTGCAGCACCTCATCCGCGTCGCCGCCCAGCGCGCAGAGCATCGTCACGAGCGCGGTATAGCTCGAGCCGGAGACGGATGGATCGGCAAAGGCGATCTGCCCGCGCAGCGCAGGGTCGAGAAGATCGGCCCAGCAGCTGAGCTGTCCGGAGGACAGCAGCTTCGGATTGTAGACCAGCACGACCGGAAGCGAGGAAAACGGCGTCCAGCTGCTGTCCTGCGCACGGTACTGCGGCAAAATCTGCTCCGCGCCGTGGCAGACGTAGGGCTCAAACAACGCCCGGCAGGCTTCGAGACTCTCGACGCCGCCGCCGAACATCACGTCGGCCCGTGGTGCGTCCTGCTCCTTTGCAGCTGCTCAAGCAGTTCGTTTGTGCCGCCCTGTACGACCTCGACCCAGATTCCGGTGCGCGATTCAAATTCCTTTGACGATCGGCCACCAGACCTCTTTTTTTGTGCGAGGTGTACAGAACGAGACGCTCCGATTCATCCGGCGCGTAGGCGGCTGTATCCTGTGCGGCAGGCGCGCAGCCGGTCAGAAGAGCGAATGCTATACATAATATCAGAATGCGTATGTGTTTCATAGTTTCCGTGTCCTGTAGCAGCGAGAACAAAATTCTCTGTTATTTTGCCCTGATTATAACACATCTCCGGCTCGGTTTTCATTGGATTTTTAAAATTATCGCAGAGAATCACAAATAATCGCAGATTTGTCCACTGTTCTTTTGTGCAGAAACACCGTAAAATGAGAGCATACGATGCAGAACTCCCGTTAGCTGCTGCACGAATTCAAATTTTATCAGGAGGAATATCAGAATGAAGAAGATGCTTGCGCTTCTGCTGGCTGCTGTGATGGTTCTGTCCATGGCTGCCTGCGCTGCCGCTCCGGCGACGACCCCGGCTGACACGCCCGCTCCCGCAGAAGACACCCAGACGACCGAACCCGCTGAAACCAACGAAACCACCGAGGCTCCCGCAGAGGAAACGCCCGCTGCCGAGCCCGAAAATCTGACTGCGACCCAGCAGATCATCAAGGAAGCCGAAGGCATGACTCTTGAGGAGCTGGCGAAGAAGGCCATCGAAGAGTCCAACGGCAAGACCTTCTACGGCGTTGGCAACTCCAGCCGCGGCAAGAGCGCCCTGCCCCTCTTCATCGAGTACCTTCAGTCCATCGACTCCAGCTACAACATGGAGTTCAGTGGCAGCAGCCCAAGAACAACAAGATCTTTGAGCAGCTCACCGCTGACTCCCTGAAGGAGACCGGCACCTTTGCCATGACCCTCATTCAGGATGGCAACCAGATCGAGAGCAAGATGGTCCAGACCGGCATCCTCGACACCTTCATCCCGAAGGATTGGGCCGATGCCAACGGCACCACCGCCGACGCCTACACCGGCTTCCTGCCGCTCCAGACTCTGAACAAGGTCTTTATGTACAACTGCGTGGGCGACAAGACCTACGATAACTGCTGGGATTTCGTAGCCGAGGGCGAGCACGGCCTGTTCATGGATATTGATTCCGAGATCGTGGGCAAGAACTTCCTGTATATGCTTACCCGCGACGACTACGCAGCGTGGCTGAAGGAGTCCTTTAGGCTCTGTCCGCTGACGAGCAGGCATACTTCCAGCCCACTATCGCAGAGATGGAATCCGAAGCTGCCGACCTCGGCCTCGGCGCTGACGGCGCTTACGCGCTGGCATGGATCAAGCTGTGGGTCGAGAGCTACAACGCTCAGACCGACGACGGCCCCATCTGCAACACCCCTTGTCGACGCTTCCGCGAAGGATCAGTTCGGCCTTCTCGTTTACTCAAGCTCCGCTCCGTTGAGGAATCCAGCTCCGTTTCCGTCAACAATGTCAAGGTCGCTGCTTATGAGGACGGCTATCAGGGCATCGGCGGCTACGGCTACTGCCATTACCTGTTCGTCACCGATAACAGCCCCCTGCCCTGGACTGCCTGCGCCTTTATCGCCTACATGACCTGCACCGTTGACGGCTTCTCTGCCTGGGGCAAGGATATGGGCGGCTATTCCTCCAACCCGACCGTGGCAGAGGAGACTGAGGCCAACTTCCATCACTCCATCGGCGGCATGGCCGAGGACGGCACCACTGTTGAATTCGCAGCAAAGAACGACCGCGGTTATGAATGGTGGACGACCAACGGCAAGCTCGTGCTCGAGGATCCGGAATACTGCGCAGACGTTGCCTTCACCGTAGGCAGCTGGATCGAAATGCTGAGCAAATACTCCGCAGGCTGATCTGTCAACCAGCACCTTACCGGCGCCCCGGATGCGCATCGAGGGGCGCCTTTGCAAAAACATACCCCATCATCCGCCCTTCAAACCTGAGAAAAGAGGAGGAAGCCATGAGCCGACCCACTACCCTCCGCGCAAGCAGATCCACGATTGTGCTAATAAGGTCAAGACCTTCTTTTCCAAGCCTCACAATGTTATCCTGCTGCTCATGGGCATTGTGCTCACCATTACCACGGTAGCGCCTATCGTTGCCATCGTGCAGGATACCTTCAAGATCCACCCCGGCACCATTGACGCCCATCTGACCGGGCAGGCGTCCGGCTATACGACCGTCAACTACACCGACCTTTTCACCAGCCGCATGGCAAAGACGAATCTGTGGACGCCGCTTCTCAACACGGTGCTCCTCGCTGTCGGCACGTGCGTGGTGTCCATCCTCTACGGCGGCCTGTTCGCGTTTCTGATCACGCGCACCGACCTTGCGTGGAGAAAGTATCTCAGCTCCATCCTTATTTTCCCGTATATCATGCCGCAGTGGACGCTGGCCGTCGTGTGGCAGAACCTGTTTAACTCCAACGCCGTCACCGGCGTCCAACGGTCTGCTTGCCGCCCTGTTCGGCGTCAACATGCCGATATGGTGGTGCAAGGGCCTGTTCCCGAGCCTCATGGTGCTGGGCCTGCACTACGCGCCGTTCGCCTATATCCTGATCGGCGGCATCTTCCGCAACATGGACGCGAATCTTGAGGAGGCGGCGACCATTCTCGACACGCCCAAGTGGAAGACCATGTTCCGCATTACGCTTCCGATGGTCAAGCCCGCGATTTTGTCCACCATTCTGCTGGTCTTCGGCAGCGCGATGGGCTCTACCCGGTGCCGCATTATCTGGGCCTGAGCACGCTGTCGACCAAGTATGTCTCGATGAACTCCAAGTATACGGGTGAAGCGAGCATTCTTGCCATCATCATGATGGTCTTCGGCGTGGCGATCATGCTTCTGAACCAGCTCTCGCTCAGAAGCCGCAAAAACTACACGACCGTCACCGGCAAATCCGGCCAGATCTCCAAGATCACGCTCGGCAAAACCGGCCGCGTCGTCATCGCCTTGATCCTTGTGATCCTCACGTTCTTCACGAGCATCTTCCCCATCATTTCCTTCGCGTTTGAGACGTTCCTGCCGAATCCGGGCGACTATTCGTTCCTGTATACGGGCGACGCGTCGAACCTCACGACCAAGTGGTGGGTCACGGCGGAGAACGTCACCGAAAACGGCATGTACGGCCAGAAGGGCATTTTGTATAACGAGACGATCTGGCGTGCGTTCAAGGGCACGATCCTTGTCTCCGTGGCCTGTGCGCTGCTGGCCGGCTCTATCGGCACGATGATCGGCTACGCCGTCTCGAAAAACCGCCGCAGCCGCTGGGCGAACTATGTGAACTCCGTCGCTTTCCTGCCGTATCTCATGCCGTCCATCGCTGTGGGCGTCGCATTCTTCATCCTGTTCTCGACGGAAAAGCTGAACCTGTTCAATACCTACACGCTGCTCATTATCGTCGGCACGGTCAAATACATCCCGTTTGCCAGCCGCAGCAGCCTCAATTCCATGCTCCAGCTGTCGGGCGAGATCGAAGAAGCGGCCATCATTCAGATATTCCCTGGATCAAGCGCATGACCCGCATCATCATCCCCATCCAGAAATCCTCGATCATTTCCGGTTTCCTGCTGCCGTTCATGACGTGCCTGCGTGAGCTGTCGCTGTTCATGCTGCTGTGCGTGCAGGGCTTCATCCTCTCGACAACGCTGGACTACTTCGACGAGATGGGCCTCTACGCGTTCTCCAGCGGCATCAACCTGATCCTGATCGTGACCATTCTGGTCTGCAACACCCTCGTCAACAAAATCACGGGCGCAAGCCTGGACAAAGGAATCGGAGGATAAAGCATGCCTGAAATCATACTAGAACATATCACCAAGCGCTGGGGCAAGTTCTATGGTGTGGACGACCTGAATCTGGTCATTGAAAATAACGCGTTTGTCACCCTGCTGGGCCCCTCCGGCTGCGGCAAGACCACCACCCTGCGGATGATCGCGGGACTGGAGACCCCCACTAGCGGACGCATCACCATCGGCGACACGGTGGTATTCGACAGTGAGCTGGGCATCAACATCCCCGCCAACAAGCGGAAGGTGGGATTCCTCTTCCAGAACTATGCCCTGTGGCCCAACATGACCGTCTATCAGAATATTTCCTTCGGCCTGTCAAACATCAAGGAGGAAATGCCGAAGATCAGCTTTGAGGCGAAAAACGCCGCCCGTCTGGCACAGATCCTCAAAAATCCTCAGGATGTGGTAAAGACTCTTGAGGAATGCCGGGATAAAACGGCAAGCTGGACGAAACGAAGGCCATCATCAAGCTGATCGATACCTACACCATCTCCCAGTACACCGCCCAAAAGCTGTTCGGCTATCATTTGGAGCAGGGTAAGGACGTGTCCGCCGAGGTAAAGGCTCTGGAAGAAAAGGTGGAGGCCGCTCGAAAGGCTCAGCCCTTCAACGAGAACTTTGAGCTTCTCAAGGACGGCGAGGTGGAAACTGCTGTGCGCAAGCTGACCAAAGAAGAGATCGACCTGTCCGTGCGCCGGGTGTCCCGCATCGTCAAAATCAGTATGTTCATGGACCGCTATCCCGCGGAGCTGTCCGGCGGTCAGCAGCAGCGTGTGGCCATCGCCCGGACGCTGGCTCCCGAGCCCAGCGTGCTGTTCATGGACGAGCCGCTTTCCAATCTGGATGCCAAACTGCGTCTGGAAATGCGCTATGAATTGCAGCGGCTCCATGTGGAGACCGGCTCCACCTTCGTATACGTCACCCACGACCAAATGGAGGCCATGACGCTGGCAACGCAGATCTGCCTGATGAACAACGGTGTCCTTCAGCAGTATGCCGCGCCGCTGGAAGTTTACAATCACCCTGCCAATCTTTTTGCGGCAGACTTCGTGGGCAACCCTCCATCAACTTTGTGGAGGCCAAGGGCTGGCAGGGGCCTGAGGGCAGCATTGAGCTGACGCTGCTGGACGGACACAAGGCAGTTTTCACCCCCGAGCAGCCATTGCAGCTGCCCCAGTGGTTCCACCGGCGGGACGAGGAGCTGGAAGCCCAGGCGCAGGCTCTGAAGGCCCGTGCGGGAGAGAGCGGCTACGTGGAAAAGAGCAACAAGGACGAGACCTTCCGCTACCACATCGCCAGAGTCAACGACGAGGACGACGGCATCCACGAGGAGCCGATGCTCACCAACGAGGATCTGGTGCTGGGCATCCGCCCGGAGTTCCTGTCCATCACCGGCGGTGGAAATGTGGAGTGCGAGATTTACGGCGCCATGCCCACCGGCATGGAATCCACCGTCAAGGTGTGCATCGGAGAGTATTTGCTCACCGGCGTGGTCTTCGGCAGCACCCTGTTTACCATCGGAAGCAAACACCTGCTGGATATCACCGGCAGCAGCGTGATGCTCTTTGACCGGTCAAGCGGTCGGCGCATCACCTCCGGCACCCTGAAGCTGCTGTGATCCGGGGACTGTTATTCGATCTGGACGGCGTTCTGGTGAACACGAACCCCCTCCACGCCCGGGCGTGGCAGGAGCTTGCCGAAGAATTGGGAATTCCCTTCACTCCGGCAGACCAGGAGGCCTTTCTGGGCATCAGCCGGGCACAGTGCCTGGAAATTCTGCTGAAAAAGGGAAACCGCTCCCTTTCGGAATCCGAAAAAGAGAGGCTGTGCACCCGGAAAAATGACCGCTACCGGGAGATGATCGGCACTTTGACCCCGGCAGCGCTGCTGCCGGGCGTGTCGGAATTCTTACGCGTTGCCCGGGCCGAGGGATACCGGATAGCTCTTGGCAGTGTCAGCAAAAATGCGGAGTTTGTCCTGAAAAAGCTGGAAATTACGGCGTTTTTTGACGCCGTCATCGACGGCAGAAAAATTGTAAACGGCAAGCCCAACCCGGAGGTGTTCCTCAAAGGAGCGGAGGCTCTGGGACTCCCACCTGAGCAGTGCCTGGTTTTCGAGGACTCAGCCGCAGGTATCGAGGCCGCCCACCGGGGCGGAATGAAAGCCATCGGCATCGGAACGGCCCGGCTGCTCCCGTCGGCAGAGCTGACCATCCCAGGCTTCTCCGGCGTAATGCCGGACGCGCTTCTGGCGCAGTTGCTATAACACTTTTATCAGATTGATACCGTGTATCGGGGAACCTCTGAACAGTTTTGTTTCGGCTGGACAGCGAGTCTTTAGTCCCAGCTGTGCAGCTCAAAAATGGGAAAAATATCCGCATTTTCATACTGACTTTCATTCGTGAGGATGGAAATTTTAATATGAAGATCATAAAGCGACGGGTATCCATGATTTTTCATTCCGAAAATTACGGATGCCAGATTGGAACAGGAGCATGCCGAAACCTATGCCCAGTTCAAATCCATCCGGGAGGATTCTCAGCAGCTTTGGAAAATTAAATTCTATGTGGACTCTGCCCGCAAGAATTTTGAACAGGCGCAGCAGCGCACATCCCACAAACAGGATCAGGAAATTTGATTCCTTCCTTCTGTCAGAAAGGGGATAAAAGCATAATTTCAACGGGCAGCATCTGTAATCACTTACGGATGCTGCCCATCTTTTCTTTTTTCTGTGTTGTAAAACATCACCGTTGATAGAGAAGCGTCGCTCGCTGCTTGAACAGCTCCGCGCTGCGATAGTCCAGACTCAGCGCATTTTTGCCGTCTGCGCGGTAGGCATAGACCGTTTCGGCCTTGTTCCAAACGGCTTGCAGCAGGGCGTGATAGTCGATGTTTTCCAGAAACTCGTCGATTTCCGTTTCTGTGTAGCCGACCTCCGTACCCTTGCGGAACAGCGTGGTCAGCGCTTTTTCCAGCTCTGTTACTCTGCTCATGGTAATTCCTCCAATCATTTTAGTGACGCCGCTTTTTCCGGTCAGGAAGGATATGCCCCTCAATGACGGCGGCGTGTTTGCGGATTTTGATTTCTCCGCGCCTCTCGGATGCCTGCGCCTTGGCATATCCCACGTCGGAGAGGAACAGCCGCAGCCGTTCGCCCTTTTCACCCACAGGGGATTTCCACGACAGGACATCAAAAATAATCATGTGGCGGGTTTCGTCCATAAAGCGCTCCAGCGCAAGGATGCTGTGCCCGCCGACAAAATCATCAGCGTTCATATTCGGCACCTCGCGCTCTGATCTGAAAGGCGGCAAGCCCATAGCGGGCGATCAGAGTGGCGTTGACGATCAGGCGCAGCGCCTCCGGGTCAATGACCTCCGGTTCCGCCAAGTCCGCCATCGTGACGGCCTCCGTCTTGTCGCAGAGGTCGCGCGCCGCCATGAACAGCGCGTAGTTGTGCGGCGAGGTGTTTTTCAGCACCGCATAGCCGAACTCGATCCCATCCTTGCAGAAGCAATTTGCCGTGCGGCGGTAAATGTCGTCGTTAGAGGTCAGCAGGTACATGGCCGCATAATAGGCGTTGGGATCCCTGCGGCGGCGGTACCGGTCTGCCAGCCTTGCGGCGGATAGCTTCCAGCTTCATTTTATACGCCTGCGCCCGTTCAGAGGGCAGGATATTCTCTCGCTGGAGGTTGCTGTCCACCATGATAATGGTGGCAGCGTCCCGGTCAATGTCGCGGACAATGACGGGCATGGTGGCCAGCACCGCCAGCTCACAGGCGTGTTTGCGGCGGTGGCCTGCAATCAGCTCATAACTGCCGTCCTCCCGTGGCCGTGCCAGCGCGGGGACGAGGACGCCGTACTCCTTGACGCTTTCGGCGGTTTCCTGCATGGACGCATCCTCTCGCACCTGAAAGGGATGATCCGGGAATGGATGCAGCTCGGAGAGCGGAATCTGAACGACTACTTCCTGCTGCGGTTTCGGCTTTTTGGATGGCGCGGGCTTTTTGCCCGGTTCCTTCTGCACGGTTTTTTCAGGCATTGTGTTCCTCCTGTCGGCATCTGATTTTGGGTACAAAAAAAGGACATTTCTTCTTTTCAGAGGAAATGTCCTGATTTCTTGGACGGGCTGACAGCCCGCCCAAACGGTATTTTTTTGTCGTTACTATAACACCCCTACGATATAACTACTTCGCGGCTCGATTTCTCGGTTTGGAAAAGGATGAAAAAAATAACCTTGATATACGGGGCTTTTCCGGTTTGTCGTAATTATACCTGGTCAAAAGCAGAGCCTCGCCGGAGCTGCTCCGGTGAGGGCTTTGTAGTGTTCTTGATGACCATACCCTCCACCCGATAAAATAACAGAAAACCTACGACGGGACCACCTCACGGCGTGGAATGCTATAATCAAAGAGTAATGGCTGTGCGGAACTTTGCTGTTGACATTTCAACATCCATGTGGTATAGTCCGAAAGTTGAGATTTCAACAAAAGCATTCGTGAGGGAGGAGCGCAGCCATGCAGGAGCGATTTGAGACGTTTACGGTTTTGATCAACCGGATCAGCCGCGACATACGGAGGATAAAAAATCAGGAGATGGCCGCCTATCATCTGCGGAGTGCCCATGTGTCCTGTCTGTACTACATATATTCTCTGGATGGCGTGACTGCGGCGGAGCTGTGCGAGCACTGCGAGGGAGGACAAGGCGACCATTTCCCGTGCGTTGGAGCATCTTGAAAGTAACGGATTTATCGTCCGGAATTCTGAACGGGCCAAACGGTACAGAAGCCCTTTGCGCTTGACCGAAAAAGGTCAGGAGGCCGGCAAACGGATCGCGGAGAAAATCAGCGCCGTCCTTGACACGGTCAGCCGTACCCTTACGGAGGACGAACGAGCGACATTTTACCGCACCCTTTCTGCCATCAGCAGAAGTCTTGAGGCTATCGCTCAAAATAGCGAAGAATAGGAGATTGACGAAATTGAAAACAAGGATTATTGTTGATTCCACTGCGGATTTAGTTCCTGAGATCAAAGCACGGGTATCTACGGTACCCCTCACCGTTCATTTCGGGCAGGAGGAATACATTGATGGCGTGACCATCGACAACAAAACATTTTATGAAAAGCTCATCGAAAGCGATATGCTGCCCACCACCAGTCAGGCAACGCCGGACGCCTTTATAAAGGAATTTGAAAAGGCAAGGCAGGCGGGCGAATCAGCCGTTGTTATTACCCTTGCATCCAAATTTTCCGGCACATATCAAAGCGCCATGATCGCGGCGGCGGATTATGAAAACATTTTTATTGTAGATGGCACCAGCGCAGCGATGGGAACAGGGATTCTGGTGGAGCTTGCGTTCCGCCTTTTGGATGCAGGAATGACCGCAGAGGAAACTGCGCAGGTACTGGAGGAAGAGAAGAAAAAAATCGTTGTTGTGGCGCTGGTGGATACTCTCGAATACCTCAAGCGGGGCGGCCGCATTTCAAAGACAGCCGCATTCGCCGGAGGGGTACTGAATATCAAGCCCGTGCTTTCCGTTATTGACGGCGAGATTCACCTGCTGGGAAAAGCACGCGGCTCCAAAATGGGGAACAATCTGCTCGTTCAGGAGATCGACAAGGCCGGCGGCATTGATTTCAGCAGGCCGGTTCTGCTGGGCTACAGTGGAATTTCTGACGCGCTGCTGCTAAAGTATATCGAAGACAGCCGTCACATCTGGGAGGGAAAACCTGAAAGAAATTCGCTATACGACCGTGGGAAGTGTGATCGGAACCCATGCGGGCCCCGGCGCTGTTGTGGTAGCGTTTTTCAAGAATCAATAAAAAGCAGATCACACCGCGCCGCGTATTGGCGATATTCCACTCAAAAAGCTGACCGGACGCGATTTGCGGCATCCACACGATGCTGCACAATGCGCTCGACCGCGCAGTCAAAGAACGGCTGATTGTCCGAAAACCGGCAGATGACTGCATTCCGCCCAAAATCCCGAAGCACGAAATGAAGATCCTGCCGCCAGAGCAGATCAAGTCCTACCTGACGGCTGCTGAGCAGCGTGGTGTCCTGCCGATGTTCTATCTGGAGCTCATCAGCGGACTGCGCAAAGGAGAACTGGTGGCGCTCAATGGTCGGACTTGGACATCGAAAATAAGACGATTTCCGTCAGCAAGCAGGCGGGACGCAACAGCGCAGGCGAACCCGACATCACACGTCCGAAAACGGAAAACTCCATCCGCAAAATCTCGATTCCGCAGGATGCTGTCGAGCTGCTGGTCGCAGAACCAACAACCCATGGATGTTCCGTCACCCAAGACAGGCGAAATGTACCATCCGGATTCGGTGGTCAACATCCACAAGAAAATCCTGAAAGATGCAGGGCTGGAACACTTGAGATTTCACGACTTACGACACACATTCGCGACGTTGGCACTCCAGAATGGCGTAGACGTGAAAACCGTATCGAGTATGCTCGGACACTTCGACGCGGGATTCACGCTTCGCACCTACACCCACGTCACACGCCAGATGCAGGAAAGTGCAGCCGAAAAGATGGGTACCATTGCTCCCGTGCTTCAATGGATAGCATACAAGCGCTGCGTTTCACGATTGTATGCGTTTTGTTTGAGAATTGTTAATTTTGAAAAACACGGATCGAAATGATGTCAACCGGCGCAATTACGCTGAAAGATAAGCCGGGCAGAGGACGGCGCAAAAGTTGCGCCGCAGGGAACAGAGAAATACGCAGGGGCGAACGGGCCGCGCGGCAATGGTCTTGGCTGCTGAAAACAGGACCATTGGATCAGGTGAAAACAAGAAGAGCGGCGGGGAGGATAAGATAGCGATCCTCTCCGCCGTTCGCGCATCCATTCCGTAAAAACCATCCGGACAAACCGGAAGGATCCAAACTTTTCCGCGGCGTATAGCTGCCGCTGTTCTGCAGCATTGCGGTAAAAACACACTGCGTCGGGTCATATCGCTGGAACTGATTTTCTGCGTGAAATTCAGCGCAGCAGCTGAAAGACGCGGGTCGGCCGGCCTCGACCATTGAGAACGCTGCGGCCGATCTCGACGATATAGCCGTTCTGCTCCAGCTTTTCCACGATGCGCGCGGCTGTGCGGAAGCTGATGTGCAGCTCCTCGGCCAGCTCCGCGGTAAAGAACGTGCCGTTATTTTTACGCTGCACGAAGGTGCTGATCTTCAGAACCGTATTGTTCGACAGCGCGCAGTCCTGCGCGACCTTGAGCAGCTGTGGGTCAAACTGGCTCCGCTTTACATGCATCAGCTCGTTCGGCTGGATGGGGCCGACGAAGCGATCCTCCGCGTAGACCAGATACGCCCGGTTGGAGCCCTCCTCCCATGCACGCTGCGTGCCGAGCTCCGCGTTTGCCAGCGCCTGCTGGAAGTGCAGCCCTGTTCCGATCCCGACCGCCAGTCGGTAGGGCGTTCCGCCGTAGACCTGCGCCAGAAGATCAAAGTGGGAAAACCGATCCGTTGTGTCAGAAAGCACCTCGTAGCTGCAGATCACGGCGAAATCCTGCTCGCCCATGCGCAGATACGCGCCGCTCACCAGCTGCGCAAACAGAACGATCTGCTCCGCGAGCTTGGCCAGATCCAGTACGCTCTGCACCATCGTTTTCCGATTCAGATAGTAATCACCGCTGAGCTCTGCGTGGATCCGGATGATCACACTGCCTTCCTTTGCCTTTTCCTTCACGTGCCAGGACAGGATCAGACGGCGCACCTCGCTGATATAATTATCCGGGCTCGGCGCCATCAGCACGCAGGGGATGCCCTCGGCTGCGAGCGTGTCCTGCACGTTGCGGATATTTGTAATGCAGACGCTGCACAGGCCACTGCGGTAGCTCTCGCGGTGCGTCTTTGTCGTTGCGTCGACAAAATGCGCCGCATTGGTATCCACGCTGATGCTGACCGGCTGCACGTGATCCATGTCCAGCTCCAGCGAACGATACGTCTTCATAACGGTGACATAGTCCAGCGTGTCTACGATGACTCTGTAAATATCCGCGTGGTATTTGCTCTGCGCGATCAAAAGCGCGTGGACGAAGCTGGCTGCGTCGACGTTGACATACCGCGCCAGCACCGCCCCATGATCCACGCGGCTCACCATCAGCTTATACGGCTCGCTTCTTGTGTAGAGGACGCCGTCCAGCTCCGGCAGACAGCGCCTCAGCGCCTGTGCCGCCTCATCGACCCGCTCATCACTGGGCATCTCAATTCCGACAGTTTCGATATTCTCAAATGTTTCGGCTACGATCTCCTGGATTTCTCTGATTGACGAGCCGTGTCCGACCAGCGCAAGCCTGAAGCTCATGACGCTGCGCCTCCTCTGTGTTTTTTACTAGGGTGTATCTGAAAACTCCCAACGCACCCGGACAGCGGGCCTTTTGCGGTGCGCCGCGTCATTTTTCCTTGAAATACGTCAGTATTCCTGCGAAAAAATGTCTTGCGCAACGCAAAAATCCCTCGCTGCCGGTCACATCATGAGTTTTCAGATACACCCTATGATAATTTAATGACGATTTATTGTCAATATACAGTCTGGAACTTCTCTACTATAATTATCATGCAAGAAAGCATCAAATAAAATTCTTTTCGAGAGGTTTTGACATGCATTACTATGAGAAAGAAGTGGTCTGCGCTCTTCTGGACATGGGCGGCTGTATCAGGCTCATGCGGGATGTCCTGATCGACTATTCCGCGGGCCGCACCATCCAGACGCTGCGGAGCGTCCTGCCGGTCAGCGAGCGAAAGCTGTTGGGGCTGATGCCTGCGGCGAATACAGCTGCCGGAATTATGGGTGTAAAGGCGATCACAGTCTTCCCGGACAACTTCCAGCGCGGACTGCCGTCGCATCAGGGCGTTGTGCTGCTGTTCGACCTGGATACCGGCATGCTGAAGGCGCTGCTGGACGGCGACGCCATCACCGGCGTCCGCACCGCTGCTGTCAGCGCTGCCGCGACCGACGCGCTGGCGCGGAAGGATGCGCATACGCTCTGCATTCTGGGTTCCGGCCTGCAGGCAAGACGCCATCTGGAGGCGATTCATCTTGTGCGTGAGATTCGCGAGGTTCGCGTCTGGGATATCGTGCCGGAAAGCGTCCAACGCTATAAGACGGACATGGAGGCTCAATTCGGCATTCCTGTGGTCGACTGCAGCGGCAATGTACAGGCTGCTGTCTCGGGCGCGGATATCGTCTGCACCGTGACCGCGGCGCGCGAGCCGATCCTGTTTGGCGCGCATCTGTCCGCCGGGACGCATGTCAATGCCGTCGGCGCGTGCGGCGCGGCGAACCGGGAGCTTGACACCGAGGCGATCCGCAGAGCGCGTCTGTTCTGCGACAGCCGGGAATCGTGCATGCACGAGGCGGGAGATTTCCTGATCCCGCTACGCGGCGGCGAGGTTGCTGAGTCACATCTTCTGGGTGAGATCGGACAGGTTCTGTCCGGTGAGCTTGCCGGACGGCTCAGTCCAGAGGACATTACGGTCTATGAATCGCAGGGGCTTGCCGTTGAGGATCTGGCCGCCGGAAACTATGTATTTGAAAAGGGGAAGAAAATGGAGGCGGTTATATGATGATTGAACCCCTGTATGATTTTTCTCTGACTGCGGAGCAGGAGGCAAGAGCCAGAACGCTGCATGAGAGCAGCATCATTCTGGACATGCTGTTCCAGGGACCTGTCGGGACGTACTCCCTGCCGGAGGGCGCGGAGGAGGAGCTGCTGGCGCTGGCACAGGAAGCCTGCCCCGGCGACGAGATCGCCCAGTGTAACTGGGCAACGGCTGAGATCCTGCGCCGGATGATCGGCGGCTCGTATTCGCAGCTGTATAAGGACTGCTGGTATGACAGCGGTCTGACTGGCGGCTGCCGCCAGCTCAGCGTTACGGACCGAGATGAGGCGCTGCGCTCGGCAGTTGAGCTGCAGGCTGAGTTCGATACTTACCCGTGGCTGGTCAAATGCACGTCGGTCGAACAGATCCGCCGCTGCAAAAAAGAGGGCCTGAAGGCCGGTATCGTCACCAGCCAGGAGGCGGAGGGCTACAGCAAGGATCTGAAGCTGCTGGAGCTTCTGTACAATTATGGCCTGCGCGTGCAGCAGCTGTCCTATAACAATCAGAATCTGATCGGCGCCGGCTGCATGGAGCCGAACGGGGGAGCGGGATTGTCCAAGTTCGGTATCCGGTTTGTGGAAAAGTGCAACGAGCTTGGTATCGTGGTCGATACCGGACACTGCGGCTATCATACCACGATGGATGCCTGCAAGTACAGCAAGGCGCCTGTCATCGCATCCCATACCGGCGTGGAGAAGGTCAACTTCCACGCACGCTGCAAGAGTGATGACGAGATCCGCGCGATCGCCGATACCGGCGGTGTTGTCGGTATTTTCGCAATGCCGTGGTTCACGGGCGCGGACCCCGAAAATACGACAGTAGATGATTTTATCGATCATATCGATTATGTCGTCAGGCTGGTCGGTATCGATCATGTCGGCATCGGCACGGACTGGCCCATGCCGCAGACCAAATGGGCGGCTATTACCTTTAAGAAGTACGTCGCCCCGACGATTGGCTTCGCGCCCGGCAACGGTCCGTCTACCGAATGGATCCACGGGCTGAAGGATTACCGCTCGTTTATCAATGTGACCCGCGGCCTTGTCGCGCGTGGATATTCCGACGAGGCAATCCGCAAAATTTTAGGTGAAAACTGGCTGCGCGTCTTTGAGCAGGTCTGGAAGAAGTAACGCCATTTATCAATCAAAAGGAGAATCTTTTTTATGAAACGTTTTGTAGCAATCCTGATGGCCGCAGCCATGCTGCTCACCGTACTTGCCGGCTGCAGCGGCAGCACCAAGCCTGCTGACACCACACCCGCAGCTGACAGCAGCACGGCAGCTGCCGAAACAGAATCCGCAGCGCCGTCCGCAAGCGCCATTACCGTTGTGCTCAGCGACGTCGGCAATAACATGGACCCCAGCGTTGCCAACGCCATCAACACCTTTACCATCATGAGCCATGTCTATGACAATCTGCTCAACTGCAATCTGGATTTCTCGCTCCAGCCGGGCGTGATCGCCTCCTGGGAGCAGCCGGACGAGCTGACCTATAAGCTGACTGTCGGCGACGGCTTCATGTTCCAGAACGGCGAGCCGCTGGAGGTCGAGGACGTTGTCTATTCCCTGACCCGTCTGGAAAATGTTTCTCAGGCAGCCGACCTGTACGCACAGATCGACAGCGTCTCCGCTGAGGGTAATGTCGTGACCATCGTTTTGAAGGAGGCCAACAGCGGCTTCATCCGCGATCTGGTTGAAGTCCCCGTCCTGAACAAGTCCTACTGCGAAGAGGTCGGCGACGCATATGCCAACGCACCGATCGGCACCGGTCCGTACGTTATGTCCGAGTTTGTCCCGGGCGAAAAGGCTGTCCTGACCGCATGGGCGGATTACCCCGGCCAGAAGGCCTCTATCGAAACCATCACCTTCAAGGCGATCGCAGAGCCCTCCGCAGCCTATATCGCGGTTGAGGCAGGCGACGCTGATTTCACTGAGATCGACGCGACCGATTATGCCCGCGCCGAGGCCAACGACAACCTCGTTTTCTACACCGGCGACACGACCTACACTGCGTTCGTGGCCATGAACACGCAGGAGCCGCCGTTTGACAACGTCAATGTCCGTAAGGCGATGGCCTATGCCTACAATAAGGAAGGCTATCTGAATGTCAAGGGTGAGAACTACCACACCATCGACTCCATGTTCCCCATGATGTCCGAGTATTATTACGCATCCGACGATGCCATCACCTATGATCTGGAGAAGGCCAAGGAGCTGCTCGCTGCCGAGGGCTATGACGAGAGCAACCCGCTTACGTTTGAGATTATCGGTTATTCCAACAATGACGTTGTTATGCAGGCGTATCAGGCAGATCTGAAGTCCATCGGCGTCAATGTGGAGCTCGTCACGCAGGAATTCGGCGTGTTTCTTGAGAACATGGTCGGCATGAACTTCCAGATGCTTACCGGCGGCTGGGGCGATACCACCGGAAACCCGCTGACATCTGCAGAGTGCTATTATTCCGGTAGTTTCGGCTCCCAGAACATCTCCTTCTACGATAACCCCGTCTGCGACGAACTGTATATCACCGCCAAGACCTCCAACGACACAGCGGAGATTAAGGATGCCTGCCAGCAGATCCAGCAGATTGCGTGGGAGGATGTCCCGATGTTCCCGACATTCGGCCGTAACGAGGGCTATGTCTACAATAAGAATCTGAACGGTGTTGTCATCTCGCCCAGCGGCACGCTTTCCTTCCGCACGGCGACGCTTGGCTAAGTCTGAAGACCCGTTTTTCACAACACCAAAGGGGCGCAAGCCCCTTTGGTGTTGAACCATAGTCTATTCACAGAGGAGCTGCGCCATGATCAAATATATACTCAAGCGCATCATTCAGGTGATCCCTGTCCTGCTGGGCGTGTCGATCATCGTTTTCCTGATGCTCAGTCTCAGCCCCGGCGACCCGGCGCGTCTGGCGCTCGGCATGAACGCGAAGCCGGAGCAGATCGAGGCCTTCAACCATGAAAATGGTCTGGATCAGCCTGTTCTGGTTCAGTATGTGAACTACATGAAGGGCCTGGTGACAGGCAATCTGGGCGTTTCCTATACGACCAAGCAGTCTGTCACCAAGATGATCGCTGTCCGCCTGCCCGCCACATGTATTCTGGCCTTCGGCTCGCTGGTTCTGACGTACCTGATCGCCATTCCGCTCGGAATTTTGCTTGCGGTCAAGCAGAATACGTTCTTTGACGACGCGTTCCGCGTGGTTGCGCTGATTGTATCCTCGATCCCGGCCTTCTGGTTGGGCCTGCTGCTGATGCTGCTGTTTTCCGTCAAGCTCGGCATTCTCCCCAGCAACGGCTTTGATACGCCGCTGCACTGGATCCTGCCGCTGCTGTGTTCCTGCTTCGGCACATGGGCCGGCTCTTCCCGGTATATCCGCGCCATGGTGCTTGATACGATCCGGCAGGATTATGTCCGCACTGCCCGCGCAAAGGGGACGCCGGAGCGGCAGGTGCTGTTCCGCCATGCGTTCAAGAACGCGCTGCTGCCGCTTATTACGTCCATCGGTTTTTCAATCGGTAATTTCTTCGGCGGCTCCATCGTTATCGAGCAGGTCTTCGGCATCAACGGCATGGGCCGCATGATGCTTTCTGCACTGCGTGAAAAGGATATTCCGACGGTCATGGCCGGCGTTATCATTACCGCCATAATGATCGCGCTCGGCAATCTGGTCGCCGACCTGCTTTACGGTGTCGTCGATCCCCGTATCCGCGCCGTCTATACCTCCGGCGGCAAGAAGCTCAAAAAGAAGGAGGCCGCCGCATGAGCCTGCATCAAGACCCACACAGACCGCCGTCCGCAGGCAGAAGCGCTCGCTCTGGACGGATGCATGGCGGCGCATGCGCCGCAGCCATACGGCGGTTATCGGCATGATCCTCTTTGCGCTGATCGTGATCGTCTGTTTCAGCGCCCCGCTTTTCAGCGACTATGACGCGCAGGTCATCAACAGTGACCTTGCCATGATCCGCAAATACCCCGTCGAGGGTCATCCGCTCGGCACGGATGAGCTGGGCCGCGATCTTCTGCTCCGTATTCTCTGGGGCGGCCGCACATCCATTACCATCGCGCTGGCCGCGACGGTCGTTTCCTCCGTGCTTGGCATTATTCTGGGTGCGATCCCCGCTTATTACGGCGGCGCGACTGACAGCATCATCATGCGCACACTGGACGTGTTCATGGCGATCCCGTCCATGCTGCTCATGATCACGCTGGTCAATATCATGAAGCCCACCACGTTCAACCTGATCATCGCCATGTCCATCAGCGGTGTGCCAAGCATCGCGCGCATTGTGCGCGGCCAGATGCTTTCGGTCATGCGCAATGAATACGTTGAGGCTGTGCGCGGCATGGGCGCGTCTGGCGTGCGCATCGTGGTCAAGCATGTGCTGCCCAACGCCATCAGTCCGCTGATCGCGCAGATCGTATCCTCTGTGGCGGGCGAGATCACCATGATTTCCACGCTTTCCTACATTGGGCTTGGCGTACAGCAGCCCGCGCCGGAATGGGGTTCCATGCTGGCGGCCGGACAGCAGTTTATCCGTGACCAGCCCTATCTGACCATTTTCCCGGGTCTTGCCATTGTGATCACCATTATCTCCCTGACGCTGATGGGAGACGGCCTGCGCGACGCACTGGATCCGCGCATGAAGCGCTGACAGGAAAGGATGGATTGAAGCTATGGAAGAAAAAAATCTGCTGGAGATCCAGGATCTTGTCATCCGGTTTCATACCGACGACGGCGTGATCGAGGCTGTCAACGGCATTTCGCTCTCGCTGAAGGCCGGTGAGACGCTGGGGCTGGTCGGTGAGACCGGCGCCGGCAAGACAACGACGGCGCTGGCCATTATGGGCCTTGTCGCCTGTCCGCCCGGACGCATTGAGCGCGGCAGCATCGTTTTTGACGGACAGGATCTGTCCAGACTCAGCAAGCACGAATACCGGAAGCTCCGCGGCAAGGAAATCTCGATGATCTTTCAGGATCCCATGACCGCGCTGAACCCCACCATGACGGTGGCCGACCAGATCGCGGAGGCTATCCGCAACCACAAGCGCATCTCCAAGCACGCGGCAAAGCTCGAAGCGATCCGCATGCTGGAGACGGTGCGCATCCCCGCAGAGCGCGCCTTTGAGTACCCGCACCAGTTTTCCGGCGGCATGAAGCAGCGCGTGGTCATTGCGATGGCGCTGGCCTGCAATCCCAAGCTGCTGATTGCTGATGAGCCGACTACCGCGCTGGATGTGACCATTCAGGCGCAGGTACTCGAACTCATGAAGGATCTGAAGGAAAAATATGATACCTCCATGATCATGATCACGCATGATCTGGGCATTGTCTCCGAGGTCTGCGATAAGGTCGCGATCATCTACGCGGGTGAGGTCGTGGAATACGGCTCGCTCGAGCATATCTACCGCAATCCCCAGCACCCGTATACCAACGGACTGTTCGGCTCGCTGCCGGACATCAGTAAGGACGTGGAGTTCCTTTCGCCCATCGAGGGCCTGATGCCAGATCCCGCCGCGCTGCCGGCTGGCTGCAAATTCAATCCCCGCTGCAAATACGCCTGCCCGCTGTGCGCCGAGCGTGCACCCGTCCTTACCGAGACGGAGCCGGGGCATTTCGTGCGCTGCCTGATCTATGAGAACGCACTGGATGTGAAGGAGGTCGTAAAATATGAGTGACGAACTGGTCCGCGTCAGAGACTTGAAAAAGATCTTCTCCGTACCCGCAGGCGAGCTTCACGCCGTTGACGGCGTCGATTTCTCCATTGCGCGCGGCAGCACGATCGGCATTGTCGGTGAATCCGGCTGCGGAAAATCCACAATGGGAAGACTGCTTGCCATGCTGCTGGAGGCGACGAGCGGCGAAATTCTGTTTGACGGACAGAATATCGCGAAAAAGATGTCCAAGGCAGAGGCAATGGCATACAAAAAGCGGATCCAGATGATCTTTCAGGACCCGTTTTCCTCTCTGAATCCCCGCATGACGACCTTTGAAACCATCATTGAGCCGCTGAACATTCATCGCGCAGGTACGCTGCAGGAACGCGAGGCGCGTGTCTATCAGCTGATGGAGACTGTCGGCCTGTCTGAGCGCTTCGTCAACGCCTACCCGCATGAACTCGACGGCGGCCGCCGCCAGCGTATTGGCATCGCGCGTGCGCTGGCGCTCGACCCGGAGTTTATCATCTGTGACGAGCCGGTGTCTGCACTGGATGTTTCGATTCAGGCGCGGATTTTGAATCTGCTGAAGCGGCTTCAGCAGCAGAACGGCTATACGTATCTGTTTATTACGCATGATCTGGCTGTCGTCAAGCATATCTCCAACGAGGTGCTGGTCATGTATCTGGGCCAGATGGTAGAAAAAGCGCCGACGGCAGAGCTGTTCCGCAATCCCCGGCACCCATATACACAGGCGCTGCTCTCCGCGATTCCCGTACCGAGTCTGGATGAGAAAAAGCCGCGTATGCTGCTGAAGGGCGAGTTGACCAGCCCTATCAACCCAAAGCCTGCGTGCCGCTTTGCGCCGCGCTGCCCCTACGCGAAGGGAGCAGTGCCGCTGCAGCGTGCCTGAGATCACAGACCTTGGCAGCGGGCATACGATCCGCTGCTTCTATCCCCAGGGCTAAAGGAGGAAGAACCGCATGAATTACCTGACTGATAAGGTGTTCCACACCTATTTTTCCGGCGTTCCCAACGGCAGCATTATTTTCCGCGAGAAGAAGGCCGTTATGTGCGCCATTGACCGCCGTACCCGTGTACAGCTGAAGGAAGCGCCGATCCTTCCGCGCGAAGAGGGCCGCGCGATCGCCGAGACGATGATTGACTATGAAAAGCTCTTCCGGGAGCTGGATGCCTACGTCGGCTGCGCATGGGATCAGGATGAGCTGACGCTTAAAAACGGCGCGGTCTACAGCCGCCACATCACCTATACCGGTACGGTTGAGGGAAAGACCGTCACCGCCCAGCTCTGGTGCCAGCGCAAGAGCCACAGCTGCATGGATATCCTGACCGTTGACCAGAAGATCATCGGCTTCATCAATCCCGGCCGCATCTGCTCCGAAATTACCGTCCTGGCCGGGTATGAGTCCGTCACGCCGCTGACGCGCTTTGACGATCCGCTTCTGTCCAAAGTCGCCTACGGTGTCAATCCGCTCGGCAATATCATGGTTCCCTGTAAGGACGGCGTCCGTCTTGCAACGGAGGTCTTCCTGCCCAAGGGACTGGAGCCTGGCCAGAAGGTTCCGTCTATTGTCATCCGAACCTGCTATGGCAAGGCCCGCGATATTGACCGCAGCTGGCACTGGGTCACGCGCGGCTATGCGTTCGTGATTCAGGATGTGCGCGGCCGCAGCGACTCTGACGGTACGCTTGAGGCCTTCCAGCATGAGCGTGAGGACGCCGACGATCTGTTCAACTGGATCGCGGCGCAGCCGTGGTCCGACGGTAATATCGGCATGTGGGGCGCGAGCTATCTCGGCTATACTACCACCTCCGCCTGCACCAGCGGAAATCCGCATCTGAAGACCGCCGTCAGCGAGGTCAACGTCGGATCGCCGTTTTATGATACCGTCCGCAAGGGCGGAACCGTCTGCTCGTGGCCGCTGCTGTGCTGGACGCTGGCGCAGAGCGTTTCGAACCGCGTCGATATGGACGTATTCAAGGGGCGTTTCCATCGATCCGCTCGAGGCTGTCCGGATCCGGCCTATTACTGCGATCCCGGAGAAAATCATCGGCTGCCGTTCTACCAGCTGGGACATGTGGTCGAAGCACTATCATTACGATGATTTCTGGCGGCACAGTGACAATACAGCCCACGCGGACAATATCAGGATCCCCATGCTGATTCTCTCCGGCTGGTACGACGGCGATGCGCTTGGCGTGCAGGAGACCTGGCGTTTCCTGTCCAAAAGCCCCGTTCCCGGCCACCGTATTGTGCTTGGCCCGTGGCCGCACGGTCTGAACGCGTGGCGCGACAGCATGGATCTGGCCTTCGGCAATAATGCGGTCGACTATGATTTCGATACGCGCATTATCCGCTGGTTCGACCATTACCTCAAGGGTATTGAAAATGGCGAGGACAAGAAGCCCAAGGCGACCTACTACGTCAACGGTGAAAATCAGTGGCACACCAGCGAGGACTGGATGCCGAAGGAAGCGCGTCTTGTCAACCTCTATCTGGATAGTGACGGCCACGCAAACTCCATGAACGGCGACGGACGCGTCACGCTGACACCTGCTGAGACCGGCAGCGACGCATATGTCTACGATCCCGAATTTCCATGCGGCGGCGAGGGGCGACGGCTTCGACGACGGTTTGGTTTCTCCTTACAAGTGCAATTCCCGTCAGATCCGCAGCGACGTTCTGGTCTATGACACGCCCGTGCTGGAGCAGGATATTGCCATTGCCGGCCCGCTGTATGCCGAGCTTTACGCAGCCTCCAGCGCCGTCGACACGGATTTTATCGTCCGCGTCAGTGATGTGGACGAGCAGGGGACTGCCCGTAATGTCAGCTTCAATATTATCCGCGCCGAGTTCCGCAAGGGCTGGGACAAGCCTGAGCTGCTCACGCCGGGGAAAATTGAAAAATATGAGATGGAGATGTATTTCTACGGCATGGTTTTCAAAAGGGCCACAAGATCCGTATCGATATCTCCTCCAGTGAGATGATGGAAGCATTCCCCAACACCAACACCGGCATCGATCCCTATACCGATCCGAAGCCCATCAAGGCCACCCAGACCATTTACCATGGCAGGGAATACCCCTCTCATGTCAAGCTCCCTGTCCTTTACGGCCTGTAAACAACTCCATGTAATATTTCTATACGCCTCGAAAAGATGGGTAATTTCATGGCGCAGGTGCTGTGAAAAGAGCAAAGAAAAACCAAAGAGCGGCGGAGAGAATGACACGATCATCCTCTCCGCCGCTTTTTCAGACATTTCCGCATGTGGGTCAGGCGGTTTCGCCGCCTGGAAAAAGCAAACAAATAAAAAGAAAACCAGCGGAAATCTTACGATTTTCGCTGGTTTCTGGAGCTAGTGGCCAGACTTGAACCGGCGACCTGCTGATTACAAAGAGTAGAAAAAATTCTGAAAATATTGTTTTCCAGACGTTTTTGACCGTTTCCGCTAGAATTAAAATACTCTTTTCGCACCCATGTTTCCACTGTTTCCGTCCGCTCCTTTCGCCGTGTGGGTCAGTGTGTGGGTCAAACCAGAAAACCCAGCGCAAAAAAACTGCGCCGCAGTAATCAAAGATGAAATCCATTTGTCGGATGAACATAAACCCTCTGAGTTGGAAGTATAAGGCGATATAAAAATATCTTCCGTAAGTGCAGAGAGTGTGGTATACTAGCAATGAAAGTATATGAAAATGGGTGATACGATGCTGAATCTCTATGTTTTGGATGCTGTGTCCAGCAAAAAGGTTCCTGCGGAAATAGATCCTGCGTCAAAAGAGGATCTTGCTGCAACACATGACTGGCAGACAAACTGGGAGTCAACATATGCGAGGCAACTGCCCAATAAAGTCGCGCTTCATCGAGAAGACAATTATGAACTGCTTGGTCTGATGTCCTATGAACTGGATGAACGCGGGCTTGCAGTTGAGGTTCTCTACATGGAGAGCGCACGGCACAGCAACGCAAATCTTCTTCATGCGACAGGCGAGGCCAAGCGATATATCGGTATCGCAAAGGCAATGTTTGCATATGCCGTCCGGATTTCCAAGGAAGCTGGATTTGACGGCGTACTCATTTTTAAGGCGAAAACGAGCGAATTATTGGAATACTATATGCGCGAATTTGGCGCGCGGCAGGTCGGGGCCTATGATCCGTTCCGTCTTGTTCTTTGGGAAGACGCCGCAGAAGCGCTCATTTCTGAATATAGGAGGGATGAATATGAATCGATCTGAATTGCTCCACGCGGAAGAATCCGGAGCTGCCAGCGGATGGGTTTCGCGGCTGAGTCAGGAGGACAGGGAGTATTTCGCCTATCTGCGCAGGGTCTTCAAGCGCTACAATATCACCCCGTCTAAGGCAACACGCCTGGAATATGATTTCGTTATCCGCGTGGCGGAAAGCGAGTTTTATCTGCAAAAAGCAAACGCCTGACACTGTCAGAGAAGGAGCGGGCCATGGATACACTGCAAGCCCGGATCGTGCAGCTTGAACAGGAAAACGCGGCGCTGCGGGCGCTGCTCAAAAAGCACGGGATTGCGTATCCGGAGACGGCTGAAAATCAAATATCCGCGGCTGCCGATCAGGGCAGCCGCATGCTTCAAAACGAGGTCACACCGCAGATGGCCTCGTTTTTCTATACCTATTTCAGAGGCCGCAAAGATGTATACAGCATCCGCAGCCGCCCAAAGGACGGCAAAGCGGGATATTTTCCGGTCTGTACGCATTTTTGGGATCACAAACTCTGCCCGAAAACGACAGGGCAGAAAATTGCCTGCAGGGACTGCCCGAACCGGGCCTATAAGCCGCTGAACATCCGCGCTCTGCTCGCCCATCTGAAAGGCGAGCGGGAGGACAGCAGCGATGTCGTCGGCATCTATCCGCTGCTCCCGGACGATACCTGCTATTTCCTTGTGTTCGATTTCGATGACCATGAGGGCACGTTTCAGGGCAGCGAAAAAACGGTCTCATGGCGGGACGAAGTCGACGCGCTCCGCAAAATATGCGAACTGGAACAGATCGACGCACTGGTCGAGCGCTCCCGTTCCGGGCAGGGCGCGCATGTCTGGATCTTCTTTTCTGAGCCCGTTTCCGCACAGAAGGCACGGCAGTTTGGTACAGCACTGCTAACAAAGGGTGCGGAGGTGGTCAGCCTGAAAAGCTTTCGCGCATATGATCGAATGCTGCCATTGCAGGAGCATCTGCCGGAGGGAAAGCTCGGCAATCTGATTGCGCTGCCGCTGCAGGGCCGGGCGCTGCGGAATGGAAACAGCGCGTTTGTCGACGAAAACTGGAATGCGTACCCGGATCAATGGGGTGCACTGAAAAGCGCAAGAAAGCTGAGCGTAAAGGAAATCGAGGATAAAATCGCGGCATGGGCACCGGAAGCAGGGCTTCTTGGACAACTGGCCGAGGAACCGCAGGAGGCGGAGGAAAACACGCAGAAAAGCTTCCTGCCGGAGAAGCCGTGGAGAAAAACAGAGCTTACACTGCACCCGGAGGATGTGGAGGGCGCGGTCGATCTTGTATATGCCAACGGTGTTTATATTAAAAGCACGAATCTCAAGCCGCGGCTTCAAAACCAGCTCCGCAGGCTTGCAGCCTATAAAAACCCGGAATTCCATAAGAAGCTGGCCATGGGCTTTTCAACGCTTGGAATACCGCGCATTGTCTATTGCGGCCATGACGACGGCGATTTTATCTGCCTCCCGCGTGGCTGTGTGGAGAGGCTGAAGGAGTTGTTGGAGGAAGCAGCAATTCCATATCACATCACAGACGAACGGCAGTCGGACCGCAAAATCAAGGTTTCCTTCGCTGGGCAGCTATACCCAGAGCAGCAGCGCGCAGCGGACGCGCTACTGGCGCATGACATCGGCGTTCTGAGCGCAGCGACGGCCTTTTGGCAAAACTGCCGTCGCCGCTTACCTGATTGCGGCGCGGCGGGTCAATACGCTGGTTCTGGTCGATAATGCCGAGATATTGAAAAACTGGCAGGAGGATCTGCAAAAATTCCTGACGATTGAAGAAAAACTACCGACCTACACAACGCCGGCGGGCCGCGTCAAGCGGCGGATAAGCGTGATCGGCAAATTACAGGGCGGTCAAAACACCCTGACCGGAATTCTTGACGTTGCGATGATCCCGTCGCTGGGAAAAAGCGAACGACTGGAAGAACTCGTGCAGGGCTACGGCATGGTGCTCATGGACGAGTGCCACCATGCGGGCGCGGATACGGATACTACCGTGCTGCGTTCCGTTACGGCGAAGTATGTTTACGGCCTGACCGCGACACCGAAGCGCGACGACGGGCAGGATCGAAAGATTTTCCTGCAGCTCGGCCCGATCCGCTTCCGGTACACGGCGAAGGATCGTGCGAAGAAGCAGGGCATCGGCCATTATGTCTATCCCCGTTTTACAAGGTTTGTTCACCTTTCCGAGAAACCGCCCGCGATGGCAGAATTAAATCAGCTGGTGATCGAAAGCGAAGACCGCAACGCGCAGATTCTCTCGGATACGATCACCTGCGTCCAAAACGGGCGGACGCCGCTGGTTATGACGAAGTACAAAGGAGCATGCAAGGCTGCTGTATCAGCGCTTGCAGGGGAGTGCAGACCACGTTTTCCTGCTGCAGGGCGGAAAGAGCAGCAAAGAACGCGCGCAGGTCCGGGACGCGCTGCTGGCCGTGTCGGAAACAGACACGTTGATCGTGGTCGCCATCGGCAAATATATCGGCGAGGGCTTCAATCTGCCGCGTCTCGATACGCTGCTGCTTGCCATGCCGATCTCATGGCAGGGGAATGTCGAACAGTACGCGGGCCGTCTGAACCGCGACTACGACGGCAAACAGGATGTGATCATTTTTGACTATATCGACGCGCACGTGCCGACGCTGGAACGCATGTACCATAAGCGCCTGCGCGCTTATCGCCAGATCGGCTTCGAGATCTGCGCAAACCTGCAAGCTGCGCAGGAGGAGAAGACTGGCACTATTTTCGACGCGC
>VOFG01000358.1_pt1 | contig 33813 bp, 26 predicted proteins | sample 5384171 | NCBI WGS metagenome assembly VOFG01 (sample SAMN12384726, study PRJNA508395) | human gut metagenome | isolation source: healthy gut F | host: Homo sapiens
GCTTTGATTTTCAGAGCCGCCGTTTCTTTTTGTTTGTCGGAAACCTACGACGACCCTACACCGTGTAAAGGCACGGCGGTACTCAGGAGGATACCACCGTGCTTATATTTTGTTTTCTACACAGTACCCATGATCTTCACCAGCTAAAAAAGCGTAGCTCCCCCTCCGGGTAAATCCGGCTTTGAGTGTGTAGTATACTGTGTTATATGATCTGTTCAGGAGCATTTTGATTGCATTTTGTTCTGGACCTGCCGGATCAGGAGGTTGGCCGCCTTGTTGGAATGTCTCGCAGCGCCGTTCAGCGGCGAAGGGCAAAATCATTGACCGAGCTGCGGATCAAGTTGGCCGCACTCATGCCGAAGGGAGGTTGAAGGTATGAAGAAACCCACTTACAAGGGCAAAGGAGCTTCTTCCTCTTTCGGTGATCGACGCCGCCCGTGACGGGGACTCTCAGGCTGTGGATCAGGTACTCCGGTATTATGAGGGCTATATCAATAAGCTCTGCACCCGGACGCTTTACGATCCTGACGGTCAGCCCCATGTTCGGGTGGACGAGTACATGAAGCGCCGATTGGAGATCAAGCTCATTCACGGCAGAGGGCGAAAATGAGCTTGCCCAGTTGGAACAGGATCCGCAAAACCTGTTCAACGAGTGGTACGCCCGCGATATCAGCAAAAGCGGCGTATCAGCAATAAGATCAAGGGCAATGCCGGTGAGCCGATGGGCCAGCCACCCTACGGTTACATCAAGGACCCGAATGATCCGAAGCATTGGATCGTGGATGACGAGGCAGCCCAGGTTGTGCGCCGCGTTTACAGCATGACTTTGGAGGGGTTCGGAACAGAGCAGATTGCCGCCCAACTTGAAAAGGACGATGTCCTGACCCCGCGGGCCTACTGGCTCACGAAGGGCATCAAACGCCCCGGCAAGGGCAAACAGCAGCCTCCTACCAAGTGGAACAGCTCCACAATAACCAAAATTCTCTCCCTGCAGGAATACTGTGGTGACATTCTCAATTTCAAAACTTATTCCAAATCCTACAAGAATAAGAAGCGAATCGACAATGACCGTGAGAATTGGGTGGTGTTCCAGGACGTCCATGAGGCGATCATCGAGCGTGCTGTGTATGAGCAGGTGCAGCAGAAGCGGGGCAAAATCCGTAAGCGCCGCACCAACAATGGAGAACACAATATGTTTTCCGGCCTGTTGGTCTGCGCCGATTGCGGCAGTAACCTTCACTTTCACTTCAATCAGGGCAATCCGGAGATCAAGTATTTCAACTGCTCCAACTATAAGGGCAATCGCGGCACCTGTACCTCTACCCATTATGTCCGTGTGGACTTCCTGGAGGAAGTGGTGCTGGGAGAGATACGGCGCTTAACGAAATTCGCCAGCCTCTATGAGGACGAGTTTGTAAAAGCTGTGATCGGTCATTCCCAGCAGGCGGAACAGACAGACCGCAAGCTGAAGGAAAAAGAGCTGCAAACGCTCCTTGCCCGTGATGAAGAATTGGATGGTCTTTTTGAACGCATCTACGAGGACAATGTTTCCGGCAAGCTCTCTGATGACCGCTTCGCAAAAATGTCCCGGCGATATGAGGACGAGCAAAAGGAACTGGCGGAGAAAATAAAAAAGCTCCGCTCCGAAATAGAGAAGCAGAGCAGCCGTTCCATGACAACGGATATGTTTATCGGTCTTGTCCGCAAGTACACCAGAGCGAGAAAACTGACGCCCAGGATGCTGAACGAACTGATTGAGAAGATTGAAGTATTCAATGCTGAGAAGATCGACGGCGTATGGGAGCAGCGGCTTCGCATCCACTATAACTGCGTCGGAACGATTGAGATTCCAACGGTGCTACGGAAGTGTCTCTGCCGATCCCGGAAGTGTCCGTAAATGCTGTAAGAACAAGAAAAGGCGTAGTCGTCAACTACGCCAATTCCCCCTGTGAACTCGCTGACTATAATAAACGCGATGCGAGTGTTCGGATTTACGGTCAGCCTATTTTCAAATGCTATTATAAGAAAAACACTCGCCATGGTCTTATGAGCGCGAAGCCATACAGGGTGGGAGGACGCGAACGAGAAGGCGCGATGAAGCATCGCCGGTGCGCGGACGCTGAGCGCGATGAAGCACGTCGGGCTGAACGTCGCCGCGGACCCCGTTTTCACCGCCGCGTATCTCGGCGTGAACGGCGGCTTCATCATCGTCACGGCTGACGACCCGAGCTGTCACTCGTCCCAGAACGAGCAGGACAACCGCTGGTACGCCAAGCACGCAAAGATCGCCCTTGTCGAGCCGTCCGACTCGCAGGAGTGCAAGGACTTCATGCGTGAGGCGTACCGCATCTCCGAGGAGTTTGACACACCCGTGCTCTTCCGCACGACGACGCGCGTGTCGCACTCGAAGAGCCTTGTTGAGCTTGGTGAGCGCGAGGAGCACGAGATCGCCACGTACAAAAAGAACGCGCAGAAGTTCGTGTGCACCCCGGCGCGCGCCTACGCCAACCGTGCGAAGGTCGAGGCCAATATGCAGCGCCTCGCGGACTACTCCAACCGCTCGCCGCTCAACCGCATGGAGCTGCGCGGCGGCAAATACGGCGTTATCAGCGCGTCCATCGCGTATGAGTACGCCAAGGAGGTTTTTCCTGAGGACACATCGTTCCTCAAGCTGGGGCTTACATATCCGCTGCCCATGCAGCTCATCTGCGAATTTGCCGCCCATGTCGAGACGCTTTATGTCATTGAGGAGCTGGACGGCTTTATGGAGACGGAGATACGCGCCGCCGGTATCGACTGCATCGGCAAGAGTGTCGTCAGCCCAATGTACGAGCTGAACCCCGAGATACTGCGCGAGGCGATCTTCGGCGTGAAGCCGGAGACGCGCGACGTCGGCGTGAAGGCCGTCGCGCGTCCGCCCGCACTGTGTCCGGGCTGCCCGCACCGCGGGTTCTTCTACTGCGTGTCCAAGATCAAGGACGCCGTCGTCACCGGCGACATCGGCTGCTATACCCTCGGTGCCGCGCCCCCTCTAAGCGCGTCTGACACCTGCGTATGCATGGGCGGCGGCTTCACCGTCGGCGTGGGCATGGCGCGCGCATTCTCCCTCAGCGGGCAGAAGCACCCCGTATTCGGCGTTGTGGGCGACTCCACGTTTTTTTCACAGCGGCATGACGGGCGCGGTTGAGATCATATACAACAATGCCGACATGATCCCCGTCGTGCTCGACAACCACATCACCGGCATGACCGGGCATCAAGACAACCCCGGCACGGGCTACAACCTCCTCGGCGAGGTCGCGGCGTCAGTGAAGATAGAGGACGTGCTGCGCGGCGTCGGGTTTGAAAACATCATCATCGTCGATCCAAACGACCTTGCCACGATGGACAAGGCTCTGCGTGACGCTATGGCGAGCGAGGAGCGTGCGGCCGTCATCGTGCGGCGGAGTGTCTGCTGACAAGGCGCGGCAAGCACGAGCGCGGAGACTGCGTTGTGGACAGCGCGAAGTGCATCGGCTGCAAAAAGTGCCTCGCGGTTGGCTGCCCGGCGGTGCAGCTCAAGGACGGCAGGTCGTTCATCGACCGGGCGCTCTGCGTCGGTGCACAGTGTGCGCACAGGTCTGCCCTGTGCACGCCATCAGCCGGAAGGAGGGGTGAGCCATGCAGACAAAAACTGTTCTTTTGGCCGGTGTCGGCGGACAGGGCGCAATACTCACGGCGAAGGTGCTCGTCGCGGGGCTGCTGCGCGCGGGGTACGACGTGAAGATGTCCGAGGTACACGGAATGAGCCAGCGCGGCGGAAGCGTGACCACGCAGGTGCGCTTCGGCGAGCACGTGCACTCCCCTGTCATCGGCAAGGGCGCGGCGGACATACTCGTCGCGTTTGAGAAGATGGAGGCTGTGCGATATGCCGACTTCCTCAAGCCGGACGGCATCGCCGTCATAAACGACTATGAGATGGCGTCGGCCGCGACGGCGACTGGGCTGGCAGAATACCCCTCCGGCTGCATAGAAGCAATGGAGCGCACGTTCTCGTGCCGCACACTGCGCGCGGCGGAGATTGCCGAGGCGCTCGGCAATCCGAAGTGCATGAACATTGTTCTCTTCGGCGCGCTGGTCAAAGCGCTCGCGCTGGACGACATAGACTGGGAGAGCGTCATACGCGACACTGTGCCGGAGAAGTTTGTGGCGCTCAATCTCGCCGCCTACCGCGCGGGACTATCAGCTGTGTAAACCAATCAGAATAGCTTAAAGTCGAAAACGTCTGCTGCCCATTCGGGGCAGCAGACGTTTTCGCGCATTTGGCGTTACCAGTGCTTGAAAAAGCGGATAAATTCCTCCACCTCATCCGACGGTTTCCTATAAGCAAGCGTCGCCAGCCCCACATCCCATGTATTTGGCGGCTCTTCCGGTATGATCGCAACTCCGTCCGGAATCTCGGCAGGCTCGCCCAAATAGAAGCTCATCCCCTCATTTTCACGGCAAAGCTTATATATGAGCTGGGTATCTGACGCGCGCATGTAGACATTCGGCACAAATCCCGCCTTCCGGCATCGATCCACGAATCCGCCCCCGCTCTTGTTGTCGGCGTCGATCGTTATAAAGCGCTCATTTTTCAGCTGGTCGGCAGTGATTCTTTTATTTTTGGAAAGCGGATTTTTCTTTGAAACGAGGAAATAGACTGGGTAGGTCTTTTTCACGTGGACAGTAAAGACCTCCTTGTCCAACGGGAGTGCGCAGAACGCAACATCTGCCTTTCCTGTCACAAGCGCGTTCTCACACTCAGTGTCGGCAGCCTGCTGCAAAACGACGAACACATGGCGGTGCAGCTCTCTGAAAGCGCTGAACATATCCACCGGGAATACGTGCATCATGCCGGTGGGTATATACACCGTGAGAGAAGCACAGTTCTTTGCCCTTATTGCAGCAAGCTGATCCGTCACGCTGTTATACTCGCGCAATATCTTTATGCCGCTGTTGAGCAGCAGCGCCCCGTACTCGGTCAGCTCCAGCGTGGAGTTGTGCCGGTAAAAAGCGGTACCTGCAGCTCCTCCTCCATGCGGCTTATTATCTTGCTGATGCCCTGCTGGGTGATGACGAGCTGACTTGCCGCCTTGGTAAAGCTCATATACCGGCAGACAGTGATAAAACAATTCAACTGATACATATTCATCCCGGCGCTGCTCCTCTCTGCATATCTCTGCAATGCAGTATACAGCATTTCGTGAAATATGTCAAAAAAATAACCGGCAATTATGCGCTCTTGCCAAAAACGCACAACCAAAAGATTGTGCAGCCTCGTAAAAATCGGTTATGTTTTTAACAATCTTTATGAGTTATTATATTAACAAGCTCATAAGACGCCCCATCCGGCTATCTGAGCTGTTTATGGAGCAAATTTATAAAACACGAGGAGGAACTGCAAAATGTACACAACAAAGTATCCCCATCTTGCCGAACCGCTGAAGCTCGGTCACGGCGGAATAACCCTCAAGAACAGGATTACCTGCGCACCGCAGTGGAACTTCATGGCGAGCTATGACAACCACATTACAAGAGAATGCGTCGAAGCAATCATCCCCTTTGCAAAGGGCGGTTCTTCGGTCGTCGCGATGGGCAGCGGATTCATCAACAAGGAGCTCCCCGCCGCATGTCACCATGTTCCCGGCATGAGCGACCCGCACATCGTGGTCACTCTTTCCCAGTGGGCCGAGGCCGCGCGCAGATGGGGCGCAAAGGCAGAGCTTGAGCTCGTCCCGGTCGCGTCGTATTTCGGCACGCATGAGGTGCCCAGTTCTGTCGGCATTCCTATGGATATAGACATAAACATCCTCACTCACGACGAGATAAAGCAGTTCATTGAAGATTACGCTGTTGCCGCGCGCCATGCAATGAAGGCCGGCATAGATATCATCAATGTCCACGGTGCACACGGTCAGCTCCCCGCACTGCTGTTCAACCCCGTTTTCAACAAGCGCACGGACGAATACGGCGCGCAGAACTTTGAAAACCGCTGCCGCTTCGCAGTCGAACTGCTCGACGCCATCCGCGCCGAAGTCGGCAATAACTGCGCCATCGAGTACCGCCTGAGTTGCACGGATATAGTTGAAGGCTCCCCAGAGGTCGAAGAGGTCATCGAGTTTGCAAAGGTTATCCAAGACAAGATTGACATGCTGCTCATCTCTCGCGGCTGCCTTGCAATAAACAAGCTCATGCCTCTTATTCTTCCCTGCACATATATTGATCACGGCATCAACATAGAGTACGCCGCCAAGTTCAACGCCGCGCTCGACATTCCTGTCGGCGTCGTCGGCGCTGTCACTTTCGATCAGGCGGAAGAGGCCGTTGCCTCCGGGAAAGTGGAATACGTCGCCATGGGTCGTCAGAACATCGCCGACCCGGACTGCGTCAACAAGGCTCTCCACGGGCGCGAGGACGACATCTGCCCCTGCATCCGCTGCAACACATGCATCAGCCGCAGTCATTTCTTCATGAAGCCTCCGCGCTGCGCCGCAAACCCGAAATATAACAGAGGCATGGACTATAACTATATGCCGCCTATAAAGGAGAAAAAGAAGGTTGCCGTCATTGGCGGCGGACCTGCCGGTATAGAAGCCGCGCGTGTTGCCGCCGAGCGCGGGCACGACGTGACGCTTTTTGAAAAGAGCGACATTCTCGGCGGTGTGTTCCGCGGCGCAGGCGCTGCCCCGTTCAAGGAGGATCTGCGCAACTACCTCGCCTATGTCATCCGCAAGGCGCACGAGCAGAAGAATCTCACCATCCGCATGTGCACTGAGGCAACGCCTGAGCTGCTTGACGCTGAAGGCTTCGATGCCGCCATCATCGCCATCGGCAATGTGCCGTTCTTCCCTGGCTGGATAAGCTGTAAAGACCCGAAGCGTGTTGTGCTCGTAAACGACATTGACAGCGGCGCTGCGCAGGCAGGCAAGGACATCGTCATCGTCGGCGCCGGCATCACCGGGCTGGAGACCGCGCTGCGCTTTGCGCGCCTTGACCGCAATGTCACCGTTATCGACATGCTTGACCGCGAGCACATCGGCCAGACCGTCGCTCCCATCAATGGCTACGCGCTGTTCAACCTTCTTGAAGAGGAGAAGTGGACCCTAATGTGCGAGACCAAGCTTGTCGACGTGACCGACACCGGTGTTATCGTCGCTGACAAGGACGGCAATCAGAAGACGCTGCCCGCCGACACCGTCATCCTCGCAATGGGAGGAAAGCCGAACACCGATAAGATCCGTGCTTTCGAGCAGACCATTCCCGAGACCTACGTCGTCGGCGACTGCAACGGTCAGCTCGGCAACCTCTGGAATTCCGTCACCACCGCTTTTGACGCGGCTATGGTTCTCTAAAGGGAGCGGCAGCAGATGGCAGACTTCAACAAATATCCTCATGTGTTCTCACCTATTCAGGTGGGAACCATGACCCTTAAAAAAACCGCATCCAGTTCTCCCCGATGATATGCGCGCTGGAGACGCCCTCCGGTGAGATCACGCAGGAATACATAGACTGGATCGCTCAGCAGGCGCGCACCGGTGCCTCGCTCATCACCATCGGCGGGACGTCCATCGACCATGAGACCGGTGATGACTTTGAAAGCGAGATCGACGTCACAACGGACATGAATGTCGTCGGCCTTAAGCGCCTCGCGGACGAAGCGCATTACCGCGGAGCAAAAATCTCAATAGAGCTGGTGCATGCCGGGCGCGGCGCAATGCCGAGACTTCTGAAAGACGGCGTTGCCATCTCCTCCAGCGTTTTTCCCGCCACCGGCGGACCCGAAGGTGTCGGCAACACGCATATACGTGAAATGACCTACGCCGATATCGAGCATATCTGCCAGCGCTACGCCGACATCGCAGAGCGTATGGCACGCTGCGAGTTTGACGCGATCATGCTCCACTGCGCACACGGCAATCTCATTGCACAGTTCATGTCTCCGCGCTTCAATCACCGCACCGACTGGTACGGCGGCAGCTTTGAAAACCGCATGCGTTTCCCCCTGCAAATAATGAAAGCCGTGCGTGACCGAGTCGGCAGACGGATTAACATCGATATGCGCATCAGCGGTGACGAACTCATCGAAGGCGGACTTCGCGTCGAGGATATGATAGAGTTCGTCAAGCTCGCGCAGGAGTATGTGGACAGTGTCCATGTCTCCGTCGGGCTCGTCATAGAGGCGGATTACTTCTATTACAGCATGCCGCCGTACTATCATCCGCACTGCCACAACGTCAAGTACGCCGAGGCATTCAAAAGTGCCCTGACATACACATCCCCGTCACCACAGTCGGCAGCATAACCACGGTCGCCGAAGCGGAAGAGATCCTTGCCTCCGGCAAGGCGGATATGGTCGCCATGGCCAGACCGCTCATGGCCGAGCCTAACCTCCTCAAAAACGCCTATGCGGGAAAAGAGGAGCAGAGCCGTCCCTGCCTGCGCTGCTTCGAGTGCGCCTCCGCGGTGGCACATCAGCTGCACTGTGCCGTCAATCCGACCTGCGGACGCGAAACGCAATATCGCGTGCTTCCGAAAGCTGAGGAGAAGAAAAAGTGCGTTGTCATCGGCGGCGGTCCCTCCGGTATGCTCGCCGCGCAGGTGCTCGCAAAGCGCGGTCACGACGTTGTTCTCTTTGAAAAGGAGAAGGAGCTTGGTCAAAAGCTCTACGGGATAAGCAATCTCTCCTTCAAGGGCGATATGCGGCGCTACTGGAAATGGGACATCGAAACCACGAAAAAGTGCGGCGCGAAAATCGTTCTCGGCACGACGGCGACGCCGGAGCTTGTCATGGCGGAGGATCCTGACGCCATTTTCATCGCTGTCGGCTCTTCCCCAATAGTTCCCCCATTCCAGGTATAGAGCGCACCGCAGGTATTCTTGATGTGGATAATGACCGCGTCGAGGTAGGGCAGAAGGTTGTCGTCTGCGGAGGAGGACTCTCCGGGACGGAGTGCGCACTGGAGCTTGCATACAAGGGCAAGGATGTGACCGTCGTGGACATGCTGCCTGTGGAGGCTTTCGCAAAGGATGCCGCTCCGGCGCCGTACACAATGCTGCATGCGCTGCTGAAAAAGAACAATGTACACCTCGTCGGCAATTCCAAGGTTCTCAGCATCAGCGCCAAAGGCGTGGAGATCATTGACCGTGACCTGCACCACACATTCCTGGAGGCCGACACTGTCGTCAACGCACTCGGTATGCGCGCGGACAAGGAGATCGTAGACCTCTTTACCGGGCTGATACCCGAGGTATACGTTATCGGCGACGCGGCAGGCGCGGGCAATATGCGCCACGCGACCGCATCCGCGTTCATCCCTGCCGTTGAATGCTGACGCCGTACCGGCAGTTAAATAAAAAGAAGAAAAGAGGGTCAAAATCTATGTCTCAGACAAAGCAAAAGAAAACCGGGCTGACCATCACCATCCTTTTCATTTCCATGCTTCAGATGGGCGGTATGGGTCTTGCCCCCTCGCTGGCGTCGATATCCGCCGATATGCCGGATGTGCCGGTCTCCATTGTGCAGACACTCACATCCTTTCCGTCTCTCGTGATGATTTTTGTGTGTCTGCTTGCCAACAAGCTCGTGTTCAAATACGGCAAGAAGCTCATCCTGCTTATCGGCACGGTCTGCATCTCCGCTGTTGGCCTGCTTGGCTATCTTCTCAACAGCAGCATCGTGCTGCTGTACATATGGGCAGCACTCCTCGGTGTTGGCTTCGGCACTATCCTGCCCACGACAAGCGGCGTTCTTGCCGAAAACTATGATGAGAAAACCCGCGGTTCCATCATGGGTGTGCAATCCGTGTTCACCAACATTGGCGCAATGTACCTCACCTATGTTGGCGGCTGGGCAGCCGCTGTTCACTGGCATCTCAACTATCTCGTTTATCTCTACGCGCTTATCCCTGCCGTGCTTGGCATCATCTTTCTTCCCAATGACAAGCCCACAGCCCCGGTCAGTTCAACCCAGAGTGAGGACAAGGTCTCTATCAAATCTCTCGCGAAGAACACTTGGGTCTATGGCGCGATCACCTTCCTTTTCATGATTCTTTACGGTGTACATTCCGCCAACATATCCTTCTTTGTCGTGGAAAGGAACCTTGGTTCCCCCGCGCTTGTCGGCACGATAATGGCCGTGTGCACTCTCGGCGGTATGCTGGGCGGCTCAACTTTCGGCTTTGTCAACAAGATATTAAAGACTTACACATTCTGTGCTGCATTTGTGCTGCTTGCGATCGGTCTTTTTATCACCATTTTTGCCGACAGTCTCACCCTTGTTATCATCGGTGCCGTGCTCGTCGGATGCTCCATCAGCTGGGATATTCCGCAATCCATGCTCTCCATCACAAATGAAAATGCTGTCGCCGCTGCCGCAATGGCATGCTCTGTTGCTCACATAGGCGGTCAGCTCGGCACCTTTGCGTCTTCCCTTGTCATGACGAACCTTACCGGGCTCTTCGGCAGCACTGTTGCTTTCCGTTACTCTTTCACTGCCGTTGCGTGCCTTATAATGGGTATTGTCACTTTTATCCTGCTCAAAGCGATAAAGGCGGACAAGTGATCTTTACTGCGCTCTGACGTGTAAGACATCCGTACTCACTACATAAAATAAGGAGACGAAAATGGATACGAAAAAAGAAAAGAGGCAAGCCATAATAGGGCTTATTGTCTGTCTCATTGCAAACACCTCCGCTGCCGGTGCCGACTGGTGCACGTCAGCACTTGTCAACATAGCAGAGACTTTCCCCGATATCCCGTACAGTCTCATTACTCTTGTCAATAATATCCCCAACCTCTGCGCTGTCGTGTTCACCATCGTGGCGGGCGCGCTTGTCAACCGCAAAGTCTCCCTGCGGACCATGATGCTCATAGGCATCGGCTTCCACGCGGTCGGCGGCATTATGCCGGCGCTGACTGGTGACAGCAGCTTCGCCGTGCTGCTCCTCGGTCGTTTCGCTTTCGGCATAGGCTACGGCATCATGCAGGGTCTGTGCATCTCCATGAGCTTCAAGCTTGTCACTAATGAGGCTCTTCGTGAGTCCGCGATGGGCTGGGCACTGACCGCGCAGTATGTCACCAACATGGTCGCACAGGTTGTTGTGGGCTATCTCTGCAAGGAGAAATGGAATTACAGCTTCTTCATTTACGCATGGAGCTTTATTCCCTTCCTCGTCGTGCTCTTCCTCTGCCCCAAATTCAAGCTTGACAAAGACGACCGTTCCGCCATCGGCGGTGATGGCAGCAGTCTCGGCAAGTCCGAAACACTGTGGGAGTCCATCAAGGCTATGCCCGCAAGCGTCTGGGTGTTCAGTCTTTTCACAGGCGGCTACATGATCTTTTACTACCCCATGTTTCTCACCATCGGTCAGGTCATTATCGGGCGCGGCTTAGGTGATTCCGTCGCTGTCGGCTACGCCATGACGTTCTATTCCGTTGCATCACTGCTGGCGGGCGTCGTGTTCGGCGTGCTCGCAAAGCGCATGAAAAACACCATGCTGTGCTTTGCCCTCTTCGGCATTGCCATCAGCGCCTTTGGCATCTATCTCTCCCAGACCTACGCAATGGTCTGTGTCTTTCTCGCGATCGGCGGCTTTACATCCACCTGCATTCTCCCCTCGTGCAATAACGCATATTACAAGCATGTGCCGCCCCAGCGCTCGTTCCTGGCTTCCAGCATAACGCTCTCCGCGCTGAACATCGGCGCGTTCCTCGGCACACCGTACATCGGACTTGTTGAGGCATGCGGCGGCGAAGCTGTTACCTGCCTGCTCATATCCCCCATCTTCCTTGCCATAATGGGCATTATCTCCGTTATGGTCATGAAGAAGGCCAGCAAGGCCGCATGATGCAACACAACATAAGCAAAAAACATGGCCTTTCCGTCACAGGAAAGGCTATGTTTTTCTATATTCCTTTGATTATCAGCCTTTCTTTCTTAGCTTTGCAGAGGCGATATACAGCGGGATCGCCGCGAGCTGTGCCGCAACTGACACCGCGATCATCGCGGGGATGCTCGCATCGTACAGCACGCCCATGAGCCAGCTGCCGAGGAACCAGAACGCGCCGAACGAGCACTCAAACATGCCGTAGCCGGTTGCGCGGCTGGCCTTCGGCACCATGCTGGTGACCGCGGCCTTGAGAATGGACTCCTGCGCGCCCATGCCGACGCCCCAGAGCGCAATGCCGATGAGCAGCATCGGCACGGAGTTGAACGCGAACACGAACACCGCAAACGGCGCGGAGATGACCGTCGACCATACGAGCGCCTTTCACGCCGTTCTTGTCATACATCATGCCGAAGATGAGCGCCGCAACAGCGTCGACGAGCATTGCGCCCGCATACAGCAGGGGCAGCGTGCCGGTATTGACAAGGGACGAGGTTTCCGACAGCCCGGAGGCAAGGGTGGAATATGTACGCGAGACATGCATGATGATGATCGAGTAGTCGATAAACCCGAAAGCGAAAAGGCTGATGCCGGCAATGTACAGGATAAACTCCTTCTTCATCTTGAAGGGAATATACTCCTTGGGCTCCGGTTCAAAATGCTCGGGATCCGGGAACTTGCAGCGCGTGAGGTGGAATAGACCCCTGCAGAGGCGGCAAAAGGACATATGGTGGTTCCATCATCGTCGACGGCAAGCGCGCACGCGGCGATGCTCACCACAAAGGGCGACGTCGCTCTACCAACTGAGCTATTCCCCTATATGTCATAATATTTGGTGGGCCTTCAGGGACTTGAACCCGGGACCGACCGGTTATGAGCCGGTTGCTCTACCAACTGAGCTAAAGGCCCATATTCAAAGAATGCCGCCACACAGGTGACGGCAATATCTCTGGCGCCTCCTGTAGGATTCGAACCTACAACCCTCCGGTTAACAGCCGGATGCTCTACCGTTGAGCTAAGGAGGCATAAGCAAAGGGATTGACGTGTACGCCAAACCTTTTGTGTTGGCATTGACCTATCTTCCCGGTCCGTCTCCAGACAAGTATTGTCGGCACTGGTGAGCTTAACTTCTGTGTTCGGAATGGGAACGGGTGGACCCTCACCGTTAAAAACACCAACTGCATTTGGAGCTAACCAAATACTACACTATTCTGTTGCCCTTGTCAAGGTATTTTCGGAGATGAGATCATCACATCCGAAAAGTGGTACACCTTCAGGGACTCGAACCCTGGACACCCTGATTAAGAGTCAGGTGCTCTACCAGCTGAGCTAAAGGTGCTCATAAATATGGTGACCCGAGGGAGAGTCGAACTCCCGATTGGGGCGTGAGAGGCCCCCGTCTTGACCACTTGACCATCGGGCCACACAGGTTCGCATCTGCCTTCAAAACCGAAACAGAGGAGCAAGAACGAAAGGCGGTTTGCCTGCAAACAAGATGTAGGTCAAGCCCTCGGGCTATTAGTATCGGTAGGCTGAACACATTACTGCGCTTACACCGCCGACCTATCAACGAGGTAGTCTTCCTCGGCCCTTACTCACAAGGATGGGAGATCTTATCTTAGGGGGAGTTTCACGCTTAGATGCTTTCAGCGTTTATCTCGTCCAGACGTAGCTACCCAGCTGTGCCGTTGGCACGACAACTGGTGCACCAGAGGTCTGTCCATCCCGGTCCTCTCGTACTAAGGACAGCTCCCTTCAAATCTCCTGCGCCCGCAACAGATAGGGACCGAACTGTCTCACGACGTTCTGAACCCAGCTCGCGTGCCACTTTAATCGGCGAACAGCCGAACCCTTGGGACCGAATTCAGCCCCAGGATGTGACGAGCCGACATCGAGGTGCCAAACCTCCCCGTCGCTGTGGACGCTTGGGGGAGATCAGCCTGTTATCCCCAGGGTAGCTTTTATCCGTTGAGCGATGGCATTTCCACTCACATACCACCGGATCACTAACTCCTACTTTCGTACCTGCTCGACCCGTCGGTCTCGCAGTCAAGTTGGCTTATGCGTTTGCACTCTGTGCACGATTTCCGTCCGTGCTGAGCCAACCTTTGAGCGCCTCCGTTACGCTTTTGGAGGCGACCGCCCCAGTCAAACTGCCCACCTAACAGTGTCCCCCGACCAGATTCATGGCCGCAGGTTAGAAAACCAGCAATACAAGGGTGGTATTCCAAGGTTGCCTCCGCCCAAGCTGACGCCCGGGTTTCCCAGGCTCCCACCTATCCTGTACATGCATTACCAATCCTCAGTATTAAGCTACAGTAAAGCTCCATGGGGTCTTTCCGTCTAGTTGCGGGTAACTGGCATCTTCACCAGTACTACAATTTCACCGGGCGGGCTGTTGAGACAGTGCCCAAATCATTACGCCATTCGTGCGGGTCAGAACTTACCTGACAAGGAATTTCGCTACCTTAGGACCGTTATAGTTACGGCCGCCGTTTACCGGGGCTTCAATTCAAACCTTCGCTTGCGCTAAGCTCTCCTCTTAACCTTCCGGCACCGGGCAGGCGTCAGCCCCTATACGTCATCTTTCGATTTAGCAGAGACCTGTGTTTTTGGTAAACAGTTGCTTGGGCCTATTCACTGCGGCCGGCCGTGGCCGGCTCCCCTTATCCCGAAGTTACGGGGTCAATTTGCCGAGTTCCTTAACAACCCTTCTCCCGTTGGCCTTAGGATTCTCTCCTCATCTACCTGTGTCGGTTTGCGGTACGGGCACCTAAAATATTCACACAGCTTTTCTCGCCACTGAGCATCTCCGACTTCCCTACTGATGTTCGGTCCCTTTCGCCGCGGTCAACCAACGCCGCGGTTCGGATATCTCAATGTGTCCCTGTGCTTAAATCTTTCGGTGGTTACGGAATTTCAACCGTATGTGCATCGACTACGCCTCTCGGCCTCGCCTTAGCTCCCGACTTACCCTGGGCGGACGAACCTTCCCCAAGAAACCTTAGATTTTCGGCCATTATGATTCCCACATAATTCTCGCTACTCATTCCGGCATTCTCACTCGTATACAGTCCACACGTGCTTCCGCTCATGCTTCACCCCGGTACACGACGCTCCCCTACCAAGTCATTCGACTTCCCAAGCTTCGGTTATATGCTTAGCCCCGTTATATTTTCCGCGCAGAGTCACTCGACCAGTGAGCTATTACGCACTCTTTTAATGAGTGGCTGCCTCTAAGCCAACATCCTGGTTGTTTTCGCAATTCCACATCGTTTTCCACTTAGCATATATTTGGGACCTTAGCTGTGGGTCTGGGCTGTTTCCCTTTCGACAATGAAACTTATCTCACACTGTCTGACTGCTGATCATCAATTATCCGGCATTCGGAGTTTGATAAGGTTCAGTAAGCTCATCGCCCCCTAGCCTATTCAGTGCTCTACCTCCGGTAATCTAAATCAACGCTAGCCCTAAAGCTATTTCGGGGAGAACCAGCTATCTCCGAGTTCGATTGGAATTTCTCCGCTATCCACAAGTCATCCCCGGTCATTGCAACGAACGTGGGTTCGGCCCTCCAGTGAGTTTTACCTCACCTTCAGCCTGCTCATGGATAGGTCACCCGGTTTCAGGTCTATGGCCACTGACTTCTCGCGCTATTTACACTCGGTTTCCCTTCGGCTCCGTTACTTAATAACTTAACCTCGCCAGTGACTATAACTCGCCGGACCATTCTACAAAAGGTACGCCATCATCCTTTAACGGACTCTGACTGCTTGTAAGCACAAGGTTTCAGGTACTATTTCACTCCCCTCCCGGGGTTCTTTTCACCTTTCCCTCACGGTACTGCTCCTCTATCGGTCATCAGGTAGTATTTAGGCTTGGATGGTGGTCCACCCGTATTCCCACCGGGTTTCACGTGTCCGGCGGTACTCTGGATACTCGCTGTCAGTCTTCTCTTTCGCCTACGGGACTCTCACCCTCTATGGTCGGCTTTCCCACGCCGTTCGACTAGATACCTCTGATCGTGATGCAAGTCCTAACCCCAAAAATCATTGCTGACCTCTGGTTTGGCCTCCTCCGCGTTCGCTCGCCACTACTAGCGGAATCTCGTTTGATGTCTTTTCCTGCCCCTACTTAGATGTTTCAGTTCAGGGCGTTCCCCTCGTACAGCTATTTTATTCACTGCACGATACCTGAGTATTGCTCAAGTGTGTTGCCACATTCGGATATCTCCGGATCATCGCTTATTTGCAGCTCCCCGAAGCTTTTCGCAGCTTGTCGCGTCCTTCATCGGCTCCTGATGCCAAGGCATTCCCCTTGCGCTCTTATTAGCTTGACCTTCCTTATAGATTGTCCTATAAGTTGGTTCTCTTGAATTATGCAGGTTCAACAGAAGTTGTTTACAAAATTGTATTTACCCATTATTTCTTAAGAAAATTAAAGTTCCACAATTTGCTTTGATTAAGTGCTGTACACATTTTCGCGCACAGCGCCCTCTGTTGCCTTGCTTTCTCATTTCTCTGTTCTGTTTTAGTTTTCGAACCGCTGACCTCCTGAATGCAAATCAGGCGCTCTCCCAGCTGAGCTAATCCCCCAAATTCTCGGAGAAAATTGAGTGGGCTCGAACCACCGATACGATTATCAGTCGTAGGCTGAGCTACGGGCCCATTTTCTCATGGGCACAAAATTGAGGATAAGATACCCTCAAAATTGAACAATGTAAGAGGTCAGAAAAGGCTGACCTGGAAGTACGCAAGCTTTGTTGGCTTGCATGTCTCCTTAGAAAGGAGGTGATCCAGCCGCTCGTTCTCGAACGGCTACCTTGTTACGACTTCACCCCAATTACCAAACCCACCTTCGGCCGCGTCCTCCATATAGGTTAGACTACGGACTTCGGGTGTTCCCGGCTCTCATGGTGTGACGGGCGGTGTGTACAAGGCCCGGGAACGTATTCACCGTGGCATGCTGATCCACGATTACTAGCAATTCCGACTTCATACAGGCGAGTTGCAGCCTGCAATCCGAACTGAGACGTCTTTTGGGGATTTGCTCTACCTCGCGGTTTTGCTTCCCTTTGTTGGACGCCATTGTATTACGTGTGTAGCCCAGGACATAAGGGGCATGATGATTTGACGTCGTCCCCACCTTCCTCCGTTTTGTCAACGGCAGTCTCGCTAGAGTGCTCTTGCGTAGCAACTAACAATAGGGGTTGCGCTCGTTGCGGGACTTAACCCAACATCTCACGACACGAGCTGACGACAACCATGCACCACCTGTCTCAACTTTCCCCGAAGGGCACCTAATGCATCTCTGCTTCGTTAGTTGGATGTCAAGCCCTGGTAAGGTTCTTCGCGTTGCTTCGAATTAAACCACATAATCCACTGCTTGTGCGGGCCCCCGTCAATTCCTTTGAGTTTCAACCTTGCGGTCGTACTCCCCAGGTGGAATACTTATTGTGTTAACTGCGGCACGGAGGGGGTCAGTCCCCCCACACCTAGTATTCATCGTTTACGGCGTGGACTACCAGGGTATCTAATCCTGTTTGCTCCCCACGCTTTCGCGCCTCAGCGTCAGTTACTGTCCAGTAGACCGCCTTCGCCACTGGTGTTCTTCCTTATATCTACGCATTTCACCGCTACACAAGGAATTCCGTCTACCTCTCCAGCACTCAAGAGATACAGTTTCAAATGCAGTTTATGGGTTAAGCCCATAGATTTCACATCTGACTTGCATCCCCGCCTACGCGCCCTTTACACCCAGTAAATCCGGATAACGCTTGCCACCTACGTATTACCGCGGCTGCTGGCACGTAGTTAGCCGTGGCTTATTCATGAGGTACCGTCACGTCCTTCGTCCCTCATAAAAGAAGTTTACAATCCGAAGACCTTCTTCCTTCACGCGGCGTTGCTGGGTCAGGCTTTCGCCCATTGCCCAATATTCCCCACTGCTGCCTCCCGTAGGAGTCTGGGCCGTATCTCAGTCCCAATGTGGCCGTTCAACCTCTCAGTCCGGCTACTGATCGCAGCCTTGGTGAGCCGTTACCTCACCAACTAGCTAATCAGATATGAGCCCATCTTTCAGCGGATTGCTCCTTTGGTATTTCAAGGATGCCCTTAAAATACATTATGCGGTATTAGCAGTCGTTTCCAACTGTTGTCCCCCTCTGAAAGGCAGGTTGCTCATACATTACTCACCCGTCCGCCACTAAGTGTTAAAAGCAAGCTCTCAACACTCCGTTCGACTTGCATGTGTTAGGCACGCCGCCAGCGTTCATCCTGAGCCAGGATCAAACTCTCAATAAATTGTATCTCAACTGTTTTTACAGCTAAAATCTAATTTTTTGATCAGCTTAATTAGCTCTCAAAAGAAATTAAATGATTAAAGTCATTTCTGACTTGAACCCTTTTCTGGTGCTTATTTAGCATAAGCTTTTCTTACATTGTTCAATTTTCAAGGTACATTTTCCTCACTACCGCCTCTCGGCGACAGCTTGTTTAGTATACTCTAGAAGTTTTCATTTGTCAAGAGGTTTTTTAGATTTTTTTGAAATCTTTTGTCTCAACTCTGTATCCTAGAGCAGCGCCCATCTCGCGGGTGCTTGGATAATATAGCACCGGAAGCCCTGATTTGTCAACACTTTTTTGCAAAAAAGGCAAACTTTTTTTGCGATTCTAAATGTTGTGGTCACAGAGCTTCCGATAACACTAAATATGAACGTTTTTCGACGAGGACGTCATCTGCGCTCGGCATATTTGCCGATATAGGGCAGCGGCTCCTTCACGCCCTTGACCGCGTTGCTGATGCCCTTGAACACGCAGTAGATGCGGAACAGCCCGAATATCCACCCGATGACGGGAATGGTGCCGAGAATGTCGGCGAGCACGCCGTATATCAGCAGCACAAGCCCCTGCCGGGCATGGTACATGGCGAAGCTGTCGTCCCGCCGCAGGAAATACGGCAGGAGAAACAGTATGCTCACATACGACAGCGCCGCGAGCACCTTGCTCTCCCCCTCGCCGAGGGACGGGATGGTGTTCACGCTGCGCGCGCCCGTGCTCCGGGCGGTGCGCGTCTGCTCTTCCGCGCGGCGGCGCTGCTGCTCGCGCTCATGCTCCATCCTCTCGCGTTCGCGCTGCGCCCTGTCCTGCTCACGCTGGCGGCGTTCGCGCTCCTGCTCCGCCCAGACGCGGCTCTGCTCCTGCTGTTTTCTGCGCTGCTCCTCAAGCTTCGCGCGCAGCTCGTCATTTGAAAAGCTGTAATACTTCCCAGCGTCCGCGGAAGCCGACGCGCTCCCCGAGGCCGAGGCCGCAGTCTGCGCTGCGCGCTCCTCCGCCTCATCGTAGCCGCAGGCGAGGCACTTCGTCTGCCCGTCGGGTATATATGCGCCGCATTTATCGCAGTAGGCCATCTTGTCTTCTCTCCCAATAGCATAACATTGGTTACATTATACTCTGGGCGCGCTGTATTTTCAACCGTTAATATATTGAATAATTGTAAGCACATCACGAGCAGAACATGTGCTTGCCGATCGTGACGATCGCAGGGCGCGACCATATCCACGCGCTCGTCGCAGTATTCGGGTTGAAATAATAGATCGCGCCGCTGCTGGGGTCCCAGCCGTTGAGCGCGTCGCGCGCCGCGCGGTAGGCGCTCTCGGCGACAGGCTGGTCGAACTGCCCGTCATACAAGCAGGAGAACGCGCCGGACTGGTAGATAACTCCGGAGATGGAATTTGGGAACGAGGCGTGGCTGACGCGGTTGAGCACGACCGCGCCCACGGCGACCTGCCCCTCATACGGCTCGCCGCGCGATTCCGCCGAGATGAGCCGCGCGAGCAGGTCTACATCCCCCGAGCCGCCGCCGGACGACGAACCGCCCGAGCCGCCGCCCATATTCGTCGGCAGACCGAGCGCAGCAAGCGTCTGTGCGCCGCACTGTCCGTCCTCCGTGAGTCCGTTGGAGCGCTGAAAATACCGGACCGCCTTCTCCGTGCCGCTGCCGTAAACGCCGTCGACGGCGCCCGTATAATACCCCCACGCTTTCAGCCGCGTCTGTATCTCCGTGACCCCCGCGCCCGTCGCACCCTTTTTATAAAGGTCCGCCGCCGCATACTGACTGAACGCGGCGAACGCGAAGTTGAACGCGATGATCACCGCGACGGTCATGAGCGTCTTTTTCATGCTGATATGCAACAAAAACACCTCCGCATACATTTGGATATAGTATGCGGAGGTGTGGAAAATTTTATACTTTTATCAGTCGTTCGTGCGGGTCTTTATCTGTTCGGTGATTTTGGCGATGAACTCATCCACTGGCATCGCGCCGAGGTCCACACCGCCGCGCGTGCGCACTGCGACCGTGCCCGCCTCGCGCTCCTTGTCGCCGACGACGAGCATATACGGCAGCTTCTGCATCTGCGCCTCGCGGATCTTGTAGCCGATCTTCTCGTTGCGGAGGTCCGTCTCCACACGAACGCCCGCCGCGGCGAGCTTTGCCTTGACCTCCTCGGCGTACTCATTGGCGCGGTCGGTGATGGGCATGACCGTCGCCTGCACAGGGGACAGCCACACGGGGAACGCGCCGGCGTAATGCTCGGTAATGACGCCGATGAAGCGCTCGATAGAGCCGAAGACGACACGGTGGATCATGACGGGGCAGTGCTTCTCGCCGTCCGCGCCCGTATACTCCAGACCGAAGCGGCCGGGGAGCTGATAGTCGAGCTGGATGGTGCCGCACTGCCAGGTGCGGCCGAGGGAGTCCTGAATGTGGAAGTCGAGCTTCGGGCCGTAGAACGCGCCGTCGCCGGGGTTGACCTCATAGCTCTTGCCGATGCTGGTGATCGCGTCAGCGAGGGCAGCGGTGGCGACGTCCCAATCCTCGACGGAGCCGATATGGTCGTCGGGCATGGTGGAGAGCTCAATCTTATACGGCAGACCGAAGACCGAGTAGACCTCGTCAAAGAGCTTCGCGATGCGGATGACCTCGTCCTTGATCTGATCCTTGGCAAGGAGGATGTGCGCGTCGTCCTGCGTGAAGCAGCGTACGCGGAACATGCCGTGCAGCGCGCCGGACAGCTCATGGCGGTGGACGATGCCCAGCTCGCCGTAGCGCAGGGGCAGCTCCTTATAGGAGTGCGGCTCCAGCTCGTACACGAGGATGCTGCCGGGGCAGTTCATGGGCTTTATCGCGAAATCCTCGCCGTCGATGACGGTGGTGTACATATTATTCTTATAGTGATCCCAGTGGCCGGAGGTCTCCCACAGGGTGCGGCGCATGATCTGCGGGGTGGAGATCTCCATATAGTCCCACTTTCTGTGCACCTCGCGCCAGTAGTCGATGAGGGTGTTTTTCAGCACCATGCCCTTGGGCAGGTAGAACGGGAAGCCGGGCGCCTCATCGCGGAACGCGAACAGACCCAGCTCACGCCCGAGCTTGCGGTGGTCGCGGCGCTTTGCCTCCTCAATGCGGGCGAGGTACTCGTCCAGCTCGTCCTTCTTCGGGAAGGCGACGCCGTAGATGCGCTGAAGCGTCTGGCGGCTGCTGTCCCCGCGCCAGTAGGCGCTGTTGCAGGCGGTGAGCTTGATGGCGTTGCCCTTTATTCTGCCGGTGGAGTCAAGGTGGGGACCGGCGCAGAGGTCGGTGAACTCACCCTGCTTATAAAAACTGATGACCGCGTCCTCGGGCAGATCGTTTATAAGCTCGACCTTATAAGGCTCGTTCTTCTCCTCCATGAGCCTGAGTGCTTCCTCGCGCGGCAGCTCAAAGCGTTCGAGCTTTAGCTTTTCCTTGCAGATCTTGCGCATCTCGCCCTCGATCTTCTCCATTATTTCCGGGGTAAAGGGGAAGGGAGAGTCCATATCGTAGTAGAAGCCGTTCTCGATAGCCGGGCCGATGGCAAGCTTGACCTCCGGGTACAGGCGCTTGACCGCCTGCGCCAGCACGTGGGAGCAGGTGTGCCAGTAGGTGTGGCGGTATTCGGGATTTTCAAAGCTGAACTTGTTTTCGGCGTTTTCCATGTTTTCCATTGCTTATCCTCCTAATAAATCGAAAGCACCCTTGACGCGCTTGCGGCGCATCAAGGGTGCAGACTGCACGGTTCCACCTTGAGTTTTAACTCTCTGACGCTGTAACGCACGTCACGCGGGAGGGAATTTCCTCTCTCCGGCTCGGGAGCGGTGACGCTTGGAGCCTACGCCGGGGCAGCTTGCAGCCGATGGCAGCCCTCTCTGTGCGGCGGTTATCTCCGGTCTTCTCCGTCTTTGCCTTTATCTTTGCCTATATTATCACCGCTTTCGCGCCTTGTCAATCGCTTTTGGCGCACTTTCTCTGCACGAGCTTGACAAGCTCGACAACGGGGATGATGCACGCGCCAATGATGATGGCGACCGCGTACTCGCGGAAGCTGACGCTGGTGAAATTGAAGGCGGCGGCGAGCGCGGGTATCTCGCACACGACGGTCGTGGCGACGAGCGACGCCGCGGCGGAGCCGACGAGCGCCCAGTTCACCGTCGGCAGGGCAAAGATGCTGCCGCGCTGCGAGCGCATGTTGAACGAGTGAAAGATCTCCGCCATGGACATGGTGAGAAACGCCATGGTCGTGCCGTGGGCGCTATCGGTGAGCGCCCATGTGCCGGTCTCCATGAAGTGCCCGACAAAGTAGCTCAGAAGGACGAGCGCCGACACAACAAGCCCCTGATACACTATATCCACGCCCATGCCCCCGGCAAATATGCCCGCCTTGGCATCGCGGGGCTTGCGCTTCATGATGTCCGGCTCCGCCCGCTCCATGCCGAGGGCGAGCGCCGGGAAGCAGTCGGTCACGAGGTTGATCCACAGCAGGTGCACGGGCTGGAGTATCGTGAAGCCCATAAGCGTCGCGGCAAAGATGGAGATGACCTCGCTCATGTTCGAGCCGAGCAGGAACTGTATGCACTTGCGGATATTGTCGTATATCCGCCGCCCCTCCTCCACCGCGGCGACGATTGTGGCAAAGTTGTCGTCCGCAAGCACCATGTCCGCGGCGCTCTTCGTGACATCCGTGCCCGTGATGCCCATGCCGACGCCGATGTCGGCGGATTTTATGCTCGGCGCGTCGTTCACGCCGTCGCCGGTCATGGCGGTGACGTAGCCCGCGTCGCGCCATGCGTTGACGATGCGGGTCTTGTGCTCCGGCTGGACGCGCGCATAGACGCTGATGCTCTGAAAAACGTCCCTGAACTCATCGTCGCTGAGCTGGCTGAGCTGCGCGCCGGTGATGGCGCAGGTTCCGTCCGTGAGTATGCCGAGCTCGCGCGCGATGGCGGCGGCGGTGTCGATATGGTCGCCGGTTATCATGATGGGGCGGATGCCCGCCTCGCGGCACTCCTCTATCGCGGCGGCGACCTCCGGGCGGACAGGGTCGATCATGCCGCAGAGGCCGAAAGCACAGGCCATTTTCCAGCGCCTCCGGCTCGTTGGAGACGGGCTTTGCGCTCCACACCCGCTGGGCGCAGGCGAGCACGCGCAGCGCGCGGTCCGCCATCTCCTTGTTCGCCCGCTCCACGCTCTCGCGATACCCGGCGGTCATTGGCTTTATCTCACCGTGATCCATATAGCTCGTGCACTTGGCGAGCAGTACGTCCGGCGCGCCCTTGGTGTACTGGATGCAGCCGTCGTCCGTGAGGTGCACGGTACTCATGAGCTTGCGCGCGGAGTCGAACGGCGCCTCGCCGCAGCGTACGTATATGACCTTGAGCACGTTTTTGTCGATGCCGAGCTTATTTGCCCACGCGACGAGCGCCGCCTCCGTCGGCTCGCCGGTGACGCTGCCGCCCTCGCCCAGCTCCGCGTCGGAGCACAGCGCCATCGCCGAGGCGAGCTTTTTCTCATCGTCGCCGAAGAAGTCGACGACGGTCATCTTGTTCTGCGTGAGCGTCCCGGTCTTATCCGAGCAGATTATCTGCGCGCAGCCGAGGGTCTCCACCGCCGTGAGACGGCGGATGATCGCATTGCGCTTGGACATGTTCGTCACGCCGATGGAGAGCACCACCGTCACGACCGCGGCAAGCCCCTCCGGTATGGCGGCGACGGCGAGGGACACGGCGATCATGAAGGAATCCAGCACGACCTCAAAATTCAGCCCGCCCGCGCGCAGAAGCTGCACGCCGAACACCAGCACGCACACGCCCAGCACCAGCCACGTCAGTATTTTTGACAGCTGGCTGAGCTTTATCTGCAATGGTGTCGCGCCATCTTCCGCCTTGGAGAGCGCGTCCGCGATTTTGCCCATCTCGGTGTCCATTCCGGTGGCGGTTATGACGGCGCTGCCGCGCCCGTAGGCGACGGTGCTGCCCATGTACACCATGTTGCGCCGGTCGCCGAGGGGTATGTCCTTCTGCCCGCCCAGCTCAAGGAGCTGGATGAACTTGTTGACCGGGACGGACTCACCCGTCAGCGCGGCCTCCTCAAGCTTGAGGCTGGCGCTCTGCAATATGCGCGCGTCCGCCGGAACGGCGTCGCCCGCCTCCAGCATTATCACGTCGCCCACGACAAGCTCCTCACTCGGCACGGTGCAGAGCTTCCCGCCGCGCAGCACGTGCGACACGGCGGCGCTCATCTCCTGCAGGGCTTCTATCGCCTTTTCCGCCTTGCTCTCCTGATACACGCCGAGCACCGCGTTGACGATGACGACGGCAAGGATGATGATAACATCGGCAAAGCTCTCCCCCTCGACGACGGCAAGCACGCCGCTTATCGCCGCCGCGGCGAGCAGGATGATTATCATCGGGTCTGCCATCTGCTCAAAGAAGCGGAGTATGAGCGGCTTTGACGGCGGGCCGCTGAGCTTATTCCTCCCGTTTTCCTCAAGGCGGCGGCGGGCTTCCCCGTCGGTCAGCCCGTCGGTGCTGCTTTTCACCTCGCGTAGCACATCTTCCTTTTTTCTCAAGATAATATTTCATGCATACTCCCCTTTCGCTGTCATAGCATTCTACCACGCCGCGGGTATAGAAAAAGAGACTTTTACAGCGAAAAACGCTGTAAAAGTCTCGCAAAATACATACCGTTGGCTGTACCCCGTGCGCCGAACCTGACTGAACGGGTCGTGATGACGACGCACCGGCGTCCGCGCGGCGGCGGACGGAAGCTACTCCCTTTATTACCTGCTCAGCATACCACGCACGGCTTGGCAAAGTCAAGCAAAAAGTGCGCCGTTGGAGCAGAATTTCACGGTTTATTTTTACACGCTGCGCTCATACATTGAAGCGGAAGTTCGTCACGTCGCCCTCCTGCATGACATAGTCCTTGCCTTCCAGCCGGAACAGCCCCTTCTCCTTTGCCGCCGCAACACTGCCGCAGGCCTTCAGATCCTCAAACGCGACTATCTCCGCGCGGATGAAGCCGCGCCCAATATCGGTGTGGATCTTGCCCGCCGCCTTGGGCGCCTTCGTGCCGCGGACGATCGTCCATGCGTGCACGTCGTCCTCACCGGCGGTGAGAAAGGAAATGTAGCCCAGGAGATCATACGACGTGCGGATGAGCCGGTCAAGCCCGGTCTCCGTCAGACCAAGGTCCTCCATGAACATCTTCGCCTCGTCCGCGTCCATCTCTGAGATGTCCTCCTCGAACTTCGCCGCGACGGGCAGCACCGCCGCCCCCTGCGCCTCGGCAATTTTGGAGAGCGCCTTGAAGTTGGCGTTCCCGGCGTAATCGGCCATGCCGTCCTCATCGAGGTTGGCAACGTAGATCACGGGCTTGACGGTCATGAGCCCGCCGTCGACGAGTATGCCGCTGTCATCGTCGCCGAAGTCGAACGAGCGCGCGGGCTTCTCCGCCTCAAGGTGCGCGATGAGCGCCTCGCACATTTCCGCCTCGTGCTTGTACTTCTTGTCGCCGCCCTTGGCGTTCTTCTTCGCGCGCTCAAGCCGACGCTCGACAATCTCGATATCGGCGAGGATCATCTCAAGATCAAACGTCTCCGCGTCGCGCTTCGCGTCCGCCTTTTCAAGAAAAATATCGTCATTGTCGAAGCAGCGCACCACGTGCACCAGCGCGTCCGTCTGGCGGATCGCCTGAAACACCTCGTTGCCCTTGCCGCCGCGGCTCACGCCCGCCACATCGACGAATTCTATCGTCGCGGGGGTGTACTTCTTCGGGTGGTAGTACTCCGCCAGCCAGTCCAGCCGCTCGTCGGGCACCTTCGCGTTGCCGATGTTCGGCTTCGCGCCCGCGTTGGCGTAGGCGCTCGTCTCCGCCTTTGAGCCGGTCAGCGCGTTGAAAAGCGTCGTCTTGCCGACGTTCGGCAGACCCACGATACCTAATTTCATGCTATATACATCTCCTTATGGATCATCTTTTGTCAAACATATAGATTATAGCAGATACCCGCGCGTCCCTCAAGGTGTTTTTAAAAATATTCTTCGCGGTCTTTTTCCATGCTCATGCAGGAGCTAAATGATGTGTACGTTCCTTTCCACCCAAGCGTTCAGAACCTCAAGCTGTTCTGGTGTATGGAACCAATGTTCTCCATTTTTCATGACAGTCAAGTCACATTTGAATTTCCGGCTAAAGTCTTCGATAGTGTCCCGGTCGATCAGGTCGTCAAGCTCACCATACAGTATTTGCGTTGGAGCATCCCATTTTACGATAGGATTTTCGATGATGTATTCCCAGTAATCCCAAGAGAGGGTTTCGCCAAAGCTTGTTGGAATCGTGCGTTCGCGCTGTAATTGAGCTTCTGAAACATTCGCCCATTTCATCATTTTGAAACGAGATATTTCATATCCACCACCGGCGATAAGAACAAACACTGCTCCAAAGGTTCGCTGCTGAAGCTGAGCATACTGAACCACGCGCCTATGCTGTTTGCAAATAAAGAAATACTCTGCCAGTGCTTATGGGCATATTCCATTATCATTTTCAATTCCGGAACGGCGTGCCACGGGTCAAATGTGCCGGTCTCGGTTTCTCGCTGTCCGTGTTCGGGCAGATCAATGCTCAAAACCTGAAAACCTCTCGGGCAGACAATTTCAGAAAAAGCCGCGGCTTCTTCTTTATTGCCGCCTTTTCCGTGAATGTATAGAAACAGCCTTTCCGACCATTGGCCCCATAATACAGCGGGAACTTCATTGATAAAGATATGATGCTTTTCCATTGTGCTCTCCTCCATAGCTAATTTAGATAGCTTGTAAACTAATCTGATTAGTATTTTATATCGGGCACGCGGTTTTGTCAATACGGTTAGGATTTTTATTAATAGAAATATTGACTTTGCTAATTGTATTAGCTAAAATAAAGCCGTATTGATTTAGAGCGAGGTATGAATATGAAAATCACAAAGGAAGCCGTCATACAGGCCGCATCCGATATAGCGGATGAAAGAGGGCTTAATGAGCTTTCTCTGAAGGCAGTTGCGGAAAAGCTCAATATCAGAACGCCGTCTTTATATAACCATATAAACAGTCTGGACGACCTTTTAAGAGCTGTCGCTCATAACGGTATGCGGCAAATGAATGAACAAATGAAGCAAACTGCCATCGGGAAAACCGGGGCTATCGCTATCAAGGCAGCGGCTGTTGAGTATCTTAATTACATGATCGTCCATCCCGGGGTGTACGAAACCATCCAATGGGCGGCTTGGCATGGCACAGAGGAAACGGCGGCTGTTTTTGACGATTATTTGTCCCTCTTGATCACGCTCATAGAATCCTGTGGTTTTCCCACGGAGCATACAGATGAAATCTTGGCTATGCTCACCGGGCTTATCCACGGCTTTACAACACTTCAATTACGATATGCGCTCTCAGAGCCGGATAGGGTGCGAAATGATTTGAGCAATGCTCTGGATACTTTGCTGAACGGTGTTCAATTAAAATACGGCAGATAAATAGCAGGTCTGTACACAACATCAATCTCCCGCAGAAAGTTCTTGCTTTTACCAAGCGCTGGGGCTATAATCTGGTTAGAGGAGATTAACCGTTGCGGTCATTCAGCATTTTCAAATATAAAAGGTAAAGGGGAGATTTTCATGAGCATTTTTTTGCGGCGCTGCTGCGCGGCGTTTACAAGCTCTCCGGCGCGAAGAAGGCGTTTTCTCTGCCGGAGGACGAAATTCTGAAGGTGATCGAAAAGCAAAACAGGAGCCGTGGCGTTTTCACGCCCACGGACAAAAAGGCGTATTACGAAACCGTCACGGTGAACGGCTTTCCTGCCTCATCGTGCGGCAGAAGCCCCACGCCGTCGGAGCGGGCGATACTGTATTTCTTCGGCGGCGGCATGGTCATCGGTCCTGACAAGGGCGATCTGCCGGTCATGCGCAAGCTGAGCCGCGAGAGCGGGTGCGACGTGTGGTTCCCGTTCTACCCGCTGTGCACGGAGCACTGCATCACGGAGACCTACGATATGGCATACGAATGCTACCGGCGGATGATCGCGCTCTACGGCGGCGGGAACGTCAGCACCTGCGGGTTCTCCTCCGGCGGGGCGCTGGCGCTCGGCATCGCGGCGCACAACAACGCCCAGCCCGAGCCTCTGCCGCAGCCGCGCCACATTGTCGCGGTGTCTCCCGGCGAGGTGCCGTGGAACGACGCGGAAAAGGCGCGCATGCAGGCGCTGAACGCCAAGGACGTCGCCATCGACTATGCGTTCATGGTGACGGTGGAGAAATTCATGCGCCACGGGCAGCCGGATGTGCCGGACTACATGATCTCCGGCTCGCGCGGCGATTTTTCCGGCGTGGGGGATATCCACTTCTTTTACAGCGCGGACGAGGTGCTCTACGGCGCTCTGCCGGACTTTGAAGCCGCGTGCGCGAAGGCCGGCGTTCCATACACCGCGCTTGCCCGCCCGGGCATGGTGCACTGCTACTGCATGCTGCCGTGCTTCAGGGAGGCGAAGGAGGACTTCGCCAAGATAACGGACATACTGCGCAAATAACCGCGCATTCCGCGCTTGGCATTGCGCGCATCTTATGCTACACTCTCCCCTGCTCGCTGGAGGGCAAGTTGTTCGGAGAAGCAACAGCCGGATAAGGCGCAGACTGAAACGTCTGTACTTTATCCGGCTTTTTTTCGTGCGTACAATGAAAGGAGATATGTACAAATGGATTTTCTGAACGGCAGTATAAGATCGCTTTACTTCAAATACCTTTCCGCCGCGTTCGGCAGCGCGCTGATAACCTGCGTTTACAGCGTTGTGGACATGGCGATGGTCGGGCAGTATCAGGGGCCGGACGGCACGGCGGCGCTCGCCGTCGTCGCGCCGGTGTGGAACATAATATACAGTCTCGGACTGCTCATGGGCATCGGCGGGAGCGTCATATTCAGCACAAGGCGCGGCGGCGCGAACCGCGACGGCAGCGAGAATGAGTACTTCACCGCGGCCATCATCGGCTCGGTGCTGCTCGCGGCGCTCTCATGGATCGGCATAATACGCTTCGAGCGCCCGGTGCTGATGTTCTTCGGCGCGGACGAGGCGCTGTACGCACTGGCACAGCAATACCTGCGTCCCATCAAGGTCGTGTTCCCGCTCTTCCTGTTCAACCAGATGCTCGCGGCATTCCTGCGCAACGACAAGAGCCCCGGGCTGGCGACGCTCGGCGTGCTATCCGGCGGCATATTCAACATCTTCGGGGACTATTTCTTCGTGTTCGTCTGCGACATGGGCATTTACGGCGCCGGTCTCGCGACGGCGCTGAGCATGCTGTGCCCGAATCTCTATATACGCATTTTCATGAGCCCCACGCCGGAAATACTGCGCATTGCCCCCGCCATCGTCCGCACGTATGCGCTGTCATTCCTGCTGCTGCCGCTCAACATATTCTCGACCTATTATTTCAGGCCATCATGCGCCCGAAGGTCGCCTTCATTGTGTCTGTCGCGCGCGGGCTTGTGATAAGCGGGGTGCTGATCCTCGTGCTGCCCGTGCTGGCGGGTGCGGGCTCCATATGGTTCGCCATGCCAATTACGGAGCTTGCTGTCGCCTTCTACGCTGTCTCCGCCATGCGGCGGTATACGCTCGCGCTGCCCGAGGGGGCGTGAACACACAGACGCTAATACGCAAAATCACCCGGCACGAAGCTGTACCGGGTGATAGTTTTATATTCCTTTATTCGTCCTTCGGCGCGCCGTCCTCTTTCGGGGCGTCCGCCTCGGGGGCGTCGGTAATGCCGTCAGCGGGGCTGGGTTCGGTGCTCTGCGCCTTTTCCTCAGCGTAGCCGTCGGTCATGGAGATGTGGCGGGCGGGACGCTCGATAGTTTCGTCGTTTCTCGCCTCACGTATCTTTTTTGCGGAGATGGGCATGAACTCGCCATGCTCGAAGTAGTAATTGAACTCCTCCGCCTCCATGGTCTCATGCTCGAGAAGGTACTCGGCAATGTCGCGCAGCTCCTTGGAGTGCTCGGTGAGTATCCACTCGCACATTTCGGCGGCGCGGTCGAATATCTTCTTGACCTCCTCGTCGATGATGGCGGCGGTCTCCTCAGAATAGCTCTTCGTCTGGCCGAAATCGCGCCCGATGAAGATGCTGTGGCCGGAATTATCGTAGGAGATGGGGCCGAGACGGTCGCTCATGCCGTACTTCATGACCATGTCGCGGGCGATGGAACTCGCCTGCTGGATGTCGCCGGACGCGCCGGTGGATATATCGTCAAGGAAGAGCTTTTCCGATATTCTGCCGCCAAGCGCCATGACGATGTTCTCGAACATCTCTTCTCTGGACTTGAAGTTCTCCAGATCCTCCTGCGGGCGGAAAAGCGTGAAGCCTCCGGCAGGTCCGCGGGGATGATGGTGATATAGTGCACAGGGTCGACGTGCGTGAGGAACTTGCCGGTGACGGCGTGGCCCGACTCGTGATACGCCGTGAGGCGGCGGGCCTTGTCGCTCATCTTGCGGCTCTTCTTCTCGGGACCCATCTGCACCTTGAGGACAGCCTCATCCACGTCCTCCATGGTGATGAAGCGGTGCTTGCGGCGCACCGCGAGCAGCGCCGCCTCGTTCATGAGGTTTTCAAGGTCGGCACCGGCAAAGCCCGGCGTGCCCTTGGCGATGGAGTTGAGGTCGACATCGTCCGCGAGCTGCTTGTCGCGGGAGTGTATCTTCAGTATCGCCTCGCGCCCGCGTATATCGGGCAGGCCGACATAGACCTGACGGTCGAAGCGGCCGGGACGCAGCAGCGCGTTATCAAGGATATCCGCTCGGTTCGTCGCCGCCATGACTATGACGCCCTCGTTGCTGCCGAAGCCGTCCATCTCAACGAGCAGCTGGTTGAGCGTCTGCTCGCGCTCATCGTGTCCGCCGCCGAGACCGCTGCCTCTCTGGCGGCCGACAGCGTCGATCTCATCGATGAATATGATCGCCGGGGCGGCCTTCTTCGCCTGGTCAAAGAGGTCTCTGACGCGCCCCGCGCCCACGCCGACATACAGCTCCACAAAGTCGGAGCCGGAGATGGAGAGGAACTGCACATTGGCTTCGCCCGCCACAGCCTTTGCAAGCAGGGTCTTACCTGTTCCCGGAGGGCCGACGAGCAGCACACCCTTGGGTATGCGCGCGCCCATCGCGGTATAGGCCTTGGGGTTCTTGAGGAAGTCGACGATCTCGGACAGCTCTTCCTTCTCCTCGTCGCAGCCCGCGACATCGGCGAAGGTCTTCTTTTCCTTTTCATCGCTGCCGAGCTTGGTGCGCGCCTTGCTGAACTTGCCGACGCCGCCCTGCATCCCTCCGGCCTTGTTCATCATCACATACCACAGCGCCATCGCCGCGATCATAATGATGAGGTACGGCAGAAACTGCGCCCACCATGGGATCTCAAGCCCCTTGCCGTAATCGTACTCTTCGAGTATACCGGCGTCCTGCTGCTCCTTTATAAGGTCGCCGAGATCCTCATAAAACACCGAGAAGCTGTACAGCTCATAGCTCAGCTCCTCCACGGGCTTCACGGGATCGTCCGTGCGCACCTTGAGCAGCACGGTGTTGCCCTCGGTCTTGAACGACTGCACCTTTTCCTCCTTGAAGAGGTCGACGAGGTCGGAATACGTCTCGACCTTGCCGGTGTCGGTGTCCTTCGTCATGGTGAATATGACTGCCACGAGGATCACGAGCAGCAGCACATAAAACCCCAGATCTCTGGTTCTGTTGCGGTTGGGTTTCAAAAATCGGTCACATCCTTAATTTAAGGTCTATCTAACTATAACTATATAAAACTATATAAGTATATAAATTAAATGCGGATTTTATTTTGCGGAGTATACCTCGGGCTTGAGCACGCCGATATACGGCAGATTGCGGTAGCGCTCGTTATAGTCCAGCCCGTAGCCCACGACGAAGGCATCCGGCACCTCAAAGCAGGAATAGTCCGCGTGGATATCCGCCTTGCGGCGGGCGGGCTTGTCCATGAGCGTGACGATTCTGATGGACGCGGGCTTTCTCACGGAGAGATAATTCTTGAGATAATTGAGCGTGATGCCGGAATCAAGTATGTCCTCCACAAGGATGAGATGCCGCCCGGCGATGTCCTCGTTCAGGTCCTTATTTATCTTCACCGCGCCGGTGGAGGTCGTCCCCTGATAGGAGGAGACCGCCATAAAGTCCATTGAGCAGTTGATGGTCACATGGCGCATGAGGTCCGCCATGAAGATGAAGCAGCCCTTCAGCACGCCGACGAATATCGGCTCTGTGCCCTCGTAGTCCTTCGATATCTGCGCCCCGATCTTCTGCACATTTTTCTCTATCTCAATCTGCGAGATCAGAACGCGCTCAATGTCCTTTTCCATAACATCCATCAGTCATTTTCTCCCTATGATTTTTATATTTTTTCTATTTGAATACAGAGTACCCTATCCCCTGTCTCGGGCCTGCAGCGCTCGTCTGTCCCAAAGCCTACGACTGCCGCGATGCCCCTTTCGTCCCTGATGACAACGGTCATATCCCGCTGCCGCTGGGTCATGTGTCTCTCTGTGAAAAGGCTCTTGAGGCTCTTCGTGCAGCCCCTGCCCGCGGGAGAAAACCTGTCCCCCGGCTGTCTGCCGGTGCACTTGACATTCCCGTATATCCTCTCACATTTGAGACAATAAGTCTTGAACAAGCCGTAAATTTCTCCCGTATACACAGAGAAAAATGACCGCAGACGAAGCCCGGCCTCCGGCACGTCAAGCGCCTTGCCGGGGACGAGCACGCGCTCCGTCACCGTCCGCTTTTCCGGCTCTTTAAAATATATCCTGCCCTGCTCGCGCCGCACTCTTCCGCCGGGGAGGTCGGCATAGCCCAGCCCCTCGCCCGCCGCGAGTGCAAGCACCGCGTCCACGTGCGCCATATCGAGGCTCTTCCCCACAGCGCGCGCACCGCGCGCGACGACACCGCCGGGTGCAGCGCTGTGAGCGCCGCGCAATCCACGCTCTCCCCGTCGAAGCTCTCATCCAGAAAGCGATGCACAGCGGAGGCGAAATAATCCTCATCCTGCCGCAGCAACCCCGCCGTGCGCGCGATGGCGGCGGCAAAGCCGGGGTTTATCCGCCGCAGAGGCGGCATGACCGCGTGGCGGATGAGATTGCGGCTGTATTCATCCTGCGCATTCGTGCTGTCCTCGACATGGTCGAGCGCGTTCGCCGCGAGATACGCCTCTATCTCCGCGCGCGTGACGGTGATCAGCGGGCGGATGATATTGCCCCTTTGCGCCGGTATCCCGCCGAGCCCCTTCGTCCCGCTCCCGCGGGCGAGGTTGAAAAGCACGGTCTCGGCGTTGTCGTCGGCGTTATGCGCCGTGGCGATGTATCGGCAGTCCATCCGCGCGGCGGCATCGGCAAGGAATTTATATCTCAGCTCCCTCGCCGCTTCCTCCGTGCCGAGGCGCTGCGCCGCGGCATAGGCGGGCACGTCCCCGTGCTCCACCGTGAGCGGCACGCCGAGCCTTTCGCACAGCGCCGCGACAAACGCCGCG
>VOFG01003501.1_pt1:0-22500 | contig 33803 bp, 38 predicted proteins | sample 5384171 | NCBI WGS metagenome assembly VOFG01 (sample SAMN12384726, study PRJNA508395) | human gut metagenome | isolation source: healthy gut F | host: Homo sapiens
CCGTATCATCAAGACCGGTTTCCGTCAGGGTGACAACGCAGCGATGTGTTTCATCGAATTGGTGGACTATGATGAGAACATGGCTAAGCAAGCTACGAAGAAGACTCGTACGCGTCGTTCCAAGAAGTCTGCGGCCAAGGCTGAAGAGGCTCCTGCGGCCGAAGCACCGGCAGCAGCAAAACTGCGACAGAAACACCTGCAAGCGCCGAATAATTTAATTTGCTATAAGAGAAAAAAGCCGTCCGGAACTCCGGGCGCTTTTTTCATGCCTGCTCTTTTTTAATCTGTACGTGAGGGATATTTTTGTCGTCCGTTTTCTTGCAGATAGGAAAGGGCGTAAGAGGAAATGTGTTGTTGTAAAGAAATTGTATTTCTTTATATTTTTGTTTATCAGCTTCTTACGTATCTGAAATCATTCGCCTGAGAACGGAAAATCATTCTCAGGCGAACGAAAAATCAATTGCCTGAGAACGATTTTTCATTTGCCTGAGAGTCGTTTAAGATATAACTTTTTCTTTTGAGATTTTGTGCTATTAGCTTAAAATATGTACCTTTACGGCACTAAACATTATACCTAATAATATGAAAAGAAACTTATTCATGTGTTTGTGTCTTGCGTCGAGTCTGCATAGTTGGGCACAAGTGGATATATCCGCTTACTTCTTGGAAAACCACGGTTTTGATACGAATTTCAACTACGATGCCCGGCAAACGGGCAATGTTTCCGGGGATGTCATAAACGAAGTTTACGGTTGGACGAACGAAACTACGGCCACTTATACCGTGGCCGGCACGTTTGCTTATAATCCAGGCGTGACGTTCAACAACAGCTCCGCGCTGCCGGCTTCAGGGTACGAAGGCTCGGAAGGCGGTGCGCTCGGATTGACGACGGGTTGGGGCATGCAGCTTGTGTATTCCCAAAGTGTGACTCTTCCTAAAGGAACTTACCGTTTGTCTTCTGCTTATTATAACGTGGGTACGTCCGGTGCCGGAAACAGCCTGTTGGCCTGGCTGCCCGATAACGGAACCGTTACAGTTTCCGACGTGAAAAGTTTCCCCGTGAAGTCGTGGAAAACGGACGAGCTTATTTTTACGCTTACGGCGCAAACCACCGGAAAGATACGCATCGGTTTTGCGGCCAACGAGGGGGTAGGGTCGGCCAACCATGCCAAGATTTTGGTGGATTACGTGAAATTGCTCTGCGATGAGATGGATAAGGGCGGTTTGGAAACAGCCCTTTCGGCGGCGCGGGCAGCTTACGGCGACGGCTCGGGTGTATGCCGAAGAATTGAAAGCTGCGATAGACGAAGCGCAGACGGTCTATGAAGACGAGCATGCTGCAGTTACGGATATCTTGGCCTTGACACAACGGTTGACGGAGGCCACGCAGACTTACCAATATAAAAACGCGTCGCTGGAGCATCCGCTGACCATGACTTCGCGCATCGTGAATCCCAATTTCGAGGACGGTACGACCGGTTGGGAAAACGATGGGATGCTCACGCAGACCAACACGAGTTTTCCGGGCAAATCCGGTACTACTTATTTGGAGCGTTGGGTGAACATCGGGTCCAGAGTGCCGGATGTCGGTATCCGGCAGACGTTGGAAGGCATTCCCGACGGGAAGTACCGCCTGCGTGCCGCCGTGGGCAATATCCAGCAGAACGGCGCGAACAGCACGGTGAATGCCGGAGAGAAGCAAACGGGCGTTACCTTATATGCCGGGATTTATGACATGCCGGTGGATACGATGAAGGTCTACAAAGACCTCTATTTTACGGTGGTGGACGGGCAAGTCACCATCGGGTTCAAGGCTGAAAACGCCACGGGCAACTGGATTTGCCTCGACAACGTCCGCTTGTATTATCTCGGCGGGAACACCTCGGAAGATTATGCGGCTTATTTGTCGCGTTATGCCGATGATGTACGTGAGGAATTGCAGGCGAAACATATCCAGTCTGCGGTTCGCCAGGCGGTGGAAGCAGCCATAGAAGCAGCCGAAAAGCCGCGGCGGCGGAGAATCCGGATGAAAAAGCCATGGCAGAAGCGAAGGCCGCCTTGGACGAAGCCGTGACGGCCATCGAGACCTCGGCGGCCGTCTATGATGTCTTGGCCGACGTGCTCCGCTATGCCGGACAAGTGAAGGACTGGTATGAAGAAGACGAGGAAAAGCGGGGAAAGATGGAGACGGCCATCCAAGCTGCACAGGAGGTTTGGGAGAATACGGAACAGACCGAGGAACAAATCCGCTCGGCCGCACAGGCTTTGCAGGATGTCACGCAGACGGTAGACAAGAAAGTCTATACGGCCCAGTGGTTGATGGGAGATGTCAACGACCCAGACAATGCTTATTATATCGGGCGTACGCGCCAGTCGAAGAATTGGATACTGTTTTGGGAAAAAGGTTACGGTGAGAACCCTTCCGTGTTTACGTGCGGCAACCATACGATAGACATAGACGAGGTACTGAGGAATGCCGAAATCGCTTTCGATTTTTATACCGATTCGCTGAAGTTCATCCGTCGTGGCAGGTCGAAGACCGACACTTATAAGATGGTCATCCGCCTGCGTTATGAACCTGAAGGATGGGAAGCTTCCGGTTCGGGCGTGGACGACCTGATCGGTTTGCTCACCCTTACGCCTTGGGCTGCCCCGTCGCGCAACTGGCAGACGCTTTACCACGAGATAGGCCACTGTTTCCCAATACCAAGTGCATTGCGACAACGGCAACCAGAACGGCTGGATGTATGAACCCGGAGGGGTAAGGGATGTGCATTTTGGGAGCAGTGCGCACAATGGCAGGCCTATAAAATCATGCCGGCCGACCAGTTCAACAACGAATGGTTCGACGGCTACCTGCAAAACGTGCACAAGCATATCCTGCATGAATCGCCGCGTTACAACAACTATTTCATACAAGATTACTGGTGTTACAAGCACGGGATGGACTTCATGGGGCGGCTTTGGAACCAGAGCCGGAACCCGGAGGATGCCGTCGAGGCCTATATGCGCCTCACGGGAATCACGGACAGCGAGTTCAATGACGAAATGTACGACTGTGCAGCCCGTTTCGCCACTTGGGACATTCCGGCCTTGGAAGAGTACGGTGCAGCCAAAGTGGACAGCCGTCCCTTGCCTGCCATGCTCAAGGTGGCCGACAATTATTGGCGCATCAGTCCTTCTGCGGCTCCTGAGAATACGGGGCACAACATCATCCGGCTGAATTTGCCCAAAAGGGTCGGTTCCACGGTTTCCGCTTGTTTTGAAGGCCTGAACCGCCAGGAGGGCTATCGTGTGAAGAATGCGACATACGCGGAATGGCGTTATGGCTTTGTAGCGTTGCTTAAAGATGGCAGCCGGGTGTATGGCGACATGGGAAAGTCTGTGTACGGCACCCCCGAAGGATACGATATTCTTCGATTGTCCGGTGGACTGCAAACGGCTTTACTTTGTGGTGAGCGGAGGCCCGAAGAAATATTGGCGGCAAGTGTGGGACGACAACGACGCGAACGACGAACAGTGGCCCTATCAGGTAAAGTTCGGCAATACGAACCGTTACGGGTCGGCCAACCTTCCGGACGAGACGGGGATAGGCGAAGTGGCGATGGACGCGTCCGTACCTGTCGTGTCGGTGTCCGGACGCACGTTGCGTGTGGAGCCGTCGCCCGTGGCGGCAGAGGTACGTGTCGCTGCGCTCTCCGGTGTCTGCGTGGCGGACTTTCCGTGTGGGGCGTCAGTGGTAGAGACTCCCTTGTCTCCCGGTTTCTATATCGTCCAAGTGCTGTCGGCCGACGGGCGCAATTTGGTGACGAAGAAAGTCGTGGTAAGGTAAAGGCGTAAAAAGGAAACACTTAAACGATGAATACCGAAATGAAAACAACACACAAGGCAACGTTATGGGCATGGCTGCTTTTGGCCGTGCTGTGCTGCGCTTCCCGGAGGCGACAGCGCGGAAAGCGCGGACGTTCTCCCGTCCGGCTTGGGTGGGCAGTACCACTTCCACTATCCGTATTACGAAGGTGGAGTTTGCCGACACTGCTACGATTATCAGTTTCCACGAGCGGTACAAGCCGGGTTGGTGGATTCGAATGTCCAAGGATTCCTGGCTTCTGGGTGATGACAATCGGAAGTATAAAGCCTTGCGGGGCGAGGGGCATTGTGCTGGGGGAACATTATGTGACTCCTCCAAGCGGTGAGGGCGAATTCAAGGTGTTGTTTGAGCCTATGCCCCGGAAAACCCGTTTCTTTGATTTTATCGAGGGGAATATGCAAGGGGCGTTTAATATCTACGGCGTGCACGAAGAGGGAAGGCCCGCAGGTGCCCGAGGAACGGGAGCCGTTCGTGATGACACCCGAGTTGGAGCGGCAGTTTTTCACGGCGGACACGGCCTGCGTCCGTGGCCGCATCGAGGGATATTCGCGCAGCCAAGGCTATTCCACCATGCTGTATAACCGTTGTGAGCCGACCACTGGTGAGCGCGTCCCCCTCGTGGTGGATATCCGTGAGGACGGCACGTTCGAGTTCCGTTTCTGGGCTTGGCATCCCGTGGAAGGGGCGCTGTTGATAGAAGGCAAGGATTTTCGCGAGTGGTTGAACTTCTATGCCGTGCCGGGGCAGACCACGGAGATGATCATTCAGGCGAATGGTTCGGTGTCCTTCACTTCTGCGCCCTCCGGCCCGTTTGGGCGGAAGCGTTCTTTGGAGTACGGGGTTTCGGAGCTTTGTGCTTACCCGTATGACGAGTTTTCCGCTGTTTCGGATTCGCTCGGTTTTAAAGATTTCACGGAAAACGCCATGCGGCGGATGCACGAGCGGTTACGGGCGGCGGACTACATGGCTTGGCGTTTCGGTTATACGCCGTGGGAGCGTCACTTGGCGGAGTGCCAGACGCGGTTGGCGCATGGTATGGCGGTGTTCGATTACGAGATGAACCAACATTTTTCCATCGATTGGAAGATGGCTCAAGAGGAAATAAATAAGAAAATGGCACCGTATCGTGATCCTGCCAACTATCGTTTCCTGCGCGAGATGCCTTGCGATGATGTATCCGCTTTGGTGCTTCGCGACTTGGATATATTCCTGAACCGTTATGAGTTCTCTTCGATCATGCGCAGCCCTGCTGTATTGACTGGTTCCATGGAACCGGACAGCGTGGCCAAAGAGGATGCAGCCATGATGGCCGTGGACACTGCGATATTGGGGGCGGACGAGCCGTCGCTACTCGGACGTTTGGTGGTGCTGCGTGCCTTGTCTTCCGATTTGGAACGCAATTATAGTGAAGCGCCGTCCATGTACGACAGCATTTACCAAAACCGCTTGGCATATATGAACCGTGAGGTGATGCGTGTCCAGGCCGGGCGGTTGCTCGAACAGGCACGTCACCGCAACACGCTTACTTACGCCCTGCCCGATACGGAAGGCGGGAAACTGTTGCGCCGCCTCACGGAGAAGTACCGGGGCAAATATGTCCTGATAGACTTTTTGGGGGATGTTTTGTGGTCCTTGCCGTTCGGGCATCGAGCGTTCCAAGCCGATGCGCGAGGCCTTGCGCAACCATCCCGATGTGGATTTCCTGTTTATCAGCACCGAAGGGGAAGGACCGGAAGAGAACTACCGGAAGTATGTGGACGAACACCTGTCCGGAGAAGATGTGGTGCAGGTGAGCCGCGACGACTTCAACCGCCTGATGGAACTGTTCAATTTCTTGGGGATTCCGCATTACGAGACGCTCGACCGCATGGGGAATGTGGTGCGGAGCGGCTTGCACTATGCGTCGGAAGAGCAGTTCCGTTCGCATTTGGAGAATCTGAAACAACAGTTGGAACATTGATGGAAAGGTGCAATTATAACTGCGATACGATGAGGCATTATTTGAATTATCTATTGTCGGCGGTTGTCCTCTTGTGTGGCGGAGGGCTGCTGAGGGCGCAGGAAGTGCAAGTTTGCGATGTGAAGAACCCGCAGTGGGCGACCGTAACACAACGACGGTAGAAATCAGCCGCGTGGAGTGCACATCGGAAGCTACGATCTTATATATGGAGGTTTACCACCGTAAGAAGTATTGGATACAACTGGATTCCGTACTGCATTTGCGCGGTGCTGTGACGGGGCGAGACTATCCCTTGCGGCGTTGCGAGGGACTGGCGTTGGGGCAGCACGTGTATATGCCCGATTCCGGTAATGTGAGTTTCCGTCTGGTCTTTCCGCCGTTGGATGGCCGTGATACTTCGTTCGACTTCATGGAAGGAGGGAAAGACGGTGGGTTCATCAAAGGCGTGAACCTGAAGGAGGAGCGTGAAGGCAAGCTGCATTGCCGCCTGACGGGGACGGTGGAGAAACCGACGGAGGCGAGCCGCCTTGTGTTGCACCGTTACGGATTGGATGCGCGGGTGAAGCCTTTCATTTCCATCCCGGTGCATAACGGGAAGTTTGAATATGATTTGTATACTGACTGTATAGAGGCTTGGCAACTTTATTTGTGGCACGACTGGATGGAAGGGCTTTTTACTGGGCAAAGTTCTTGAGTGAGGATGCCACCCCTGCATATTACCATTCCGGAAGAGGGAAGACCGAAAGTGGAGACCGACGGGACGGAGAACCGGCTGATGCAGGATGTGGACCAACGCGCCGAAAGCATATTCAGTCCCAAGTACGAACAGTACAACGCCCGTGTGGATACCCTTGAAAGTGAGGATGATTATTTCACTCCGGCAGGCAAGGACTTGTATGAACGCCTGAGGACGGCGGAGACGCAGGAAGAGGCGAACAAAATTTATAAGCAACGGGACAGTTTGGAAAAGTCCCGCAGGCTTTATTCGCCCCGGATGATGGCTTTGCAGGACAGCCTTGCTACCTGCCGTGCCGAAGAAAAGTCGTGGCGGCTCCGCGAGGCGGCGCGCAAGCCTTCGGTATCCGGCTTGTCTTTTTTGCGTTTCGAGTTGGATGATACCGATCATCCGGACAGTCTGAAACAAGCGTTGTGGGCGGTTTATGATTCCGTTTATGCCGGTTATTTGCCGGAACATCCTTACCATGCCGTCGTGAACGCTTTGCGCCAATGCCGGACATTGGCCGAAGGGCAGCCTTATCCCGATTATGAGATTACGGGTAGCGACGGCCGTCCTTTGCGTATGTCCGGCCTGATACGCGGCAAGATTGCCCTTTGTAGACTTATGGGCTTCGTGGTGCGGGCCGTGCCGCGCGAATTCCAAATCCATGATTCCCGTTTATGAGGAGTTCAAGGACAAAGGCTTCACGGTGGTGGGCATAGCTCGCGAGAAGCGCCGGAGCGACATGGAGCAGGCGGTGCGTAAGGACGGCTACCCTTGGGCTTGCTATGCCGAGGTGGAAGATGCCAATAATGTATGGGCTTTACACGGTATAGGAAACTCCGGTGGAGGCACTTTCCTTGTCGACAGCGACGGTAGCCTGTTGGCCGTCGGGGCTTCGGCTGACGAGGTGCGCGAAATCTTGCGGAAGAAGTTGGATGGTAAATCGGGGCATTGAGAAACCGTGTCCGTTGAAAACAGCCTCCCCCGGAAACGTATTTGTCAGCGTTTTCCGGGGAGGTTGGGCATAATAGGGATGGCCGTGGGGCGTGGTGGAAACCGAAGCCACGGCTACCGGCACTTATTTCGATGCGTCCAACGCCTGTTGGATGTCTTCAATGATGTCTTCTACATTTTCTATACCGACTGACAGGCGAATCAGGTCGGGTGCCACTCCGGCTTCGCGCAACTGTTCGTCGGAGAGCTGGCGGTGCGTATGGCTGGCCGGATGCAATACGCATGTGCGGGCGTCGGCCACATGCGTCACGATGCAAATCATCTTCAAGCTGTCCATGAACCGGATGGCATCTTCTTTTTGTGCCTTTCAGGCCGAATGCGATGACACCGCAAGACCCGTTCGGCAAGTATTTTTGTCCTAACTCATAATATTTGTTGCTTTTCAGTCCGCAGTAGTTCACCCAAGCCACACGTTCGTTTTGCTCCAGGTACTCTGCTACGGCTTGTGCGTTGGCGCAGTGCTGCCGCATACGCAGATGCAGGGTTTCAAGGCCGAGATTGAGCAAGAATGCGTTTTGGGGGGCTTTGGATGGAACCTAAGTCTCGCATGAGTTGCGCCGTGGCTTTGGTGATGTAAGCCATCTTGCCGAAAGCGTCGGCATAAGTCAACCCGTGGTAGCTTTCGTCCGGTTGGCAAAGGCCCGGGAACTTGTCGGCATGGGCGTTCCAATCGAAGTTACCGCTGTCCACGATGGCACCTCCTACCGATGTGGCGTGTCCGTCCATATATTTAGTGGTGGAGTGGGTGACGATGTCTGCTCCCCATTCAAACGGGCGGCAGTTGATTGGTGTGGCAAAAGTGTTGTCCACAATCAAGGGCACACCGTGTTTGTGGGCCATCCGGGCGAAGCGTTCTATGTCGAACACGTGGCCGCCCGGATTCGAAATGGTTTCGCCGAAAAAACATTTCGTGTTCGGACGGAAAGCGGCTTCGATACGTTTGTCGTCCCATTCCGGATCTACAAACGTGCATTCGATGCCTAACTTTTCATGGTGACTCCGAACAGGTTGTATGTGCCTCCATAAATAGTGTTAGAGGTGACGAAGTGGTCGCCTGCCTGACAGATATTGAATACGGCATAGAAATTGGCCGCTTGTCCTGAAGACGTCAGCATGGCGCCTACGCCTCCTTCCAGTTCGGCAATCTTGGCTGCTACGGCATCGTTTGTGGGGTTTTGCAATCGGGTATAGAAATATCCCGTGTCTTCCAAGTCGAACAAACGAGCCATTTGTTCGCTGTTGTCATATTTAAAAGTAGTACTTTGATAAATAGGTAAAACGCGCGGTTCGCCTTTCTTGGGCGTCCATCCGCCTGTACGCAAACAGACTCTCTTCTGAGTTTTTCCATTTTTGTGTCTACAAATTGAATTCTATTTCTTGTCGATTTTAAGTTTCTTGATTCTTGTCGGTTGCGGCTTCTTATCCTGTAGCGTATCCTGTTGCCATATCGGTACAGGGTAGGTCACTATATCCTGATATTCTAAGTGTAGCTCCGGAATTTCCTCGGCATCTTCCGGTCTGAATGGGATACGGTTGGGATGTATCCGCGTGATTTCCACTTGGCAAAACCTTTCCGCATGAATCCTAACTCACGTGCTGCCGCCTTGGACAGGTCGATGACATAACGTTTTGAGAAAGGCCCACGGTCGGTTACTCTCACCACCACTTCTTTTCCATTTAGCGGGTTGCGTACTTTCAGCAGGGTACCGAAAGGGTACTTCTTGTGTGCACAAGTCATACTGTCACGGTGGTATCTCTCGCCGTTGCTCATTTTTCTTCCATGTAACTTGTCGGAATAATAAGTGGCTTTTCCGGTGAGTTGTTTTTGAGCCGGAACAGTCGTTACTCCACATACCAAGCAAAAACAGCACGCAAAGATATTTTTTAATGCCATACGCTTCCTCGTTTTCGTGAGTCTGCCTATTTTCCCCACAGGCTACAGACTGAAAATTTCTGCAAAATAAGGCTTTTTGTCCGTCTTTCCAAACAAATCTTTGTTTTATTGTGTTTTATGAACGGTTTTTTGCTTTTAATAGATTTGAATACGGAGGTGTATTGAACTATAGTGTAAAGAAAGCATAAATGAATGTGTTCTTTTGTGCTTTTAGGGAGGCTTGTTCGTAATCCGATATAAATGAAAAATGTGATATTAACCTAAATGTAAATTATTAAAAAACAAAAAATGAAAAAGTAAATTACTATTTACGGCGGCACTGATGAGTGCGGCGTCTTTGGCTTCTCAGGAAACTTATGAAGCTAAAGGGATTGTGACGGACAAGAGTGCTTATGAGTATGCGATGGGCAGATTGTTGGCTGATGCGGAAGACGGACAAGTGGATGTGTCCGGATGGGTGATGCGGAATGCCAAGATGTCCATACTGAGTGCAGGAATGTATGATGGGCAGATGGGATGGAAGACAGACGTAACTGGTGGAAATTTCCGGATTTATGCGATACCCAATGATCCTAACAATAAGGATGTAATCCTTGGAGATTGCCCGTGTCCCAATGGGGTGGAACGTTGGCAGGAAATGACTATCATTATGAAGCCAATACGGAAATCATCTATCAGGATACCAAACTTCCGCAGGGAAAATATACCGTGGTCATGTGGGCGGAATGCCAGAATTTGGGTGACCATACATTGAAGGGGGTATGCAAGTGTTTGCCAATGAGAATACGGCAGATATCACAACAGGTTATACCATGACAAAGTATGAATTGAAGGAGGTGGTTGTCGGAGAGGACGGTCTTCTTTCTTTAGGGATAAAAACAGGAGAGAATGGGAGTGATGACAACCATATTGTGCTTTCGGCCGTAAGTATTTTGGCAGACCAATCCATAGTGGATGCCGTGAATAGAGAGAACCCTATGGATATGACGGGAGCGATGGCCAATGCCTTGTGTACGGAAAATTATGGATGGGATAGGAATGCCTTGAATAAGTCCCAATTTTACAATATGGAAAATGCTGCATTGAACAACGATGTATATTCAGGTAAGGGTATAGAATATTGGACAAATAACGATGCGCCCACTAAGAATGCCGATTTGATATGGCAGGAAATAAAGGGACTGCCTGCCGGAAGTTACAGGGTGACTGCCGTGGCGATGGGGGTGCGCAAGGTAATGACAATGTTTGTGCCGAAGGGCTGTACCTGTTTGCCAATAGTGGTCAGGAAGCCGTGTTCACCAATGTGTGGGGCGAAGTTTCCGTAGTCGGTACGGTGGCCGAGGGTACGTTGCGCATCGGTTTGCGTGCTGGTGAAAACAATGGTAACAATTGGTTGGCTATTTCCCGTGTCAAGGTAGAATATATAGGAGAGGATATGGGTGCCATGGCAGATGCCTTGAAGGAGAAAGTGGAAGAGGCACATACTTTGGCAAAGAACCTTGAAGGGCAGGTGCCTACAGCTTATTTGGATGAGTTGGGCGCAGTAAAGGAGGAATCTTATACTACTTCAGAGGAGTATGCTGCAGCCATAGCCCAAATAGCTAACTTGATAGCCGAGGTGAATGTGGTGAAGGTAGATTTTGCAGCCAAATTCCTGAACACTAAGGAATATGCGGAATATTTGAAAGGCGTGGTTTTGGCTGATGATGCCGTTAAAGGTGAATTGCAATTGGCTATTGAAGCAACTTCTGCCAAGGCTTTGGCATCAAAGGATAAAGAAGTCTGGACTGCTGCCGGAAATGAACTGTTGGGTTCCTGCAAGGCGTTTTATGATAAGGAAATGGCTTGGCAGACGTTGTCGCCAACTTGGATGTCACCCCGTTGATGGTGGTGAATCCGGGATTTGAGGATAATACGATGGACGGCTGGGTTTGTAATGAGACGCCTGATATGAGCCATGGCATGCCATTCTTTGGGTTCAATGCACATTGGGCACCTACTTTGGACTTTTTTTGTCAAGAGATTGATGTGCCAAATGGACTTTATCGTGTATCTGTGCAGGAACATGCAACGATTGGGGATAAGACAGACCTCTATATTCAGAGTTCGGAGGCAAGGGCTACGGCTAAAATGAATTGGAATCATGGAGGTTCGGTAGAGCAGGCTGTAGTAGATTGGGCGGCTGATAAAAGAGAGGAACCGGGTTGGGGCTGGTAATGTGCTTGTTGTGGACGGCAAGGTGCGGATTGGAGTAAATGTGCATAAGTCAGAGGCTCGTTTACAGTTGTTCTTTGATAATTTCCGTTTGACTTTAGTCAACGATGGGGCTCAGGAGATACAGGGGCTATATGATACTAAATTAGCAGAAGCTCAGGCTATAGATGAGGCTTATTTGCCGGAAAAGCTTCAGGCTGCTTTGAAACAGGCTATTGAAATGCCGGTTGCTACGTTGGATGAACGTTATGCCGCTTATAATGCTTTGAAACAGGCTGTGGAAGAATGTGCGTCTGTGGTTGGCATATCAAAAGATATAGCCGGATTGTTGGAAGAATGTTCGATATACAAGGAGAATTCCACGGCAGACCAAGAAACGGTAAATGCTTTTGAAAACTACCATAAAAACGGCAGAAGGGTATGTTCAGCTTGAAACGGTTGAGGAACTTCAAACTTGCTATGAAGCTTTGGAGAATGCTCGCCGGACGTTTGTACAGTCGGCCACACCTATGGGTGAGCAGCAGTTTGACATGACGTTTATGTTGAAGAATCCGGATGTGGTGGGTAAGCCTAAGGCAAGTGTATCTGATTTTGGTTGGGTTTCTTGTACAAATTCATGGAGTAACAATTTTAATAACAATAATGATCGAGCCAGTTCTATGAAAGTTATCAAGGGACTGAATTTACACTGGGTACTTGGGTACTTTATCAAGAGGTAAATGTACCGGCCGGACAATATGAGATGACTTTGAGAGCTTTCGGTAATAGAGCCAATATTGGTGGAGAAGGACAGTTGAAGGCAGCAGTTTATGCCGGAGAAGAGCAAGGGATTGGGTTGAAAATGGAAAAACACTGGATAAAGTATATAATGTGTCCTTCTTCCAAGCAACTGAAAGTGTGCTGAAATTGGGCGTGAAGACGGAAGAGGGCAATCTGGCCAACTGGATAGGCTGTAACGACATGAAACTCTATAAAGTGGCTCCCAGGGCCGAGGCTTTGGCTCTGGATGAGACTAGGACTTATGACGTGAAAGCTGACATGTATGCTGATGTGACCCTTCAGCGCAAGTTGGTGGCCGAAAGGTGGAACACTTTCTGTGTGCCTTTTGCCCTGGCTGCTGAACAGGTTGAGGCCAATAAACTGGGCGAGGTAAGGCGGTTGAGTGGAATGCAAGCCTCGGGAGAGGGCATTACGTTGGATTTCGACAAAGTGGATGCCGTGGAAGCCGGTGTGCCTTATTTGGTGAAGCCGGAAGAAGCCGTGACGGAAATCAAAGCTGATGGTGTGATGGTCAGTGCAAAACAGCCGGAAGCTTTTCCGATGAATTTGGTTTCGATGACCGGAAACTACGGTGCCACCCATGTGCCGCAAGGAGCATACTTTATCAATGATGATATGTTCTATCTGGCCGACCAAGCAGATAAGGTAAGCCTGAAAGGCTTCCGCGCCTATATCAATGTGGATTCGGAATCTCCGGTTGCCGGTGTCAACCGCTTGCTCATCGATATAGACGGATCGGTGACTAGTGTCGGTGAAGTGTTGGACAATACGGCGGAAGATGGCGGAAAGATGGTTGATGTGTTTACTCTGAGTGGCGTGAAGGTGAAGGCCGGTGTGAAGAAGGCTGAAGCCCTCAGTGGCTTGGAACGCGGCATCTACATCGTAGGCGGAAAAGAAAGTAATCAAATAAAAGGTATAAATTTATAAAAACAATAAACAATGGAAAAGAAAATGTATGAGTCTCCCCCGTATGGAGATGGTAAAGATGGAAGTCTCGGATATGATGGCTTGCAGTGTGAATGCAGATGGTGACGTGAATATCGGTTATGGCGGTAACGCTTCTGATCATGATATCATCGAGGCGTATTCGAATAAAAACGGAGGATGGGATATTTGGTAAGTCCTTTATAAAATAGAGGGGATGCCGTATCCTTTTTTTGGGGAAAGGGCGGCATTCTTTTTTTTCATATATGGATAGAAAAGTTTTATTGTCATGAAACGAAGATTATTATTGTGTTTATTTAGTGTAGCTCTTGTGGCAGGCACGTTATATGCCCAAGAGGCGGCTTTCCGCCACCCCTGGCCTGCTACACTCGGAGGAGGACTTTGAGGCCGTGCGTGCCCGCTTGGCCGCAGGAGATGAGCATGCTTTGAGGCTTTGGAAGCCTTACGTACGGCTCCTCCCGTAAATGGAGACCATGGACATAACTGGGGCGTGAACGAGTATATTTTCACGTGGAATATCCGGTCAGGAGAATTATATGAATGCTTACCGTAATGCGGCGCGGGCTTATCAATGTGCATTGTTATGGAAGATTACGGAGATGAGGGCTATGGCGACGTGGCCATAGACGTATTGAATGCTTACCGTATCTATAACAAAGGACTTGCCGGCAATACGAATGTTTCGTTGATTCCCGGATTTATCGGTTACCAGTTTATCAATGCTGCCGAAATCATGCGCGATTATAAGAAATGGCCGGAAGAAGATTTTGAATTGTTTAAGCAATACATGATAGATGTATGGTTTACTACGGCACAAGATTTTTTGGAACGTCGGCATGATACGGTAGAGCGCGAACAAAACTGGTATCATTACCATAGTAACTGGGGATTGGGAAATGCGCTTTTCTGTGTTTCTTTGGGGGTATTATGCGATTTACCGGACATATATAATTACGGTATGTATTGGTTGAAAGAAGGGCCGGGCAATGAGTCGCTTTGCGTGACGGCCCTTCATCCCGATGCGTTCGGACAGGGTTTGTGCGGCTATGGTTGGGGACTGATACCTTGGTTCCATAAAGACGAGCGTGGACCGTTTGGTTATTTGAACCAAATGCAAGAGAGCGGGCGCGACCAAGGGCATGCCATGGCGGCGTTGGGCTTGTTGTCGTACGCTTTTGAGTCGGCTTACAATCAGGGAGACAATGCTTTTTGCAATTTGACGAATACGCTGATACCAGGCCAGGCCGGTGCGGCGATGGTAGCCGGTGCGGCGGAATATGTGGCAGCATACAATAGTGGTACGGACGACCTGCCTTATAAACAGAATTGGTGGATGGGGGATTGAATGCTACCGGACGCGGGCAATGGCGCCCTATTTGGCAGTTGTTTATCAATCATTACGAGAACCGGATGGGAATCCCGATGAACTTTTGCCGGACGATGAAAGGGATTATCGGAATGGAGCGTGGCGGCGGTTCGTATGGGAACAATAGCGGAGGGTATGACCATACGGGATTTGGCGACTTGATGTACAGTGACCGGCCGGTTACTGCGGAACAAACGCCTACAATTCTTTTTTCCTGTGATAGCCGGAAAGACGGAAACCCGAAAATATGCGGAAATCCGAGATGTGGAACCGGGAGCTGTATTGACCTTGTCGGCTACTTTACCCGAGTGGGGGAGAGCAATACGGGAAAATGGACATGGGATGACGGGGCGGCCGGACAGCAACGGCAGGTCACGGCTGAACATTCCGGAATATATCGTCTTACGTACACGAATACCCATGGAATAGAGAGTACACAAATGTTTTCCGTGTCCGTACGCGGTGAGGGGATTAAAGGAACGTTGTCCTCAACGGCCGTATATAACGGTCAGGTGGTGGAAGGCAGTGAAGTCTTGATGGGAAAAGGGCGTTCGCTGACCGTGAGCACTTCTTATGCGAACTGGAACTACATAGAAAGTGAAATATGGTATGATGAGAACGGCAGGCAGTTGGCCACGGAGGTTCCTATACATATACTTTAGAGGACGATCAGGAGCATGAGTTGATATTCCGTTTGACCAACCAGTCGGGAGTCGTGATAGAGAAATCCTTCCATATTATTTCCAATGAAAATGAGTTGACTCATTCTTTGCCGGATCCTGATTGTGAGAAACCTGAACTGTGGATGACGGACGTGGAAGGTTTTCAAAAGGGAGTGTCGTCAGTTTCGGGGTTAAGCCAGCCTTATATCGAACGTAAACGTACGGCTTCGGAGGATGGTCGGACTTGTTGGGGACAGGAACGTTTTAACATATTTCAGACCCTTGAAGGTTTGAAGCCGGGTAAATATGAATTGGGGGCATCTGTCATTGCCACGCAACAAGGCAAGAGCGGAGAGGCTGCCCGTAATTATGTAAAAAGACGTGTATTTGTATGCCGACGGGGTAAATACGCCGGTGGCTTCACTGGATGGGGAGGCCGGACGTTTTACGGTAGAGTTCTATGTCGGCGAAGAGGGCAAGGTGACTTTCGGAGCCAAGAATATGACCGATCAGAATTATGCTTATTCGGCGAATGGCATGAATTGGTTTGCCATGGATAACTTTAGTTTGCTTTACCTTGGGGAGACGGATTTGTCAGTTGATTTGTCTACCATGCGAAAAGAGGCGGATGCCATTCGGGAGGATGAGGTGACATCTGAGCTTTGGCAGCAGTTGGTCGGATTGAAAGAATCGGCTTCGGATGGGATAGAGACGGCCGTGCGTTATCAACGCGTGTTGGGAGAGATACACCTGTTGCAGGTACATTATGAGGACTACAAGGATGCGTACGAGAGGTATAAGAAGTTTGTGGAGACGGAGGGAGTGGACGATGCCTCGTTGAAAGAAGCATTGGAGCTTTTGCCGCAGCGGGTTCGGCCGATGAGGTTTTCAGGGCTTATGAGAATTTGGATAAGGCTTGGAAGGCCTATTTACCCCATGCGGGCAAAGCTGTGGATGTCAGTTCGGTTTTGCCGGACGGAGGGCGTCTGTTGCCTTCGGGAACCGACGTGATGTTTGATAACCGTACGCATTGGATGACCGATGCTGAAGGTGGTAATTATCGTGTGTTTGCCATAGACGGGTCGGATGCGCAGCGTGGGGATGCTACGGGAGAGAACATGATAGAACGTTATTGTACGGGCAATTTCTTGGCCGGACAGCGTTTGATTTATGCGTCTGCATCCGGATTACCTGTTGGGCGCTATGTCTTCAAGGCGGTTGCACAGAAAGGGAGCCGACGGAGGGTAATAGAATTGTTTGCCAATGACGACAGGTCTTTGGTGACGTCGGTTAAGGTTTTGCGTGAGACGGAAGTGGCGACGGATGTACTCGACCAAGATTTGACGGTGGGAGTGGAGTCCGGTTTGAATAATGCATGTCAGTGGGTGTCGTTTGCCGACGTGGCTTTGGAGTATCAAAGTCCGTACATGTTGCTTGAAGAAGCGGTGGCGGCTTCAGATACGTTGACGTATGGTGAAGACAAGGGCGGTGCTCTGAAAAAGGCGGTCGATGAGGCGCGTGTATTATTGGTGTCCGGTGAGGCACGTGAACGTATGGCGGCTTATCATGCCTTGCTGGATGCGATGGAGCAATACCGTCTGGATAATGCGTCTGTTGCACATCCGGTCGATTTGACGGTGCGGATACAAAATGCTGGTTTTGACATTGGAAATACGACCGGGTGGACGCTTACGGTATCGGATGCGAACTATCCTAAGTTCAGTCAGGGAGTGATGGAGTTCTGGCATACCACTTTTGATTGTCATCAATTGTTGACAGGGCTCCCGTTAGGAAACTACCGGGTGAGTATGCAGGCGCGAAGCGATTTGGGCACATCCAATAAGAACTTCCGGTTGTATGTGAAGACTACCGGTGGTTTACCGGTTTCGGTGTATAGTGTGGATAAGACACGGGCCGATGGGGCGAATACGGCATTGCATCTGGGGCAGAATGCAGAGGACTTGAATGCCGGTGCAAACCGTTTCGCGTATTTACACAGATGTTTTGGTGGGTGATGGGCAGTTGACCGTGGGCGCAGTATGCGATAATGCCGGAATGTGGTGTGTGATGAATGATTTCGTATTGGAGTATCTGGGCGTAGGAGATGATGACTTGCGACAGACGTGGGAGGTACAGGTGGATGTGGCTCGCTCACTCGACCGCGAACTTTTGCCGCAAGCTGTAGAAACGTTGTTGGATAAGGCTGTGGCGGTAGACGTGTCTTCCATTACAGTGGATTCTTTGGGGCGGGCGTTGTCTGGCTTGATGAAGGAAATAGAGAATGCCCGCAGTGTCATGGTGGCTTATGAAGTATATCGGAACCGGAAAATGGTGGCAGAGGAGATTGCCGGGAATTCTGTTCCTAAATTGAGTTCTTCGCTTACGATTTTCAAGAACAACATTGCGTCTGCCGCAACGGAGGCTGAGAAAGCCGTAGATGCGTCGGCTGTGCAGAAAGCGTGCGAGAATTTAGAGTCCGCACGCCAGAGGTACGTGATAGATGCGGAACCGCTGAACGGCATCGCTTTTGACATGACGTTCAAGGTGAATAATGCCGCTTGCAATGCGGACGGCGGCTGGTTGAACGACGGGACGGTGAACTTCCGTTCCTTGGTCAATACTGCACAGAACGGGGAATACGGAGGTGGTGTGTTCTATGAAAACTGGATTGGGCCGGGTAATGAACTGAAGGATGGGAAACGCCCCATTTACCAGACGGTGGGTTCGCTCCCGAATGGAAACTATGAATTGACGGCTGCGGCATTCCGAAAGGTGGAATTGAGCAGTGCCGATGTGGCAGACATGAATGTGGCTCTGTATTTGAACGGGCAGCAGACTGACGTGACATCTACGGTGCTGGATTATTTCTCGGTGAAAGGTGCGGTCTCTTCTCGTACGGCTGAAATAGGCCTGGTGGGCGGTGTCGGCAATACGGCAAATTGGGTTGGTTTGGCAGATGTGAAGCTGATGTATTATGGCAGTGACGTATCGGAGTTGAGTGAGGACGATAGCCGTTTTGACGTGCGGGATGGGACGTATGGCACGGTGACAGTACGGCAGAACTTGTTGTCAGGGCTGTGGAATATGGTTTGCTTACCGTTCGATTTGTCTTCGGCTCAGGTTCGAAAGTATTTTGAAGAGGTGAAGGCGTTGGAAAGCGTGGAATTGGCCGGAGAGGATTGTAACTTGAATTTTGGGAATGTGCGCGACATGATGGCGGGAGTGCCTTATCTGGTAAAGGTGGCTCAGACGGTCTCTGTGCAAACTTATGAGAAAGTGACAATAGATGCAGATGCTGTTTCGTCTGGTGCAACAGTTGTTTCAGATGGAGCTGTTACGGCTCGTTTGCAGGGAACTTTCCAGAAGGTGGTGCCCTACGGAGATAATGTATATGCTTACGAACCGAACGTATTTTCAAAAGCCGAGACGGGAACGGAAATTAAAGCTTTCCGGGGCTATTTGGAGCTGGAGGGAGTTTTCCCGAAGCGTTTGAATCTTTATATAGATGGTGAACAGACGGGGGGTACGGCTGGTGAAAGGAGCAGATGAGGATGCAAAGGTCAATGTCTACACTACAGATGGAAAACTTGTCAGGTCTGCGGTGAAGCGGAATGCTGCCTTACAGGGGTTGCCTTCCGGAGTGTATGTCGTAGACGGTAAGAAGTGTGTGAAGTGAAAGTTTTTCGTTTTTTGGGGGGACTCTTTCTTGATTTGAATAAGAATCGATTATGTCCAAACTGAAATGAAAACCGAAGAAGGTTATATGTTATAACTGAAAATGTAGAAGAGTCATGTCAAACTCGGTTTCGAGGACACATGACTCTTTTTTTTGATGATTTGTCTTTTTGTCAGAATGTCAGATTTAGGCCTTTATGTTTGCCGTATTCGTCAGTGGTTCCGGCGTTGATGGATTTTATTCGATTCTCGCGGTGTCGGGTTTTACCGTTTTGCCAGGGTGGGGGCGGCTTTTGCTTTCCTTTTGCCGTGTGCGGGGTTCGGGTGTGCGCCGGCGGTCCTCCGGCGTGTCAGGTAACGGTGCTTTTGGGTGCCTTATGGTTATTCAAGATGTGCCCCGTTTTTTCTTTCAGATAAATCCGGGCTGCGGTTCTGAGGGGTGTTCCCGTGGCCCGGATGCTTGTTTTTTCCGTTTTCAGCCGTGCCGTTTTCCGTTCCTGGCCAGTCGTCTCCATTTTGTGCGCCGAACGTAAAACCGTTCGCTTCCGATTGATTTTCCGTTTGGCTGAGACGGAGTGTATGATATACGGCATATATGCAGGATTGGGTGTGTGTTTTGTATAAATATTCAGGTTTGGGGCTACGGATTTGCCTCGGATGAGGTTTTCTGTGCCCCCGTTTTTGGGCGTTTTGTTGTCTTTCTGATTGTTTTTTCTTTCTTTTCCTGTCTTTCTGTCGGGCTTGGGGACGGTTCCCATGGCGACTGTAACCGGATGGGACGACGGCCCTTCCTGTTCCGTCTTACGGTTCTTTGTCCGGTAGGTATGGGTATTCGCTTTTGCCGTGGCGGACTTGTCTGGTCCGTCCCGTATCGTCGTTCCCATAAGCAGCCCATGAAAATCCTCCTTTGTCTGCCGGGCAGCCGTGATGTTGCAGGGTGGGGGCTTGCGGGGGCGGCTGTGGCCGGGTTTATGTGCACGGTGGCGGTTAAGTACCGCTTTGTTTCGGGGATGCCTGATCGTTTTCCGTTTTCAGTTCCGGGCGGTCTTTTTGTCCGTCGTCCGTCGTTTCCCTTCCGTTTTCGGCCTTCCTTGCCCGGTCTTCTCTTCCGGATAGTTGTTTCTCTTGTCTTCGGTCAACCGGTGGGTGCTCCGTCCTTTCCCTGTCTTTCCGGTTTCCACCTTAATATATATGAGGTGTTTTCATGTGTGGCTTCTTGTGCGTCTTCCGTGCTTTCCTTGTGTGCGTCTTCTGTCCAGTTGTATCCGTCTTTCTTGTCTCGGTACCTCCTCCTTTTTACAGCCTTTGCCCCTTCCCTTTTATCTCTCCTTTGTGTACGCCTCCTGACACATGCCCTATATTTTCCTTGTGTGTCTTTCGTTCCAAACTCTCTTTCTTCCTGCTGTTCTTTACCGTCCTTCCTATCTCCGTCCTTGGGCTTTCCGTTCCCCTTATGCGTGTTTTCCAGCCTCGTTGCCCCCGTCTTCCCGGTGCCATTCCTCTCTCCCCGCCTCCTTTCTCTCCTCTTTCTCCTTCGTTCCCACGTTTTCCTTCCCTTTTCTCCGCTCTTTTCCTCTCCTTCGTTTTCCATTAAGAAAAAAGTTCCCTCTTAAATCGTGCATGATTTCGAGTGTTAAATATATGTTTTACAGCATAATCCTTGCTTGTTTGGGGAAGTTTTCCTAAATTTGCAGGAGTTTCCGCTTGAAAAAAGTGGCCATAATATTTGGTGGTTATCGGAAAAGTGTCTACCTTTGCACTCGCTTTCAGGAAGCAAGGCCTTTTGGGTTTGTGCGGAGCGGGAGCGTAAAGTGAAAAGAGTTCATTGAAAGTCTTACATAAAGAGAGAAAGTAGTACAAGAGCTTGGATGTTTTTTGGGAGGACGTTGTTCTTCTTAGAGATTATCCAAGGGTAAAAAAGAAACGAACCGTCATGATTCCCGTGTATGCTGGTCATATATCGGGGGTGTGAAAAGAAACGAGAAAAACGGGTAAGTCCAGGGAGTCCGGAAACAGAACAGATGCCTTTCCCTTTATGGGTGAAGGTTAAAGATATTCTACAATGAAGAGTTTGATCCTGGCTCAGGATGAACGCTAGCTACAGGCTTAACACATGCAAGTCGAGGGCAGCATGGACCCAGCTTTGCTGGGTTTGATGGCGACCGGCGCACGGGTGAGTAACGCGTATCCAACCTGCCCTTTACTCCGGGATAGTCTCCTGAAAGGGAGTTTAATACCGGATGTGTTTGTCTTTCCGCATGGGAGCGACAAATAAAGATTGATTGGTAAAGGATGGGGATGCGTCCCATTAGCTTGTTGGCGGGGGTAACGGCCCACCAAGGCGACGATGGGTAGGGGTTCTGAGAGGAAGGTCCCCCACATTGGAACTGAGACACGGTCCAAACTCCTACGGGAGGCAGCAGTGAGGAATATTGGTCAATGGGCGGGAGCCTGAACCAGCCAAGTAGCGTGAAGGATGACGGCCCTACGGGTTGTAAAACTTTTTATAAGGGAATAAAGTTCGCCACGCGTGGTGTTTTGTATGTACCTTATGAATAAGCATCGGCTAATTCCGTGCCAGCAGCCGCGGTAATACGGAAGATGCGAGCGTTATCCGGATTTATTGGGTTTAAAGGGAGCGTAGGCGGGCTTTTAAGTCAGCGGTCAAATGCCACGGCTCAACCGTGGCCAGCCGTTGAAACTGCAAGCCTTGAGTCTGCACAGGGCACATGGAATTCGTGGTGTAGCGGTGAAATGCTTAGATATCACGAAGAACCCGATCGCGAAGGCATTGTGCCGGGGCAGCACTGACGCTGAGGCTCGAAAGTGCGGGTATCAAACAGGATTAGATACCCTGGTAGTCCGCACGGTAAACGATGAATGCTCGCTATGGGCGATATATAGTCCGTGGCCAAGCGAAAGCGTTAAGCATTCCACCTGGGGAGTACGCCGGCAACGGTGAAACTCAAAGGAATTGACGGGGCCCGCACAAGCGGAGGAACATGTGGTTTAATTCGATGATACGCGAGGAACCTTACCCGGGCTTGAATTGCAGGTGCATGAGTCGGAGACGGCTCTTTCCTTCGGGACTCCTGTGAAGGTGCTGCATGGTTGTCGTCAGCTCGTGCCGTGAGGTGTCGGCTTAAGTGCCATAACGAGCGCAACCCTTCTCCCCAGTTGCCATCGGGTAATGCCGGGCCCTCTGGGGACACTGCCATCGTAAGATGCGAGGAAGGTGGGATGACGTCAAATCAGCACGGCCCTTACGTCCGGGGCCACACGTGTTACAATGGGGGTACAGAGGGCCGCTGTCCGGTGACGGTCGGCCAATCCCTAAAACCCCTCTCAGTTCGGACTGGAGTCTGCAACCCGACTCCACGAAGCTGGATTCGCTAGTA
>VOFG01003501.1_pt1:27500-33803 | contig 33803 bp, 38 predicted proteins | sample 5384171 | NCBI WGS metagenome assembly VOFG01 (sample SAMN12384726, study PRJNA508395) | human gut metagenome | isolation source: healthy gut F | host: Homo sapiens
ATTTTATGAGGTTTCTGTTTTTTGTTTGTTTCTTTGCAATGAATTTTTTGCGGGAAAGATAGCAATATGATTGAAAACAAATAAGATTTTATGGTTATGCGGAAAAGAAGAATGTTAATGGTATTATTGGCGGTGAGCGGGCTGATAGGTTCAACCTGGGCTATCGACAACAAGGGGATTACTTTTTGAGCAGCCCGCTGCTGATTGTTTTACGTTGATTGAGGACGGCAAGGCTACTCCAATATTGTTGGATGAAAAAGATGACGTCAGGATTGTCATTGCTGCGAAAAACTTACAAGATGATTTCCGTAAAGTGACGGGAAGGCAAGCCGAACTTCTCCACTCCGTGAGGGGGCGCGTTTGATTGTGGCCGGTTCTTTGGAGAGTCGATTTATCAAGGAACTCGTAAAAGCAAAGAAAATAGATATAACCTCATTGAAAGGCAAACGTGAGAAATACCTGATGAAAGCTGTTTCTCGTCCTTTTGATGGAGTAGACGAGGCATGGGTCGTTGTCGGTAGTGATAAGCGGGGAACGATTTATGGCATATATGAACTTTCAGAACAGATAGGGGTATCCCCCTTGGTATGATTGGGCGGATGTGCCTGTGGTACAACGTAAGAATTTGTATATTCAGCGTGGCAGTATACGGCCGGTGAACCGGCCGTAAAATATCGGGGGTATATTTCTGAACGATGAAGCTCCTTGTCTTACGGGATGGGTAAAGCATACCTATGGAACCAATTATGGAGACCACCGTTTTATGCCCGCGTTTTCGAGTTGATTCTCCGCTTGCGAGGAAACTTTATGTGGCCGGCCATGTGGGCGTGGAGCTTTTATGCGGATGATCCCGGAAAACAGCAAGACGGCTCATGATATGGGAATTATAATGGGAACTTCCCATCATGAACCGATGGCGCGTAACCATCAGGAGTGGGCACGCAAACGGAAACAGTACGGAGTATGGGATTATGCGACCAATCAAAAAGTGCTCGATCGTTTTTTCCGTGAAGGAATAGAACGAGTGAAAGATACCGAAGACTTGATTACTATCGGCATGCGTGGCGACGGTGATGCACCGATGGGCGGAAAAGAAGGTGCAGACCATGAGTATGTCAACCGTGACGAATACAATATGAATTTGCTCAAGAAAGTAATCAAGAACCAGCGTAAAATCATAAAGGACGTGACTGGCAGGCCCGCCGATGAGCGGCCTCAGGTGTGGGCCATATATAAAGAGGTACAACGTTTTTTATGACATGGGGCTGCGCGTACCGGATGATGTAATCATGTTGCTTTGCGATGATAATTGGGGAAATGTACGTCGTCTGCCCAATGCGGAAGAACGCAAACGTCCCGGAGGATGGGGCATGTATTATCATGTGGATTATGTCGGTGCGCCGAGAAATTCAAAATGGTTGAATGTGACTCCCATACAGAACATGTGGGAGCAGTTGCAGTTGACGTATGATTACGGTGTGGATAAATTATGGATTCTTAATGTGGGTGATTTGAAACCCATGGAGTATCCCATTACTTTGTTTTTGGATATGGCTTGGAATCCGAAACGGTATACGGCAGATAACCTGCTGGAGCATCCGCGTGGTTTTTGTGCCCGACAGTTTGGAGAAGAACAGGCAGATGAAGCTGCTCGTATTCTCAACCTTTATAGCAAATACAATGGGCGTGTGACTCCGGAAATGTTGGACTGCCATACTTATAATATAGAAACCGGCGAGTGGAAACAGGTGGCCGATGAATACCGTAAGTTGGAGGCCGATGCGCTTCGCCAATATCTGTCTTTGCCGCAGGAGTATCATGATGCTTACAAGCAGTTGATTCTTTTCCCGGTGCAAGCCATGCCCAATCTTTATGAGATGTATTATGCGCAAGCCATGAACCATAAGTTATATAAGGAGAACAATCCGCAAGCTAACTTTTGGGCGGATAAGGTGGTGCAGACATTTAAGTTTGACTCTTTGTTATGCGATGACTACAATAATGTGATGTCCGGGGGAAAATGGAAAAACATGATGGCGCAGAAACATATCGGATATACCTCATGGAATGATAACTTCCGTGCCAATATCATGCCGGAAGTATTCCGGATAGAGAATCCCGAACGACAAAAGGGAGGCTATGTCTTTACGGGCAAGTATGGCGTGGTGTCTATGGAGGCCGAGCATTATTTCGAGGCAAATCCTTCGGCATCAGCCGATTGGCAGGTCATTCCTTATTTGGGACGTACGTTGAGCGGTGTGGCATTGATGCCTTACACTGGGGGGGCGTGGAAGGCGCGTCGCTGACTTACAAGATGGCTCTTCCGGAAAATGTGTCGGAAGTCAACGTACATGTAGTAGTCAAGTCCACGCTGGCTTTTCATGATGTGAAAGGCCACGAATATACCGTCGGTTTTGATGGGGGAAAAGAGACGGTGGTCAATTTCAATGCAGATTTGAATGAAGAGTCGGAGAACGTATACAGCGTGTTTTATCCGACGGTAGCCCGCCGGGTGGTAGAGAAGACCGTGAAGCTTACCGTGCCTCCATCTACGGACGGGACGCAGTTGCTTACTCTGAAACCTTTAGATCCGGGAATCGTGTTTGAAAAGATCGTAGTGGATTGCGGCGGATATCAGAAGAGTTATCTCTTTATGGATGAATCGCCGTGCAAGAGGGTTTTACACCGGTAAAGGCGTGTCATATACGGAAGGATTACCGTTTGGGGGTATCCTTCCGTATATATTATTAAGCCTGTTTGAAGTTTCCTTTTTTTAAGGACGTTCGTTTCAGGTATTCTTTTGGGGCAAAAATGTATTTTTTGCAAAATAAACCGGAACAAGTCCGGTAATATTGATAGGTTATGGGTGAAGACTATTGGTTTTAGCTCCTTGTGAAATGATAATGTCGTATTTTAATGTCGATTTTTCTTTTTAATTTATTTGTCTGGGTCGATAAATCCTTTTATCTTTGCAGTCGAATAATAAAAAAGGAAGAAGCAATGAGCACGACGATTACATTATTGGCCATGTTGGATATTCGACTGCGTTTTGTAGTGGGAAGTGTGGTCTGTGCGTAGTTGTAGTGTGCAAAATACAAGGCCTTTCCCACTTCCCGGTGAGAAAGGCTTATTTTTAGTAGATTATAAAACGAAAAGATATGAGCGACAGATTATTTATTTTTGATACGACCTTACGCGACGGGGAACAAGTTCCCGGCTGCCAGTTGAACACGGTGGAGAAAATTCAGGTGGCACGCCAGTTGGAGGCACTTGGGTGGACGTGATAGAGGCCGGTTTCCCGGTATCCAGTCCCGGTGATTTCAATTCGGTGATAGAAATTTCAAAGGCAGTGACATGGCCTACGATTTGTGCGTTGACCCGTGCGGTGCAGAAGATATCGATGTGGCAGCCGAGGCTCTGCAGGCTGCCAAACACAAGCGGGATACATACCGGCATAGGGACTTCGGATTCCCATATTAAATATAAGTTTAATTCCCCAACCGTGAGGCAATCATCGAGCGTGCCGTGGCTGCCGTGAAGTATGCCAAACGTTATGTGGAGGACGTGGAGTTCTATGCCGAGGATGCGGGGCGTACGGACAATGAATATCTGGCCCGTGTGGTGGATGCCGTGGTAAAGGCCGGTGCGACGGTGGTGAACATTCCCGACACGACGGGATATTGCTTGCCTCAGGAGTTCGGGGCCAAAATCAAATATCTGATGGAACATGTGGACGGTCTTTCGGCCGGCAAGGCTATCTTGTCCACACATTGCCATAATGACCTGGGCATGGCTACTGCCAATACGATTGCGGGAATCATGAACGGTGCCCGTCAGGCGGAAGTCACCATTAACGGTATCGGTGAGCGTGCGGGGAATACCTCTCCTCGAAGAAGTGGCCATGATTCTTAAAATGCCATAAAGGAATAGGCATCGATACCAATATCAATACGCAAAGATATATCCTACGAGCCGTTTGGTGTCCAGCTTGATGAACATGCCGGTACAGCCCAACAAGGCCATCGTGGGACGTAATGCCTTCGCCCATTCCAGCGGAATCCATCAGGACGGTGTGCTGAAGAATGTGCAGACCTACGAAATCATGGATCCCAAGGATGTGGGTATCGATGACAATGCCATCGTTTTGACCGCACGTAGCGGACGGGCGGCTTTGAAACACCGTTTGAGCGTGTTGGGCGTGGAAATGGAGGGCGAACGTCTCGACGTGACTTATCAGGAATTCCTGAAGTTGGCCGACAAGAAGAAAGAGGTGAACGACGACGATATCCTGATGTTGGCCGGTGCCGACCGTGCTGCCGCCCATGCCGTGAAACTCGACTATTTGCAAGTCACTACGGGAATGGGTGTCAAGTCTGTGGCTTGTATCGGATTGGACATCGCCGGTGAGAAGTTCGAAGCCTCGGCCAGCGGAAATGGTCCTGTGGATGCCGCCATATCGGCATTGAAGAACATCATCAAACGTCAGATGGTGCTGAAAGAATTCACCATACAGGCCATCAGCAAGGGGTCGGACGATGTGGGCAAGGTGCACATGCAAGTGGAATACGACGGACATGTGTATTACGGATTCGGAGCCAATACCGATATCGTGACGGCTTCTGTGGAAGCTTATATTGATTGTATCAACAAATTTAAAAAATAAATATCCAAGACGACAATGGCAAATACTCTGTTTGACAAAATTTGGGATAAACACGTCGTACAGTACGTGGAAGACGGGCCGCAACAACTGTACATCGACAGGCTTTACTGTCATGAGGTGACCAGTCCGCAGGCTTTCGCCGGCATGCGTGCCCGAGGCTTGAAATGTTTCCGTCCCGACCACATTTATTGTATGCCGGACCATAATACTCCGACGCACGACCAAGATAAGCCGATAGAGGACCCTGTCAGCAAGACACAGGTGGACACGTTGGCCAAGAATGCGGCCGATTTCGGTTTGACCCACTTCGGCATGATGAACCCGAAGAACGGTATCATCCATGTGGTGGGGCCGGAGCGCGGCCCTCGTTGCCCGGCATGACGATTGTGTGCGGCGATTCCCACACGTCTACACATGGAGCCATGGGAGCCGTGGCTTTCGGCATCGGAACGTCCGAAGTGGAGATGGTGATGGCATCCCAGTGCATCTTGCAGCAAAAGCCCAAATCCATGCGCATTAATGTGGAAGGCGAATTGGGGAAGGGAGTGACAGCCAAAGACGTGGCGCTTTATCTGATGTCGCAGTTGACGACTTCGGGGGCTACCGGTTATTTTGTGGAATATGCCGGTTCCGTAGTACGCAATTTGTCCATGGAAGGACGTTTGACGCTGTGTAACCTTTCTATTGAAATGGGTGCCCGTGGCGGCTTCATTGCTCGGACGAGGTGACTTTCGAGTACATCAAAGGGCGCGAATATGCTCCGAAGGGCGAAGCTTGGGACAAAGCCGTGGCCTACTGGAAGACCTTGAAGAGTGGGGAAGATGCCGTGTTCGACAAAGAACTGACCTTCAATGCGGCGGACATTGAACCCCGTATCACATACGGGACGAATCCGGGTATGGGCATCGGCATTACGGAAAGTGTACCGGCGATAGACACGGTGCCTGAAGCCGGGCGGGTGTCATACCTGAAGTCCTTGGACTATATGGGTTTCCAACCGGGCGAGAAGCTGTTGGGTAAACCGGTGGATTATGTATTCCTCGGGGCATGTACCAACGGGCGCATCGAGGATTTCCGCGCTTTTGCTTCCATTGTGAAAGGACGTAAGAAGGCAGACCATGTGGTGGCGTGGTTGGTGCCCGGTTCATGGATGGTGGCCGACCAGATTAAGGCCGAAGGTTTGGACAAGGTGTTTGAGGAGGCAGGCTTTGCGCTCCGTCAGCCCGGCTGTTCGGCCTGTTTGGCTATGAACGACGACAAGATTCCGGCAGGGAAATTGTCCGTGTCCACTTCCAACCGTAATTTTGAAGGACGTCAAGGTCCCGGTGCGCGTACGGTGTTGGCCAGTCCGTTGGTGGCCACAGCCGCAGCCGTGACAGGAGTGATAACCGATCCGCGAACATTAATGTAATAGAGCTATGAAACAGAAGTTCAATATCATAACAAGTACATGTGTGCCTCTTCCTTTGGAGAATGTGGATACCGACCAGATTATTCCGGCACGCTCCTTGAAAGCCACGACAAGAGAAGAGAGCTTTTTCGGCGAGAACCTGTTCCGCGACTGGCGTTACAATGCCGATGGGACGGTGAACAAGGATTTTGTATTGAATACTCCTACTTACGGGGAGAGATTCTTGTGG
>VOFG01001411.1_pt1 | contig 33791 bp, 65 predicted proteins | sample 5384171 | NCBI WGS metagenome assembly VOFG01 (sample SAMN12384726, study PRJNA508395) | human gut metagenome | isolation source: healthy gut F | host: Homo sapiens
AGCTTGCTCGAAACCTTGGCGAATACTGCGACAGCGAGCCCGTAAGGGCGAGATCTTTTGGGAGGATAAGCATATGAGAAAGAATTTAACAGAGATCGTTTTTATCTTAGACCGCAGCGGTTCTATGAACGGACTGGAACGGGATACCATCGGCGGATTCAATTCCATGATTGAGCAGCAGAAAAAACAGAAGGCGAAGCACTGATTTCAACGGTACTGTTTGACAATGTGAGTGAAGTCCTGCACGACCGTGTAGATGTAAAGAAAATCCGACCGATGACCGACCGGGATTATACAGTTCGCGGATGCAACAGCGCTCTTAGATGCCATCGGCGGTGCGATTCATCACATTGAAATGTTCATAAGTATGCACGACCGGAAGATGTACCAGAGCACACCATGTTTGTAATCACGACAGACGGAATGGAAAAATGCCAGCCGCCGGTATGACAGCGAAAAGTGAAGCAGATGATCGAGCGTCAGAAAGAGAAATACGGTTGGGAGTTTTTGTTCCTCGGTGCCAATATTGACGCGGTAGAGACCGCAAGCCAGTTCGGAATCGGTGCAGACCGTGCAGTCAACTATCAGTGCGACAGTGAAGGAACCGCGTTGAATTATGAGGTGGTCAGCGAAGCAATCAGCTCTGTCCGGTGCAGTGCCCCGTTGAATGCAGACTGGAAAAACGTATAGACGAGGATTATAAAAAACGTGGAGGAAAATAGAAATATGCGCAGGCGTATACCTACGTTTCAAAAGGAAAATTCGAATTAAGAGAGAAGCCAAAACCGACCCTGATGCAGGAGCGGGATGCTATTGTCAAAGTGACACTCGCCAGCATTTGCTCCAGCGATCTGCATATCAAGCATGGCAGCGTTCCGCGGGCAGTACCGGGATTTAAATCCTATTCCTTGATGAAGTACGGTTGATTTGAAAAGAGCCGCTTATCACCCACACCTATTTTGTAGTATATCGAGAGACGGGTTTAAGGGGAATATATGACGGGTATTCCCTACCTTGTTTTATGCAAGTACCGGATTTGGGGGCATAGTTTCCCAGACCCTTCACATAATTGAAGAGTTTCCGGAAATTCAACGCTGCTATCTTGGAACCGAAAAAGAACTTGCCACGCTGTTTCCCACGAGGAATCTTTTTCCAAATGGTAATTCTTACGGATATTTGACGGAACTGTTTCTACCCATTACGCAGCCTTGCATAATTTTTGAATTCCTCGCTGTTCATGTTCCGCTGGATTTTCGCACGTTCATGCGCTGCCTTGATGTTACTATTTTTGCTACCCGCTTAAAAAAAAATCTTTTGGCTTGCATTGATCTTGATACGGACAGTTGGCACACTGCTCATGCAGAAAAGAAACGGCACACTGATCGCTTTGTTTCCTATAAGAACAGCTTTTTGGTGCATGGCCAGCCGGACACCGGAGGACTTTGTTCCTTCTTTGTTAAATTCAAAATCAGCAAGGATATCCGGAGCTGGTTTCCTGTCAGGCTTGTGGTAATCAGTTCTACGTTTTTATCAGCTGCAAGTTGTATGTTTTCTGTTCCGCTGTATGCTCCATCCGTAACTATAACAGTCCTCTCTTCCTGTTTGTCCATCTGCCCAAGATGCTCCTGGATAAACTGGCTGTCACTATGGTTGTTCTGCCCATACTGGTACTCTGTTACAACCGAACCATTGGCTCCAACGGATTCTTCAAGATTGGCAGCATATCCCCGGTGCTCTTTTCCTGCTTTGTTTCGGAATGTAGCTTCCGGATCAGATGGATTCTGCATCATGGATGATTTCATGCCGCCGTCTTCTTTTGTGCGGAGCCTGCGTTTTTCATTTTCAATAATGGTCTGTTCTGACAGACATCTGACAAACAGATAATACTCTGTTGAATCATTGTAATCAGACTCACATAAGGCAAGAAGCCTATCAGCATCCGCTAAAAAGCTGCTTTTATACGATCATCTGCATCCGTACTTCTCTGATGATAGATCACTCTGTTAAAATCATTAGGATCCAGATAGTGTTTTAAATCATCTGGCAGGGCGGAAGCATTGGCTTTATTTACATGAATTGCCAGCTTTGAAATACAGGTATATAGCAGTTCCATCCGGCTTAGTTTACGGATGTTGGATTCAATCATCATGGAGTCCATACGTCTGACTTTCCCGCTGATTCCCATCAGTTTTGCAATGGAAGCACTTAAATCTTTCACGCAAGCGTGGTAGAGATCCTTGTTGTGAAGTGTTTCATAATCATAACACCTCTTGCGGAAACGGCTCAATGTCTTGTCACTCAAAGGCTGTTCTTCAAAACTTGTTGTGTGCAGTGCGTACTGAATCCGAAAATCCAGCATAAGATTTTCAACCATTTCATCATCAGAATAGTCAAAAAGCTCTTTGATGATAAGGGCACCAACAATCACATTGACTGGGGTATTCGGTCTGGATGCCTTATCGCTGTATAAGACAGAAAAACGCTTTTCATCAATGGCAGGAAATATTTCATCAGCAAAAACTTTTGCCCAGGATTTTTCCAGCGCTTTCTGCTCTCTGGCAGTTAATCCTGAAAAACTGTCTGTAAATGATATTTGCTGGTAAGCGTTTTCCTTGAATGACATAGAGACTACCTTCTTTCTTAAGATACCTCTATTATACAGCAAGTAAAGCATTTAAGCTTGTATTTTTTATATGAACTTTTTCAAGGTACTATAGAGAAGCTTTTGACCAACATCATATTAATGTACTATATATGATCAATCAGCCGAAGCGAGGAATAAACTTACGGATGAGGAAAAACGGTTAATGCAGTGCTTTTGAGGGACAAACTTTCGCGCATTCATAGCAGCGAATGCACTCCGTTCCGTTTTTTCCGTTTGCGAGATTCTTTGTTGACCTCCACATTCATGGGGCAGACGCGCAGGCACTTTCCACAGTGAACACATTTGCTCTCATCACAGTGGACGCGCAGAAGAGAGAAATAGCTCATAGGTTTGAGGAACACCGTGATGGGACACAGGTATTTGCAGAACGCCCGGTTATCTTGAAACAGGAAGGCGAACACAATACCGACAAGGTAATAAAGCGCGTTTCCGGCGAGGAAAAGCCAGAACATGATTTGCTCCAGATGTGCCACCTGCATCAGAAACAGCCCGGACACCAACGCCAGAGACAGAAGAAACATCACATAGCGAAGGAAGCCCAGCTTTTCTTTTCGCGGCTTCTGCGGCCGCTTGTAGGGCAGAAAGTCCAGCGCCATGGCCGTCCAGCAGGCGTAGCCGCACCAACCGCGCCCGAACAGCAGCGGGCCGAAGATCTTTGCCACGGCGTAGTGGATGGTCGCCGCTTCAAAAACGCCGAGAAACAGATAGTACCAGAACCCCTCGATCTGCATATTTTCGCGGGAGATCACGCCGAGGTACAGCAGCATATAGCTGCCCACCGCCAACTGGACGAAATGCCGGGCATACCGTTTCCCGGCGGTAAACAGTGCCGTTCCAAGCCCAAGGCAGGTCCGATGTAACTGAAATTCAGCAGATAGAATAAATTGTCCTTTGTGAGCCACAGCGTGACCGCTACCGCTTCAAACAACAGAAACAGCAGCAACGATGGCACATATTTGCGAAGTCTGTTTGGGATTTTCGTCATCTCTTTGATCCTCTGCTTTCTTATTTTTTCTCAATGCACGGACTGCCAGGCCGGTGCAAGAGCGTGTCTGGTATCTTAGCATAAGTATAGCAGAGAAATAAAAAAATAGTAATCAGATTCTTATAAAACATCTGCAAAAAAGTGAAACGACTACAGGCGCAGACGGTTATGACCGCCTGCGCCTGTAATCGTTTGGAGTCATGCCAGACTGTTTTTAAAAGCTGTCTGGAAATGGCCTGGACTGGAAAAGTTTGATGTATTCCTATGCATAGGGGTATAATGTCTTTAGGAAAAAGATATGATTACGAAAACAAAATATTCCGCAAACATGATAGAGAAAGCAGGTATGCTATGAAAAGAAAAAATTATGATTGCTGCAGTGGCAGCTGCTGTGATTTTTGCGGTGATTGCGATCCTTTCCGTTTTGGCGCAGACACCGGCATTAATCTGAGAAATCGAAATGATCTGCTGTGAAATTTCCGGCGGATCATGGAAGGATGGGAAAACTGGCGTTTCACAAATGATTTTGCCTACTTTCATACAAAAAATACTTTGAATATCAAGAAATCTATGCTACACTGATACTGCATGACAAAATAAAAGAAAGTGGGGATTGTAGTATGAGTGGTCTGTTTCGGGCTCTTCATCGGACAAAAGTGTTTCGAAATCTGACGGAGCAGGAGTTTGCATGGGTTTTATATGATGTGGGAAATTCGGCATTTATTATGCTTGCCTGTTCGCTGATTCCGATCTGGTTTAAGAGTCTGGCAATCGGTACAGGGCCGGGAAAAATCAGTTCGGATCAGGCGACGGCGTATTATTCGATTGCCATCTCCATTGTTACGGTGGTGGTGGCACTGATCGGTCCTGTCTGCGGTGTGCTGGCGGATCGTAAGGATAAGAAAAAGATCTTTTTACCACAACGGCAGGTCTTGGCATCACAGGATGTGTGCTGAATGGCGTTGCAACGAGCTGGGTGCTGTTTCTGGTCATTTATATTGTGACAAGAGTCTGCTATAATGCATCGCTGACGATTTACGATTCCATGCTGAATGATGTGACAACGGAGGAACGTATGGATGAGGTATCCTCCTATGGCTATGCGTGGGGATACCTGGGATCCTGCATTCCGTTTCTTGTAGCACTGATTGCTTACGTTCTGGGGCCGGATATGGTCGGGGTACTGCCGGATTTTGTCTCTAAGATGATTGGCTTTGGCGTGACGGCTCTCTGGTGGTTGGTGGTGACGCTGCCGTTGCTGAAGGAGTATCGGCAGAAGAATTACGTGGAAATGAGAACGGTTACCGTCGGTCAGACATTTGGAAAAAATATTCAGAACCCTGAAAAAATCGCAGTTTCGGACCGGAAAGTATTTTTCTTTCTGATTGATTCTTTCTCTATATTGATGGGGTCGGAACGATCATTGACAACTGCATCAACATCGGAACCGATCTGAACCTGAATACGGTCGGACAGGTTGTTTTCCTGCTTGCCACGCAGGTTGTCGCTTTGGAGGATCTGTTTTTGCAAAACTGTCGCGGAAAAAAGATACGGTATCCCTGATTCTGATCTGCATTGCAGGCTATTTTGTCATCTGCCTCTATGCGCTGACACTGCGGACGCTGGTGCACTTTGCGATTCTGGCATTTGGAGTGGGATGCTTTCAGGGGATCAATTCAGTCGTTGTCGCGGTCGTATTATTCCAAAATTATTCCGGCGGAGAATTCGGGAGAATATTTTGGCATCTATGATATTTTTGCCAAGGGCGCTTCCTTCCTTGGATCTGTAGTCATTGCAGTTGTAAAGCTGGCGGGAGGAACGATCAACGTAGCGGTTGCATGTCTGGCGGTTTTCTTTGCACTTGGATTTGTTTTTCTGAAAATTGCAGACCATCAGCCGATGGCGGGTGAAAAATAAAAGATACACAGCATAAAAAAAATCTCAAAACCAGGAGAACAAGAGCAACTGGTTTTGAGATTTTTGCTTTTGACCTGGGGTTTCACAAAGAGAGGTTACGTGTTACGATAATCAGTGAGTCGGGCTGCCGGGAATGTGGCTGCCTGAAAAAGCACAGACAGGTCAGATCCGGAAGGCCGGAAGAGTCGATCACAAGGATGCGTTTCTGGACAACGAGGAGCGCACATTGGTACCAGACCCCATTACACTTCTATCTGCAGACCCCGATTGCACAGATTCATGATTACAGCATGGCGCAGTTTGAGCATTGGACGAAAGAAACATTTCTCTGCCAATTTTCGCAAAATGCTGACGCTGGAACAATACCGCGATCCAAAACTTGCGCAGCTTCATCATGATTATCTGGCGGGCGGACCATTGGAATATATGGCGGCGATTTTTCGTAAGCTGGCGGATTCTGATGAAACGGCCATGCAGCTGGCGTTGGAGTTTTATCTGTGAGAAGAACCCGGAAGCTTTTGAAAATTTGAAGCCGCATTCCCCAAAAAGGAAAAGCTGAAACTGCTGGGGCAGCTGTTCTGATTCGAGCGATAAAGTTTGGCAGCAGAACGATGCTGAGGGGTAAGCAGGTGTGTGATAAAGGAGAACAGGACAATGGGGAATCCCATGTCCTGTTTTTTTACCCTGAAAAGTGGAAATTTCCTATCCCCTCTGCATACAATACAGGTAGAGTATCTTTTTCAAACCCGTTCAGAAAGGATGATCATTATGACGAAAGGCATTGTAAAATAAAGAAAAACCGTGCATTTGTAGAGCAGCAGAACGGCGAGGTGGAAGTGGCTTCCGGGCAGTATGTGTATCTGAAAGTGGAAAATTGCTTTTTTGGATTCCGGTGGTGGTGCGGTATTCGGCGCGGAGGAAGAAGTGGTATTTTAAGTATCTCGAGGAAACCCGGTCTGCGGGCAGAAAGGTGCTGCTGAAGGCGTAGCCGGTAAAGGGCGTTTCACGTATGTTTAACATGTGTTTAATCTTTCTGAGTCAGAAATTCATTATGCAGCTCCTGGATTCTGCGCTGTTCGGCAGCTTCCTGTTTTTCACGCTCCGATCGATACGAAGATCCCGCAGGCAGAGCGCAGATCAGCGTCAGACCGAAAACAAGAAGAAAAGAATAAAGATATGGATGACCGGGATGATTTTCATGATTCATAGGAAGCCTGGCTTTCTGAATGTAAAATTCGTAGATAAGGATTTTCTGTGTCTAAAATTCAGTATAGCAAACGGAATTTTTCGCGTCAATGGAAAGGATTGGTTTTTCGATTTTCAAATTCATCATTTACGCCGTCCCCAAAGTCTGCTAAGATAAAACTTGTTATCAAACGAGAAAACAGGAGTGATTTACATTGAAAAAGATTTTATTTATCGCAACTGGTGGCACAATCGCTTCGAAGAAGACGGAAAATGGTCTGACTCCGCAGATTACGCCGGAGGAGTTGATTGTCTTATATTCCGGAGGTGGAAGGCCTCCTGTGAGATTACGGCGGTGAATCCGTTCAATCTGGACAGCTCGAATGTGGTTCCGGAGAACTGGAGCACGCTGGTGAAAGTGGTGAAAGAGCATTACGAGGATTACGACGGTTTCGTCATCGCGCACGGAACTGATACGATGGCGTACACCGCGGCGGCGCTTTCTATATGATTCAGAATTCGGAAAAGCCGATCGTCATTACCGGAGCACAGCGGCCGATCAATTTGGATATCACGGATGCAAAGACAAAACCTGTCCGACAGCTTTATTACGCCTGTGATGATGCATCCCAGGGGTACAGATTGTGTTCGACGGAAAGTCATCGCGGGAACGCGCGCGAAGAAGGTGCGGACGAAGAGCTACAATGCCTTTTCCAGCATCGATTTCCCGTACCTTGCGGTAATGCAGGACCGCCGGATTCTGCGGTATCTGCCGATGCTGCCGTATGAAAAAGCCGGTTCGTTTTTATGAAAACTTAAGCGATAACGTTTTTTTTTTCTTTGAAACTGATCCCGAATCAGCCCGGTATTGCTTCCGGCGATTTTTGAGCACTACGATGCGATCATTGTGGAGAGCTTTCGGTGTCGGCGGTATTCCGGCGAGCATCAAGGAGCCGTTTTACGAGCTCTGCCAGAAGTACCCGGAAAACTCATCATCATGTGTACCCAGGTTTTCACGAGGGAAGCGATATGACCGTCTATGAAGTCGGCCATGAGATGAAAACCCTGTGCAACATTCTCGAGTCATACGATATGACCCCGAGGCAGTCGCAACTAAAACCATGTGGCTTCTCGGCAACCGTCCGGATGATCATGAGAGCCGGGAAAAAGCATTCTATAAAAAACCGATCAACTACGATACGGTCTGGAAAAAGAAAAAAGAAAGACGGGCAAAAGGCTGTCACGGTCCGCAGGAAAAGAAATGTTTCTGGCTGTGAACGCCTCTTTTTCTTTTTTTGAGGAAAAAGAAATTTTCTGCAAAATTTTCAGACAGTACGGACGCAAAAATTGATTTTTTATTGGAAGAATTGTGCAAATTTCATAGAAAAAATCAGAAACAGGTTGATATCTTTTTTGAACATTTTAGTAGAATTGAATTCATGATGCAGTGCGGAAAACGGCGGATTTTGGATGACGAATCCAACCGCTGGTTACAGTTACAACATATGTCGATATCGAGGAGACACCGACCGGCATCCGCTTAAAAGAAGTACATGGAGGAATATTTTCGATCCACGGATTTATATCGCAGGAGAGCTTGGCATCGGACTGAATTCGTGCTCGAACTGCCTCGGCAACTGCTACATTGAGGATGAATCCGCGTATGGAACCTTCCACGTAGGACTTGGACGCAATATCGCGCTCGGCGGCGTGCAGAATGCGAAAGGCCACTTCGACCTGGTCATGCCGGGAACCCGATATTTTTACCGATAACCGTCAGATTATGACCGGGGAAAGATTATTGCACCCGAGCCTGTGTTATACTAAAGGACAGAACCAGGAGACAAAAAATTAAGAGACAAAAGGAGAAAAGACGATGAAAGTTTTATTAACAGGATTTGACCCATTTGAGGGAGAGCGTGAACCCGGTATCGAGGCCATCAAACTCCCTGCCGGATACCATCGCCGGAGCAGATCGTAAAAAGTTGAGATCCCGACCGAGTTTACCAGAAGTATTTCCTGTGTGGAAGCAGCCATCAAAAGAGCACAATCCGGACGTTGTCATCGATGTCGGACAGGCAGGCGGACGCGCATGCGTAACCGTAGAGAAAGTCGGCATCAACCTTGCAGACGCAAGAATCCCGACAACGCCGGAGAGCAGCCGTCCGATGAACCGCTGCGAGGCAGACGGCCTCGACCGCATACTTTGCAACGATTCCGGTCAAAGCAATGGTTCAGAACGTCCGCGAACACGGCCTTCCGTGCCACGTATCCTTCACCGCAGGCACCTACGTATGCAACTGCGTCATGTACAATGTGCTTCACCTGTGCGCAACGAAATATCCCAACAAAGAAGAAGTAAAAGAAGCAATGGAACTACCCACTAAAAACAGACTTTCAGACCGTCGTACCGAAATTTTGGTGCGGCGGTCTTTTTGCTATTTTCTTTTGCAAACCATATCTTTTGTGATACAATAAGATTCGTCAGAATTTTTATGCGAAAGGAAACGAAAGAAAGAAAATGGAACAGGGTAAAATTTTTAAATTTCATAATGACCTTGATACAGACCAGATCATAGCATCACAGTATCTGTTACTTCCTAATCTGGATGAGATGAAAGGTCATGCGTTTGAATCGTTAGATCCGGATTTTTCAAAGAAAGTAAAACCGGGAGATTTCGTGGTAGGTGGAGAAAACTTTGGATGTGGTTCTTCCAGAGAGCAGGCACCAGGCGTCTTAAAAAGCACTCGGCGTGCAGGCCGTCATCGCAAAATCCTTCGCCAGAATCTTTTTTCCGCAATGCCATCAACATCGGACTGCCGGCTATTGTCTGTAAAGACCTTCCGGATGCCGTAGAAGACAGGGGACACCATGGTCCTCCATATGTCCGAGGGAACCGCAGAGGTGAACGGCAAAACGTACACCTGCACAAAACTGCCGGAATACATGCAGAATATACTGAATCAGGAGGCTTGATTGCCTCTTTGAACCGCGAGGAGGAGAAATAACCATGGGAATGACAATTGCAGAAAAAATCATCGCAGCAGCAGCCGGCGTTCCGGAAGTAAAGCCGGGAGATATCCATACCGTAACATTAGACCGTATGATGAGTAACGACGGAACTACCCATCTGACCGTCGACATGTACCGCAATAAATTAAACCACCCGCACATTGCAGATACAAAAAGCTCGTTTTCATCGTTGACCACAACGTACCGTCTGACTGCCCGAAGACCGCAGCTTCCCAGAAGAAGATGCGCGACTTCGCAAAGAGAAAACATCGATTTCTGGGAGGGCAAGGGCGTCTGCCACCAGATGATGATGGAACATTATGTCTGCCCGGGCGAGCTGATCTTCGGCGCTGACAGCCATACCTGCTCTTACGGTGCACTCGGCGCATTCGGCACCGGTGTCGGCTGTACCGATTTCCTGTACGGCATGGTAACGGAACTTCCTGGGTACTCGTACCGGAAAGCGTAAAATTCAATCTTGTAGGAAAACTGCCGGAGGGCGTTTATACGAGAGATCTGATCCTTACCATTATCGGCGAGGTCGGCGCAAACGGATGCAACTACCAGGTGATGGAGTTTACCGGTGAGGGTGCAAAGACTTTAAGCATCAGCGACCGTATGGCACTTTGCAACATGGCAGTTGAGGCCGGCGCCAAGACCGGTATCTTTGAGGCAGATGAAAAAGCCATCGAGTACCTGAAAGAGCACGGAAGAGAGCCAAAAGAAATGTCTTTCACAGCGATCCGGATGCAAAATACGTAAGAGAATACACCTTTGACCTTTCCAAAGTCCGCCCGGTAGTTGCAAAACCGGATTTCGTAGATACCGCGTTAAGTTCCGGCAAAGAGACCTGCGGAACGCCGATCAACGAAGCATTTTGGCTCATGCAACAACGGAAGTATCGAAGATCTGCGCGTCCGCAGAAGATCATCCGGAAAGAAAGTCGCAGAGGGCGTCCGTTTCCTCGTTGTTCCGGCAAGCCAGACAATTTACCGTCAGGCATTAAAAAGAAGGCCTGATCGACATTTTCATGGAAGCAGGTGCGATCGTTATGAACCCGAACTGCAGTGTATGCTGGGGCAGCTGCCAGGGTGTTATCGGTGAAAATGAAGTCCTGATCAGCACCGGAACACGTAACTTCAAAGGGCCGTGCCGGTCATCCAAGCTCCAAAGTATATCTTGGGCTCTGCTGCAACCGTAACCGCATCTGCAATTGCCGGAAAAGATTGCGACGGCAGATCAGATCTGGGAACCATTTACACAGAGGATAAAATAATATATTTTGGGAGAATAAACTATGGAAAAGTTTACAGGGAAAGTATGGGTGCTTGGTGATGATATTGATACGGATATCATCATTCCGACCAAGTATCTTGCTTTAAAACAATCGACGATATGAAACAGTATGGATTCTGCCCGCTCCGCCCGGAGCTGGCAGCCCAGATCCAGAAAGGTGACATCATTGTTGCCGGCAAAAACTTTCGGCTGCGGTTCTTCCAGAGAGCAGGCACCTGAGATTATCAAGGCGCTCGGCATTTCCTGCGTTATCGCAAAATCATTTGCCCGGATTTTTTTCCGCAACTCCATCAACAATGGACTTCTTTTGATCGAACAGCCGGATCTTCACGATGATATGAAAGAGGGCGACACCATCACCGTCAAGATGAATGAGCATGTTGATTACAACGGAAAAACATACCCGATCGCAGCTCTGCCGGAGAACCTGATGGATATCATTCAGGCAGGCGGCCTGGTAAAAGCCATGCGCAAGCTGAATGGACTGGATTAAGAGCGGGAGGAAGAAACGATGGGCAATACAGTAATTGAAAAATCATCCACAACACCGGAAAAGACGTAAAACCGGGCGACATTGTGACGGTCAACGTGGACAGAGTCATGATTCATGATATCTTCATCCCGTTTGTCGGCGATAAATTCGAGGAGATGGGATTTACCAAACTGTGGGACCCGGATAAAGTCGTTCTGATCTACGACCACCTCGTTCCGGCAAGCCAGGTGGACGATACGAGACATTTCCACAAAAGGCGATGAATTTGCAAAGAAATATGGCATGAAAAACGTACACAGAAGCGACGGAATCTGCCACCAGTTGATGACAGAAGCCGGATATGTAAAACCGGGCGATGTTTCCTTCGGTACAGACAGCCACACAACGACCTACGGCTGTGTCGGCGCATTCTCCTCCGGAATCGGATATACGGAGATGGCCAGCATCCTGGGAACCGGAACCATGTGGATCCGTGTGCCGGAGACCATCAAAGTCGTCATCGAAGGCGAACTGCCGAAAAATGTGATGTCAAAAGATATCATCCTGCGTCTGATCGGTGACCTCGGTGCAGACGGCGCAACGTACCGCGCACTGGAGTTCTCAGGAAGCACCGTAGAAAATATGACCGTGGCAAAGCCGTATGACGATTGCCAACATGGCGATCGAGGCAGGTGCCAAATGTGCACTTTTACCCCGGATGAAGAAGACCGCAGAATACTGCGGGATCGAACTCAATGACTATCAGAAGAGCTTAAAAGGCGATGAGGATGCAAAATATCTGTGCACCATCACCTACCGCGCCGAGGATTTTGTGCCGGTTATGGCATGCCCGTCCCAGGTAGACAAGATCCGTGATACCCAGCGTTCTCGAGGGAACCCCGATCGATCAGGTCTTCATCGGTTCCTGTACGAACGGCCGTCTCGAGGATCTGCAGGCGGCAGCCGAGGTTTTAAAGGCAAAAAAGTAGCCGACTACGTAAAACTGATCGTAACACCGGCAAGCCGCAAGATTTATCTGCAGGCAAGCAAAATGGGCATTCTCGATACACTGGCAGAGGCAGGCGCCATGATTACACATCCGGGATGCGGCCTGTGCTGCGGAAGAGCGGGCGGAATCCTCTCTGACGGCGAGCGTGTTGTAGCAACGAACAACCGAAACTTTCTTGGAAGAATGGGTACTTCTAAAGTTGAAATTTATCTGGCATCTCCAAAGACAGCGGCAGCAATGTGCAGTAGCTGGAAAAATTGTGATGCCGGAAGTGTAAACGAACTTAACAGCAGAAAGGGAAAACAGACGACATGAATGGTTCAATGTTTATCGGAACCTGGTGGGCACTCGTCCCGCCGCTGCTTGCAATTCTGCTTGCATTTGTAACAAAAAGAAGTTTACAGTTCCTGTTCATCGGATCGGCAGTCGGTGTCCTTTTGTACACCGGCTTCCATCCGTGGGATGCGTTCACAAGCTTCTTTTGAAATTTTACGGAACAGCATGAACATCAACATTCTGATCTTCGATATCCTGCTTGGCATGGTTGTCGTGCTGATGGCGAAATCCGGCGGCTCGGCGGCGTATGGAAAATGGGCGGGGACGAAGATCAAAACGAAGCGGAGTGCGCTTCTGGCAACGATGGGGCTTGGTGTTCTGATTTTTGTGGATGACTATTTCAACTGTCTGACAGTCGGCTCTGTCATGCGCCCGGTCACAGACAGCCACAAGGTTTCCCGCGCGAAACTCGCATACATCATCGACTCCACCGCAGCGCCGATCTGTATCATCGCGCCGATCTCAAGCTGGGCGGGCAGCCGTCAACTCGTATGTGCCGGCGGATGCGGGAATCAGCGGATTCCAGCTGTTTCTGCGGACAATTCCGTATAACCTGTATGCGATCCTTACAATTGCGATGGTCTTTTACATCTGCTACACCGGCTTTGATTTTGGTCAGATGAAGCTCCACGAGGATAATGCCGCCAAAGGTGATCTTTTTCACGACCGGAGGCGAGGAGTTTGAGCAGGTTTCCGAGCAGGAGGTCAATCCGAACGGAAAAGTCATTGACCTCGTGCTCCCGGTTGCCGTACTGATTGTATCAGCGATCGGAGCGATGGTTTACACTGGCTTCCTCGGCGGCGCGGACAATGTGATTTCCGCATTCGCAGGATGTGATGCAGAGACGAGTCTGATTTTTGCCTCCGTCGTGACGATCCTGTTTATGATGGCGCTGTATCTGCCGCGGAAGGTCATCACCTTCAAGAGCTTTATGGACAGCTTGTCCGAGGGCTTCAAGCTGATGGTTCCGGCGGTTACGATTCTCGTCTCTGCATGGACCTTAAAAGGCGTCGGTGAGGCGATGGGCCTGGCCCAGTTTGTCGGAAGCGTCGTGGGAGACCATGCATCCGCAAGTATTTTTATCCCGGTGGTGCTGTTCGCCGTGGCGGTGTTTCTTTCCTTTTCGACAGGAACCTCCTGGGGAACGTTCGCGATTCTTGTGCCGATTGCAAGGGGCATGTTCGCAGCCGGAACAAATCTGGAGATGATGATTATCTCGGTATCCGCCGTCCTGGCAGGGGGCGGTCTGCGGGGACCATATTTCGCCGATCTCGGATACGACGGTTATGTCAAGTGCGGGTGCGCAGAGCAACCATCTGAACCACGTATCGACGCAGATGCAGTATGCGGCCGTTACGGCGTGTGTCTGCCTGGTGGGATATCTGATTGCAGCCGTGACCAGAACGTGGTGGATCACACTTGGCGTCAGCCTTCTTCTTCTTTTGGCTGTTTTAACCGGAATGCGCAGATTTTGCGCAAAAAAAGCGGAAAACGGCAAAAATAAAAAGAAAACAGAAAAACGCGTGAAATGCTTGACGGGAGAGAAAAAAGAACCGTATACTAAAAAATAGAACAAACATTCACAGGACAACGGTGTCCTGCAAAGAAGAAGCGGAACGCTTTTGGAGCAGGAATGAATTGGAACAGAAGGAATTGGATTTTTCAAAGTCCAGTTCCTTCTGTTTATCTCTGTTAAAATTGCATCGGAGCTGTGAAATGCAGGAGAAGAAAGGAGGCATTCCGGGGCGAAAACGCTTTGGAAAAGGGAAGGACTGTTAGGGTCAGAAAGATCATAGCAGACAATGGCAAAAAACAAAAAGAGGGAGAAAATATATGATATTTGGAAAGTACATTAACAAATACTACCTGAAGAATGCGCCCATTCTGATTCTCGGTCTTGCAGCGCTGATTCTCGTAGATTATTTCAGCTTTTCATACCGGAGCTGTACCGCATGGTCATCAACGGCATGAACGGCGACCCTGTTCTGGTCAACGGCCAGGCGGCGGTGTTTGATATGGAATTTCTGCTGGATCAGGTCTGCCGGCCCATGATTATTACCATTATCGTCATGGTAGTCGGCCGTTTCCTGTGGCGAGTCTGCTTTTCGGCTCCGCGATCCGCGTGGTGACCGATCTTCGTACCTGCATGTTCGCGCACAGCAAGAGCTGTCCCAGGAGTATTATCAGGTCAACAAAGTCGGAAACCTGATGAGTCTTTACACGAACGATCTCGATACCGTGCAGGAGTGCTTCGGCGACGGTATTCTGATGTTCTGCGATGCGCTGTTTTTAGGCCTGCTTGCCGTGATCAAAATGTGGCGCATGAACCACTTCCTGACCGGCCTTTCCATGATCCCGATGGCATTTCTGATGGCCGCCGGCACAACGCTCGGCAAATACCTGATGAAAAAGTGGGAAGAGCGCCAGGCGGCCTTTTCCGAGCTGTCCGATTTCGCGCAGGAAAACTATTCCGGTCTTGCTGTCATCAAAGCATTCGTCAAAAGAGACGAAAGAGCTGATGATGTTCCGTAGACTGAACCGCGAGAACGAGGACATCAACGTAGAATATACCAAAATTTCCACACTGCTGAACATTATGGTAACGCTGTTTGTCGAGTCCGTCATCTGCGTAATCTTGGCTACGGCGGCTATCTCGTTTACTGCGGAAGCTTCGACGCCGGCCAGCTTGTCGAGTATATCGGCTATTTCTCGGCCGTTGTATGGCCGATCATGGCGGTCTCCATGCTGATCGAGAAGACATCCCGTGGAAAAGCGTCCTTAAACCGTATTACGGAACTGCTTGACGCAAAGTCGATGTGAAGGACCGCGGCGGTGTGCAGGATCTGCCGTCCATCCATGGAAAAATCGAGTTCCGCAATCTGACCTTCCGCTATCCGGACGGGGAGTACGATGTGCTGAAAAACGTATCGTTTACCATTGAGCCGGGCGAGGAGTGTCGGCATCGTCGGAAAGACCGGTTCGGAAAAACGACCATCGTCGATCTGCTGCTCCGCACCTACAACGTGCCGGACGGAACGCTGTTCATTGATGACCACGATGTCAACACCGTTTCCATCCACTCCGTGCGTGAGGGCTGTGCCCTACGTGCCGCAGGACAACTTCCTGTTCTCCGACACGATTTCCGGCAATATTTCCTTTGCCTTTGATGACGAACACCAGGAGGCCATTGAGGATGCGGCGATGATGTCCGATGTCCATGACAATATCGCAGAGTTCAAAGAGGGCTACCGCACCGTTCTTGGCGAGCGCGGTGTGACGGTTTTCCGGCGGACAGAAGCAGCGAATCTCGATTGCGCGTGCGCTGATGAAACACGCACCGATTCTGATTCTCGACGATTCCGTCTCTGCGGTCGATACCAAAACAGAGCGCACGATTCTCGACAATCTCAAAAAACGTGAGGGACTGACGACAATTCTGATCGCACACCGGATTTCAAGCGGTGGAGCAGATGGACAAGATCGTGTTCGTCGAGGACGGAGAAGTCCATGCAGTCGGGAAAACACGAGGATCTGTACCGGACCTGCACGGCGTACCGCAAGATGGTGGTCGATCTGCAGAAACTTGATTCTCTGGGTCGGCGCGATCATCGGCGTGATTTCCACCCTGCTGATTGTGGCCGCGTTTGTAGTGAAAGATGGAGAAAAGAAACCGGCTTTGAGCGGAACATGAAAGACAGTGAAATCATGCAGCGTCTGATGGATTACGCAAAAGCCGTTTTACCGCCAGTTTATCGTTGTTGGTTTTCTGATGCTGTTTTCGATCGCGTACGATATCATTTCGCCGCTGATCGTCGGCAAAATTGAGGAGCTCGTCGTTGGAAAATTCGCGCTGAATACCCTGTTTCTGTGGGTAGCGGGCTATGCGGCAATCCTTCTTGTCTCGATGGCGTGCACGTATTTCCAGGCTGTGATTCTGCAGAAGACGGGTCAGAAAATCATTTCCAATATGAGGGAGGATCTGTTCGTCCACATCGAGCGCCTTTCCCACGAGCAGTTAAATGAGATTCCGGTCGGAAAGCTTGTCACGAGAACGACAAACGATACGAACGCGATTTCGCTGATGTTCACCAACCTTCTGGTCAATCTTCTGAAGAACTTCTTCGTGATCATCGGTATTCTGATTGCGATGCTGTTTCTGAACTATGAGCTGACGCTGATGGTGCTCTGCTTCGTGCCGTTTATTGTGCTGTTCTCGATTATTTTCCGCAAATTCTCGCGAAGAGCACACCGGAAAGTAAAAGACTGTACTACGGACATCAACACGTATCTGTCGGAGAACCTTTCCGGTATGAAAATCACACAGATCTTCAACCGCGAGGATGCCAAGATGCGCGAGTTTACCGACAAAACAACGCACTCGGCCGCGCACAGCAGGAACAGATTTTCGTGTTTGGTATTTTTTCGTCCGCTCGTCTACATGCTGTATATCAGCTCCGTGCTCTGCCTTTTGTATTTAGGCGGCAAAGGGCTATCTGGAGAGGAACGTCGTTCCTCGGCCAGACGCTTACCAGCGGTATGATCGTCAGCTTTACATGTATATTTCAAAATTCTTCAACCCGATCCAGAACCTGGCGGAGCAGTTCAACTGGCTGCAGTCCGCATTTGCATCCGCCGAAAAGTATTCTCGATTCTGGATCTCGAGCCAAAAATGCAGGATGCGCCGGATGCGATCGAGCTTACCGGCATCAGGGGTGAAATTGAGTTCCGCGGCGTATGGTTTTTCCTATATCCCGGGCGAGTGGGTGTTAAAAGGCGTTTCGTTCCACGTCAATCCGAAAGAGACAATCGCATTTGTGGGTTCCACCGGTTCCGGAAAATCGACGATTCTTTCCCTGATCTGCCGGAACTACGAGTTCCAGAAGGGTGAGATTCTGATCGACGGCATCGACATCCGAAAGATCAAGATCGATTCCCTGCGGAAAAAAATTCGGCCAGATGCTGCAGGATGTCTTCCTGTTCTCGGGAACGATCCGCAGCAACATTATTCTCCGCGAGGAGGGGATTTCCGATGAGGAGATCATGGACGTTCTGCCATTACGTGAATGCTGACCAGTTTATCAATAAGCTGGATCACGGCCTCGACGAGCCGGTGCGGGAGAGAGGAAACAACTTCTCCGCCGGACAGCGCCAGCTTCTCTCGTTTGCGCGTACCATCATCCATAAGCCTTCGGTCATGATCCTTGACGAGGCGACGGCGAACATCGACACCGAAACCGAGCTTCTGATCCAGGATTCCATGGAAAAGATGAAGAATATCGAACGATGCTGATCGTAGCGCACCGTCTTTCGACGATCCAGCATGCGGATGAGATTATCGTACTGTCCCACGGAAAATCGTGAGCATGGAACGCATCAGGAGCTTTTTAGCAGCGCAGGGAAGATATTACCAGCTCTACACGCTGCAGTATCACCGCGAGCAGAGTGAGAAACAGAGAGGAAGAAAGTAAGAAAATTTTAGAACAATAAAGACCAATTTACAAAAGGGAGAAATTTTGTTTGTGCAAAGTGACAAAATTTCTCCCTTTTTACGGTGTATCATATTAAAATGATTTTGTATCAATATAGTCATATGAAAAAATATATGAGCATAATACGATATCCGTTTTCCATCTCAAAAGCGGGCGGTTATAATAAGGAAGCAAAACGGCAGGCACCAAAAAAGCCGGGCCGTCTGTTGAAAGAAAGGGAAAATGTATGGAAAAGAAAGCAAGCTTTGTAGGACGCCTGCTCTCGGAAAATCAGATGTCGGAAGCATTTATCAACAGTATGTTTCTGGCGCTGTCCGGCGGTTTTCAGGATGCCTACACGTACAATTGCAGAGATGAAGTATTCTCAAATGCCCAGACGGGAAACGTTGTGCTGATGAGCCAGAACTTTCTGGAAGGAAACTTTACGGCAGGCCTTCGGTATCTCTTCCCGATCCTCTTTTTGCGATGGGTGTATTTCTGGCAGAAAATTTCCAGGAGCATTACCGGTATGCAAAGAGGCTGCACTGGCGGCAGGTACTTCTCGCGGCGGAAATTGTGATCCTTGCGATCGTCGGATTTATTCCGTCTTCTTATAATATGCTCGCGGCGATGCTTGTATCGTTTTGCGTGCGCGATTCAGGTACAGACCTTCCGCAAGGTCGGCGGTTATTCGTAATGCAAGCACCATGTGCATCGGAAACCTGCGAAGCGGAACCGCAGCGCTGTCCATGTATCTGCGGGATAAGAAAAAAGAACCGCTCCGTCAGGCCGGATACTATTTCGGCGTGATTCTGGCTTTCGCCATCGGCGCCGGAATTGGAGGCGTGTTCTCCATGCTGTATGGAATCCATGTAATCTGGATTTCCTGCGGACTTCTTCTGGTGAGCTTCCTTCTGATGTCACTGGAAAAGTACCGCTGAGAAATAAGAGAGTGAAGAAAGAAGGCTGAAAAAATGGAAGTATTTCTGGAGTGCTGTATGACACTATTTTTTTCAGCGGCCATGTTGTTGCTGATCGTCCGCCTGGCAAAGGGTGAGGAGAGAAAATATGATGTTTGCGCGTGTGTTCTCCCTGGCGTCCAACGTCGGTTTCTGGATTGGCATCGTCCGCATCGCTGTGCTGAACCGGAGCGATTTCTGATGTTCTTCTACATCACAGGCGCAATGCTTTCCTACACGGCGATGGTCTTGCCATGCCGCATAAAAAAAGAGCAGATTTCCAGACAGCAGGCATAATAAAAAAGAGAGACCCTGTATACGGAAGGATGGAGAGCGATGTTCCGTCCGCCGGTAGACAGGGTCTTTTTCTGTTTCAAACAAAAGTTCATAAAATCTTATACGCGTTCCAGAAGCTCCCCGGATCAGCTCTTTGCCGCCGCGTTCTGGTGCTGCCGTGGGTTGATGATAAGACAGATTTCACGTTTGGTGCCTCGATGAGCGGAATCCGACAGACGGTGTACGGCTCTTTAAGGCATCGCGTGCCAGCTCCTCCGGATAAAATCCGATGCCGAGGTTATACTCGACCATAGGGAAGAATCTGATCCGTCGTCGCCGCCTCCATATCGGGGTGGAAGGCGAGGCTGTGATTCAGAAAGTACTCGGCGTACAGCTCCCGCGTGCCGGTGTCTTTGGCAAGCGAGATAAAGGATATTCTGACATCGCCGAGATGATGCGGCTCTGCGGAAAGGGATGCATATTTCGATCCGCCGATCAGAATTTCCTGGAATGGGAAAATCGGGATCTTGTGCAGCGGTTTGCGGATTTCCACCGGGCTTGTGACGACTCGCGAAGTCGACCAGACCGTTTTCGAGCGCCTGATGGCCTGCGGCGTCGAGTGGTTGGAGATGCGCAGGCGGACGTGCGGATAGCGGGTGTGGAAGTGCTCCAGGCGGAGAGCAGCATCAGACGAAGTGCCGTCTCGCTCGCACCACCAGATAAGGCCGCTCAAGAGACCGCTCAAGAGCCAGCTCCTCCTCAACCGTGCGGAGCTGTTCAGGCAACGGCCCACGCTCATACACCTTTTTCGCCCTCCGCTGTCAGTGTGACACCCTGGTGGGAACGGATAAAAAGTTTTGCAGCCAAGCTCACTTTCCAGATTGTTCATGCACCGTGTGATGTTGGGCTGGTTGTTTTTCAGAATTTCCGCGGCTTTTGTAAAGCTGTGATATTGTGCTACGAAGTAAAAATGCGATAATAATCATATGTAATCAGCAGTGAAACACTTGCTGTTTCCGAAGGATGAAGAAGAAAAAATCAGGGTACCATGATTGCTTCAATATAAAATACATGCGCCGGGTTGTCAAGGGATTTCTGAGGATGGTCCGGCCGGATTGTGCGGGGGATGGCAGAAGAGAAGTGGAAATTTTTTGAAAAACACTTGCAAAATACCCGGACAGGGTATATAGTGTAGAAGAAAATAAGATACCCTATTGGGGTATAGAAAAAGAAAATCCAGAACTACAGAAAGGGAAGACATACGATGGAACAGTACAATGTAACCGGTATGAGCTGCGCCGCCTGCCAGACCCGTGCAGTCAGCCTTCTGACAAATTCCATGGGCGTGGAGGGAACGGCCTCCCCGGCAGAGATTATTGCCGCCGTGGAAAATGCAGGCTACGGTGCGTCGAAAAAAGGCGAGAAGGGAAGCACATCACAGTCGGCTTCCACAGCAGAATACGAAGAGATGCTGAAAGACAAGGAAACACCGGTCATGAAACGCCGTCTGGTGAGCTCCGTTCTTCTTTTGATTCCGCTCATGTATTTCTCCATGGGCCATATGATGTGGGGATGGCCGCTGCCGAAATTTTTTGAAGGAAACCACATCGCAATGGGACTGGTACAGCTCCTGCTTACCATTGCGGTCATGGTCATCAACCAGAAGTTCTTTATCAGCGGATTTAAGAGCCTGTGGCACAAGGCTCCGAACATGGATACCCTGGTAGCCCTTGGTTCTACCGCATCGTTTGTATACAGCGTCTACGCCCTGTTTGCCATGACGGGAGCGCAGGTACAGGGGGACATGGATGCAGTCATGAGCTATATGCATGAATTTTACTTCGAGTCCGCAGCCATGATTCTGACCCTGATTACCGTCGGAAAAATGCTGGAGTCGATTTCCAAAGGAAAAAACGACCGATGCGTTAAAGAGTCTGATGAAGCTGGCTGAAGACCGCTGTTCTCTTAAGAGACGGAAAAGAAGTGGAAGTCGGCATTGATCAGGTGAAAAAGGGCGATCATTTCATCGTCCGCCCGGGCGAAAATATTCCGGTGGACGGCGTTGTCCTGGAGGGAACGAGTGCCGTCAACGAATCCGCGCTGACTGGCGAGAGTATTCCGGTGGATAAAGAGGCCGGCGACCGCGTATCGGCGGCGACCTTAAACCAGTCCGGTTTCCTGACCTGTGAGGCGACGAGAGTCGGAGAAGACAACACTCTCCCAGATCATTCAGATGGTCAGCGATGCGGCAGCGACAAAAGCGCCGATCGCCAAAGTGGCCGATAAAGTTTCCGGTATTTTTGTGCCGGCCGTTATCTGCATTGCACTTGCTACGATTGTGATCTGGCTGTTTGCAGGAGAGAGCGTCGGCTTTGTCTTGCAAGAGGTATTTCCGTTCTCGTTATCAGCTGCCCGTGTGCGCTCGGCCTTGCACCACCGGTTGCGATCATGGTCGGAAACGGAATGGGAGCAAACACGGAACGATGTTCAAAACCGCAGTTTCTCTCGAGAAGACAGGAAAAACACAGATCGTTGCACTCGATAAGACTGGAACCATCACAAGCGGAGAGCCGCAGGTAACCGATCTTGTCCCGGCGGACGGTGTAAGTGAGGAGGAGCTTTTTAAAAGGTGCCTTTGCACTGGAGCAGAAAAGTGAGCATCCGCTGGCCCGTGCGATTCTTGCACTTGCAGAGGAAAAAAGGCCTGGCCCGCGAAGAAGTCAGTGATTTCTCTGCGCTTCCTGGAAACGGCCTTGTGGCAAAACGGAACGGAAAAGAGCTCTGCGGAGGCAACCGCGCACTGATTACGAAAAAAAGCGGTTCTCGCGAAACAGATGGAAGAGCAGGCAGCAAAACTTTCCGGAAGAAGGAAAGACACCGCTGTTCTTCAGTGAAGACGGAAAGATGCTCGGTATGATCGCGGTTGCGGATGTCATCAAAGAGGACAGCCCGCGTGCGGTGAAAGAGCTGCAGAATATGGGAATCCGTGTCGTGATGCTGACCGGAGACAATGAGCGCACCGCGCGTGCCATCGGCGCACAGGCAGGTGTGGACGAAGTCATCGCAGGCGTTCTGCCGGATGGAAAAGAAGCGGTCATCAGCCGCCTGAAAGAAAAAGGAAAGTAGCGATGGTAGGGGAGACGGCATCAACGATGCACCGGCTCTGACCAGTGCGGATATCGGTATTGCCATCGGAGCAGGAACCGATATCGCGATCGATGCGGCAGACGTTGTCCTGATGAAGAGCCGCCTCTCCGACGTACCGGCAGCGATCCGCTTAAGCCGTGCGACCTCAGGAATATTCACGAGAATTTGTTCTGGGCCTTCATTTACAATATCATCGGTATTCCGCTGGCTGCGGGCGTATGGATCCCGCTGTTCGGCTGGAAGCTGAACCCGATGTTCGGTGCGGCGGCGATGAGCTTTTCGAGCTTCTGCGTTGTGACAAACGCCCTGCGTCTGAATCTGTTTCGGATGCACGACGCGTCAAAAGATAAAAGAATCAAAAACGAAATTCCAAAGGAGGATCTGAACATGACAACAGAACAGGGAATGGTAAAAACCATGACAATCGAGGGCATGATGTGCGGCCACTGAGGCAAGAGTGAAGAAAACACTTGAGGCAATTGGGTGTTGCATCCGCAGAAGTAAGCTATGAAAAGGAACAGCCGTTGTAACACTGACAGCTCCGGTATCAGACGATGTGCTGAAAAACAGCCGTAGAGGCACAGGATTACACCGTAAAAGGAATCCAGTAAAACAGGAAACATTGAGAAAGGGAAACGCGCCTGGAATGAAAATTTCCGGGCGCGTTTCTTTTTACCAGATATAGCAAAAATATTGCAATTTGTTCGGAATTTTCGTGACAAAAGGACAAAAATCCGTTAGGATAGAGAAAAAGAAGAGCAAAAAACAAAAGGGTTTTTAGGATCAGGAGGTTTTTACATTATGACAGAGTACAGACTTGCAAAGCCGGAAGAGTGGGAGGACTGCATCGAACTTTGCAAACTACGTGTTCAGCACGGCACACCGTCCGCACGACTTTGAGCAGTTAATTCCAAGGGTTTATCAGGCAGGACCGGAATGGCACGGATCCACCGCGTCGCTGTTGCGGAAAACGGCAGACTCGGGCCGAGATTGCGGTGCTTCCGCAGCAAATGGCGGCAGGGGGGTTAAGCTGCTCCGCGCAGGATATGGGAAGCGTTTCCGTGCATCCAAAGGCAAGGGGCGAAGGCCACATGAAGCGTCTTCTTGGCGACTGGATTACGGATCTGGAAGGAACGTGTGATCTTCTGGCACTGGACGGCCAGAGACAGCGGTATGCCTACTTTGGCTTTACGCCGGGAAGTGAAAAATACACGTTTTACCTGGATGTGGCAAATGTGCGCCATACCTGGAAAAACGGGGAACTCTCCGCTTATACCTTTGCGCCGCTGTTTCCGGAAAACGGCGAAGCGGACGAAGAGGCGGCAGCCTTTGCAAAGAAGCTGAATGAGGAAAAACCGCTTTACGTGGTAAGAGAGGATGTGAAAAGCCTGCCTGAAAAAACATTCGGCGAAAGGCAATTGCAATCTGGAAAAACGGTGAGCGGATCGGATATCTGGCACTTTGCGGCGGAAACCAGGTTGTGGAAGCGGAAGTGCTGGAGGAACAGGATTTCGTTCCTGCACTTGCCGCTTATTTAAAAGAAAATGCGCTTGACTCTCTTTTCATTTCCATTCCGGTGTATGAGACCGGAAAAGCAGCAGCGTTATCGGAAGTCTGCGAGAGTTTCACAAAAGAGCGCTGCGGTTCCGCGATGTACCGCATTTTTGAGTTTGCGGACGTTATCGAGGCAATGCTGACCATGAAAGCAGAGACGATGGGCATCAGCGATGGAACGTGGTCGCCGTACTGGAGGGGACAGCCGCTGACCGTGACGGTAAAAGATGGAACTGTGACCGTGACAGGGGAAGCCTATCCGGGGGCAGATGTACTCAACCGGGAGCAGGCGCAGGAACTGCTTCTTTCACCGCTGGCAAGTAAGGGAAGCAAGGTTCCATCTGAAATCTGGAAGAACATTCCATCCGACTGGTTCCCGCTTCCGCTGTACTGTGCGACGGCAGACGAATTTTAGGCAATGACTGTTGGGAGGCAGAGAAATATGAACGAGACAGAGAAACGAGACAGAAGAGACGAAAAAAGAAGAAATCCGGTACCATGTGATTTTCTACGGCCAGGTGCAGGGCGTGGGGTTCCGTTACCGGGCGTATTATGCTGCCTACCAGCTCGGACTGACCGGCTGGGTGAGAAACTGCTGGGATGAGACGGTGGAGATGGAGGTGCAGGGTGATGAGGAGACGATCACGGAGATGATCAAAAGGATCCGCACCTCCAGCTACATCGAAATCACGGATGCAAAATGGACGAAGATTCCGCTGGAATCGGAATTCGGTTTTCATATCCGTTGATCAGGGCTGCCTTTTTCTCTTTTTCCGGAATTTCGACGAGAATGATATCGTTGCCGATCTGGCAGATGCGGTCCCATGGGATCACAAAATCCTCGCCGTGGCAGAAAAGCCGCAGAATTTCACAGGACCCGGAAGAACGAGTCCGGTAAGATGTCCCGTTTTTGGATTGAATTCCACATCAATCGGACAGCCGAGCGTTTTGCAGGTGCAGATATTGATAACTTCTTTCTGGCGGAGATCTACAACGCGCATGCGGTGCTCCTTTTTACAGATTCCTATGGAAAACATATGCGAAAATGTTGCTGCAGTTGACTTGAATTTCACGGAAAAATGCGTATACTGTAAAAGTAGAAAACTTTCCGAAATACTTATTTAGAAACGAGGACGAAAGATATGAGATGTCCATTTTGTAATCAGGATAATACCGGGTTGTGGATTCACGCCCGATTGAAGACAGCAATGCGATCCGCCGCCGCCGGATGTGCGATGTCTGCGGCAGACGCTTTACGACATACGAAAAAGTGGAGACGATCCCTTGATCGTCATCAAAAAAGATATGAACCGCGAGCAGTATGACCGCTCGAAAATCGAGACCGGTATCCTGCGCGCCTGCCACAAACGGCCGGTGTCCGCCGAGAAGATCAACGAGATGGTCAACAAGGTGGAGACGGAGCTTTTCAACGGCGAGGAACGCGAGATTCCAAGCCTGTGATCGGAGAGAAGGTCATGCATTACTTAAAAGACCTGGATCAGGTGGCGTACGTCCGTTTTGCGTCGATTTACCGTGAGTTCAAGGACGTCAACACGTTCATGGACGAGCTGAAAAAGATGCTCGACAAATAGCGGGAGGCAAAAAATGGAAGTGTCGAACTATATTAAAATGCGTGATCAGATGCAGGAACGTTTTCTGACATACGATCAGAAGGAGATCGAAGGAAAGTATGGCTTTGCGTTTGATGACGATTATTTCTATGTGCCGTATCTTTTTTGAAGAATGGAGAGTGAACCGCCATACCGGCGTTGTAGAGGGATCAAAAGACCATTTTCTTCATGTACATCAGGGCAGTTTCAATGAGACGCTGACGATTTTCGACCTGCTCTGTTGCGGAAAGAAGGAGATTGTGCTCGCCGGCACGTATGCGCGTACCAATTCCTTAAAGGGAACGATCAAAGGCCGCACGATTGCGTCCGGCGTTCACGACAGCCGCGCCGCACGGTATGACGGGCATGTGGAACAGCTGAAAAAGCATGCGTTTCCCTTGGCGGAAAACCATATTTCCCCGGGAGACGCTGCTTTTTGTTTTTCATGTCTTTCCGTTTCTGCCGCTCGTCTTCCAGTTCTGGGAGTCCGATGAGGAATTCCCGCCGGTGCTGAAGTTTATGTGGGATGAAAACGTCCTCGATTATCTGCGGTTTGAGACGCTGTATTACGTGATGGGAGATTTCCTGGACGCACTGGATCAAGCCTTCGATGCATGTAAAACAGAAGCCTGATACCTTTTGTGAGACAAAATCTTACGAAAAATTTTTCGAATGTTTATAAAAATTTCAGTATACGAATCCCCTGGTTTAATGCTATAATGAGCGAAAGTAAGTAAAAAAAGAGAGAAGAGAAAGGGGAATGCATATGGCTTTTTAGCATGAAAGTAACACCGGAAATAGAGGAACTGACAAACATCTGTCTGGATAACTCCAAAATGGATGTTTCGCTGTATGGGCAATACGATGTAAAACGCGGACTGCGCGATATCAACGGCGTTGGCGTCCTTGCGGGACTGGACACAGATTTCAAACGTTGTGTCTTCGGATATCATTGACGGCGTCAAAACGCCGTGTGACGGACGTCTGTACTACCGCGGCATCAACGTGGAAAAACTGACCCAGGGCTTTTTAAGTGAAAACCGTATGGGATTCGAAGAAGTTGCGTATCTGCTCTTGTTTGGAAATCTGCCGAATGAAGAGCAGCTCAATCATTTTAAGACAATCTTAAAACAGCAGCAGTCCCTGCCGAAGAACTTTGTGCGTGACGTTGTTATGAAAGCGCCGACCAAGGACATGATGAACACTCTGTCCCGAAGCGTTCTGACCCTGTACGCGTACGACAACCACGCAGATGATACCTCCCTTCCGAATGTGCTTCGCCAGTGCATTAACCTGATTTCTGTTTTCCCGATGCTGTCCGTCTATGGCTATCAGGCGTACAACCATTATATCAAGGGAAAAAAGTTTATATATCCACAACCGTCGAAGAAGCTTTCCACCGCATAAAACATTCTGCTGATGCTCCGCCGGATCAGAAATACACCCCGCTGGAGGCGAAGATCTCGATCTTGCCCTCGTCCTCCACATGGAGCACGGCGGCGGTAACAACTCGACCTTTACAACACATGTTGTTTCTTCTTCCGGAACCGATACGTACTCCGTAATTGCAGCGGCGCTCGGCTCCTTAAAGGGACCGAAGCACGGCGGTGCAAAACATCAAGGTTGTGCGGATGTTCGACGATATGAAGTCACACGTCAAAGACTGGACGGATGAGGAAGAAGTATCGAATTACTTAAGAAAGCTGCTGCACAAAGAGGCGTTCGACCAGAAAGGTCTGATTTACGGTATGGGCCATGCGGTTTACTCCATTTCCGACCCGCGTGCGCGCATCTTCAAAACCTTCGTTGAGCAGCTGGCAAAAAAGAAAAACACAGAGAGAAAGATTACCGGCTGTACGCTATGGTCGAGGAACTGGCTCCGAAGATCATCGGCGAGGAGCGCCATATTTACAAAGGTGTATCCGCAAACGTCGACTTCTACAGCGGCTTCGTTTACAGCATGCTGGATCTTCCGCTGGAGCTCTACACCCCGATGTTCGCCTGCGCGCGTATCGTCGGCTGGAGTGCACACCGGATGGAGGAACTGATCAACACCGACAAGATCATCCGCCCGGCGTACAAGAGTGTCAAAGATGAAGTGGACTATGTTCCGCTGGAAAACAGATAAAACAGGCAGAAGGGCCGGAGCGTGTCGGGATTTTCCGATCTGCTCCGGCATTGCTCTGTGCGGGAAGTAATGTGTCATTGTGAAAAATAGGAGAGTGCAGGAGAATGAATGAGACAAAAAATTACAGCATAACAAAATCCGAGCAGTCATACTGGAAGGGGCCAATCGCGGCGTCTTTTTTACAGCAGGAGCGCTGGACTTTCTGATGGAGCAGGAGTATTATATCCCTCATGTGATCGGCGTTTTGCCGGAGCCTGCAATGCGCTGGACTATGTATCGCGCCAGATTGGCAGAACGAGGGACTGTATGATTGTCACGGATGAGAAAACCGCTACGTCAATAAGAATATCAAGACAATCGTTGAGAAAAAAGCACTGCTCGACATGGATATGGTGTTCGAACGGTATCCGTATGAGGTTTTTCCATTTGATTTTGATACGTATTTTGCATCGCCGCAGACGTGTGAGCTGGTTGTGACAAACTGTGAGACGGGACGCGCGGAATATCTGGATGACCGCGAAAATAAAGAACGTCTGCTTGCAATTGGCCGTGCATCATCGAGCATGCCGATCGCCTGCCCGATGGTGGAGATCGACGGAAACGAGTACGTCGACGGCGGTGTTGCCGATTCGATCCCGATTATTCGTTCCTTAAAGACGGGACACCGAAAAAATGTCATTATTCTGACACGGAATTTCGGTTACCGCAAAAAAAAGAGGGGACGAGAGGCTGGGAGCTGTATGTGGCGGCATTCCGCAAATACCCGAATCTGGTGCGTGCGCTTGTAAACCGCGCGAAACATTATAACCAGGTGCTCGAATGCATCGAAAAATGGGAAGAAGAAGGCTCCGTCTTTGTGATCCGCCCGGAGATACCGGCGGTATCGCGTCTCGAAAAGGACGAGGAGAGGCTGCGGGAATTTTACCAGCACGGCTATGACCAGATGAAAGCAAATTTTGAGGCTCTGCAGGAGTTTCTGAAAGAAGAATAAAAGTTACTGTATAAACGAAAAGAGGATTGGAGAAAGAAGATGAGTGGAAAAACCAGAAGAACCGGGGAACTATACTGATGCGGATGTTTTACCCGGACCGGAGAGAAAAAGTGCCTATACGATCGATTACGCGGATCTGTACCGGAAAGGATACCGGGCGTGATTTTTGATATCGATAATACGCTTGTTCCGGCACGGTGCGCCGGCGACGAAGGAGGCGGCTGCGTTCTTTGCGTCTTCCGGGAGACCGGTTTTTCCACCTGTCTGCTTTCCAACAATCAGAAACCGCGCGTCAAGCCGTTTGCCGATGCGGTCGGTTCTATCTATATCGAAAAATGCGCACAAGCCTTCGGTGAAAAACTACCAGGAGGCATGCCGGAGAATGGGGATCAAAGAGGAGCAGGCGGTCTTTGTCGGGGATCAGCTTTTTCACCACCGAAATTGTGTTCTGAAGCGGATCTGGAACACATTGTAGATCGTTCTTCCAGTATCTGGACCGAGCGTGATTTATAGGCGATGAGCGCAGGATTACGAAAAAAAGTTGGTGAAAATCAGGAAAAATATTATAGTTTATAAGATAAGCCTATGGTGCGCATTTGGCGCATCGTACTATGTTAAGGAGGAAAAATCAGAATGATTTCAGCAGGAGATTTTAGAAATGGTGTTACCCTCGAGATCGATGGTCAGGTCGTTCAGATTCTCGAATTTCAGCATGTAAACCTGGTAAAGGTGCAGCATTCGTAAGAACAAAATTAAAAAATGTCATCAACGGTGGTGTAGTAGAAAACGTACCTTCCGTCCGACCGAGAAATTCCGCAGGCTCGTATCGAGCGTGTAGACATGCAGTATCTGTACAGCGATGGCGATTTATTCTACTTCATGAACGTAGAAAACTATGAGCAGATCGCTCTGAACGAAGAGACCATCGGAGATGCTCTGAAATTCGTAAAGAAAGCGAAATGGTTAAAGTATGTTCCTACAACGGAAATGTATTCGCAATCGAGCCGCCTCTGTTTGTAGAGCTTGAGATCACCGAGACTGAGCCAGGCTTCAAGGGAGATACTGCAGGGTGCTTCCAAACCGGCTACCGTTGAGACTGGTGCTACCGTAAGCGTTCCGCTGTTCGTAAACCAGGAGACAAAATCAAAAATTGATACCAGAACAGGTGAATATCTGTCCGGTGTATAAGTAAGACTGTTCCCGCCGTTGTCCGTCACAACTTTCTTTTGGCGGACATGGTTTTCTAAATAAATAGAATATTCGTCTGAAAATGGCTGATAAAGGCTGTCGGAAGCAGCCAGGCCCGTTTTTTTCTCATCGTTCGAAGTTCCGCGAACCAACGAATCTCTGGCATATACAGATTTGTACAGAGGTTTTAAGTTGTGTTTTCCGGAGCTTTTTTGTTCCGTAAAGCAAAAATACAAAAAAGGCAATCAAACAGGAAAGGTGGGAAAAATGGACTATCAGATGTTCAAAGAGCAGCTTGCCGCGCTGTTGAAAAGAAAAGCCGGCGATGATTTTTGAGGTGAAGGTAGAATCGGTGCAGAAGCTGAACGGTATCGAAAAAAAGAGGCGTTTGTCATCAGCAGAAAGAAGGACTGGATTGCACCGACGATCTACGTGGAGCTTCTGTATGAATGCTGTCTGCAGGGCGTGCCGCTTTCTCAGATTGCAGAAAAGGTACTGGAGCAGTACCGGAAAGTGGAAGCGGAGGCGAGAAGACCGGAGAAAGCCGCCTTTTTACCAACTGGAAAAATGCTGCGCCGCAGATCTACTGCGAGCTCATTCATGCGGAGAAAAACCGTACGCTGCTCTCGAAGTTCCGCACAGAAAATTTCTCGATCTCGCGGTCGTGTACTATTACCAGATGCGGGAAACCGCGTGCCGGATGCGACAATTCTGATCCACGAGACGCACCGGGAGCTGTGGGGAATTTCGGCGGAGGAGCTGGATGCCCGTGCCTGGGAGAACACCCTGCGGGATCTGCCGGTGCGCACAGACAGCCTTATGGTGTATTTGAAAGAGGAGTACGGAGTAACGTTTCCCTGTTCGAGCTTGGTCCGCTGGCGGAACAGTTTTACCTGGTCAGCAACCGCAGAGGAAAGCTGTGCACATCTGCATGTGCTATCCCGGCGTGCTGGAGAGTCTTTCGCAGCGCTTTGAGGCAAGTCTTTATGTGATTCCGAGCAGTATCCACGAGTGCATGGTGATTCCAGATTATGGTGTTCCCGGAGGAGTGTCTTTCCGACATGGTACGGACGTGAATGAAAAGACGGTCAAGCCGCAGGAGATTCTGTCGGATCACGTTTATTATTACCACCGGGAAAGCGGGGAACTGACGCTGTGTGAGAAAGAAACGTAAGCTGCGTGGCAGAATAGTCTGCGAATAATTTAAGAAAAAATGGGCGGCTGGGTGGGAAAAAAATACTACAATTGCAGGAGTCTGTGGTAAACTGTCATAGTGTGGTTGAGAAAACAGATCACATCAGCGTCTAGCTCCAGGGGATAGAGCAACGGTTTCCGGTACCGTGTGTCGGGGGTTCGAACCTCCAGACGCGTTTTGCGCTACATGGCATGCTTGGCGGCGGGCAGGACCGGCGCAGGAAAAAGGAAAGCCCCTGCATCGGTGTGAAGTAGGGTTTTTTTGCTTACTGAGCATATCAATAACTGATCCGGCGGATCAGTTTGATGAAGGAGGAAAATATGGCAAAACCAATGACAACAAAAGATAAAATCGGAATGGATTTCGATAATCTGCGCTACATTCTGATCGGACAATTCTCTGATTGTGGCGGTTCTTTCCTCATCGTTCATCTGGTATCACCAAAAACGATGGAAAATCGAGCGGCGGAACCGTAACAAGCAGCAGCACCGGAAGCAATGTGCCGGATAAAAGACACAGGTAAAAGCATGACAGCAAAGCAGATTCTGAGGACAGCACAGGCATTTCATCGGGCGTTTCGGATTCCGGCGAATGATTCCAGTAGCAGATGCTTCCAGTACCGATACCGCCAGCGCCGGATGCAGAGGCTGAGCCGACAAGTGAGCCGAAGCGGCAGACGATACCTAATACAGAGAATACCGATAATACGGCTGTTCTCCTTTGACGCGGACAATGTCGCGGAAGTAAGCACCGTGCTGGAGCAGTATTACACCGCGCTCTCGGTGCAGGGATATCAACGGTCTTTTGCAGTAACAGATAATCTGACCGCGGAGGAGCAGGCGCAGATTGAGGCAGAAAGCGATGTGGAGTCATACGGAGATGTAAAAAGGCCTACACGATCAGCGGTCCAAGCGCGACGGAACGTACATCGCGTTTGTCAGCAGCAGATGCAAATATCTGAGGAATCAACCAGACCCTGCCGATGCTTTCGGAGTATTATCTCTACACGACAGAAGACGGCAGCCTGAAAATCATGGATGATACCGACAGCGATGCGGCCGTAAACCGAGGCTATGAAAGCGGCGCTCGAAAACGAAGAAGTCAAAAATCTGATCGAACAGGTTCAGAACGATTATCAGAATGCACTCGATGCAGATGCTTCCCTGAGAGCATATGTAGAGAGCATTCAGTAGGAACAATAGAATAATACAAAACAAAAAAAGCAGTTTCTGGTTTTTATGAAACTGCTTTTTTGGAAGGATAAAACCATGCGCTTAAACAAATACTTAAGTGATGCGGGCGTCTGCTCGCGGCGGGAGGCGGACCGTCTGACAGAAGCGGGCGAGATTACTATAAACGGAAAACGCGCGGAAACCGGCATGCAGGTGGAGCCTGGCGACGTTGTTGTTGTGAAAGGCAAAACCGTTGTCCCGGAGGAGAAAAAGTCTATCTCGCCTTCAACAAACCGCGCGGCATCGTCTGTACTGCGGAAAACGGGAGAAAACAACGTCATCGATTATCTGTCTACCCGGTGCGGATTTATCCGGTGGGAAGACTCGATAAAGATTCGAAGGCCTCCTTCTGATGACGAACGACGGTGCGATTGTAAATGGTATCATGCGTGCCAGAAACCGCCACGAAAAAAGAATACCAGGTCGAGGTAAACAAAGAGACTACACCGGAATTTCTGAAAAAAATGGCATCCGGCGTGCCGATTCTCGATACCGTGACGCGCCCGTGCCGGATCCAGAAAACGGGAGAGCGCAGCTTTACGATTATTCTGACGCAGGGCTGAAACCGTCAGATCCGGCGGATGTGCGGCATTAGGATATCGTGTCACAAAGCTGAAACGTGTGCGGATCATGAATATTCACTTGAAAGACCTGAAAACAGGGGAGTACCGCCCTTTAACGGAAAAAGAATTAGCAGAACTGAAAAAAGCAGATCGGGGAGGAAAAGCGATGAACGAGAGACAGAACGGATGAAGGAACTGGTCAAAAAAGCTGAACGAAGCGGCAAAAGCCTATTACCAGGAAGACCGGGAGATCATAGGCAACCTGGAGTACGACACGCTGTATGACGAACTGCAGGTATTAGAGGAAAAAAACAGGCGTAACACTCGCCGGAAGCCCGACCACAAAAAGTCGGCTACGAGGCGATGGACGAACTGCCGAAAGAAGCGCACGAGTCATGATGCTTTCCCTTGATAAAACGAAAGATGTGGAAGTGCTCCGCAGCTTCATCGGGGATCACAAAACGCTGCTATCCTGGAAGATGGACGGTCTGACCGTCGTTCTGACGTACCGCGGCGGTACCCTCGCAAAGGCTGTCACCTCCGTGGAAACGGCGTGATCGGAGATTGTCTGGTACAATGCAAAAGTGTTTGAAAATATTCC